>OGUM01000237.1_pt1 | contig 47182 bp, 42 predicted proteins | sample 1553631 | NCBI WGS metagenome assembly OGUM01 (sample SAMEA2580228, study PRJEB22360) | human gut metagenome | biome: human gut; feature: human-associated habitat; material: faeces | place: Denmark | collected 2008/2010 | reverse complement strand
GGGACACAAGGATTTTCAGTCCTTTGCTCTACCAACTGAGCTATGGCACCATCATTATTGCTTGATTGCGGGTGCAAAGATATGCCTTTTTTGTTAATCATACAAATTTTTGAGCATTTTTTTTGAAAAAAATGCACGAGTTTCAAAAAAATGCTTTACCTTTGCACTCGCTTTTAAGGCATCGGGATTTAGCGCAGTTGGTAGCGCACTACGTTCGGGACGTAGGGGTCGCTGGTTCGAGTCCAGTAATCCCGACCAAAAGAGGTCAACAGGTTGGAGACAGCATGTTGGCCTCTTTTGGTTTTTGAAGCTTTATTAAATTGGATATTTGGACAGAAAGACACAATAATTTTGTATATTTGTATGCCCGTTGTATCATTACGGGGCATGGCTTGTGCTTTAAGCATGATAATTAAAATGCTGAAGCCGGTGGAGTGTGTGTCTTTATAATATAAAATATGTCTTTGCCCGGACGGCAGTCGGTTTGCTGCGACAGGCATAACAGGGCTGACAGACTTATAAATAATATTGCAGGTTATGAAAATATCGGTAATTGGTGCCGGTGCCATGGGTGGAGCCATGGTGGAAGGCTTTGTCAAGTGCGGGATGTTGGCGGCAGCCGACATCACTGTTTCGGCTCCTCATGAAGCGACGCTCGAGCGCTTTAAAAGTCTCGGAGTTAATGTTACTACAGACAACAAAGCAGCGGCAGCTGCAGGCGATGTGGTGTTTGTCGTTGTGAAGCCATGGCTGGCAGAGCAGGTTATAGGCGAAATACGTCCGGCAGTTGACTACAGCCGGCAGACCATAGTGTCGGTTATGGCCGGCGTAAGCGGCAGCCAGCTTAAGGAATGGCTTGGCGGAACAGACGGAAAGCTGCCCCGGCTGTTTATCGTGATACCCAACATAGCCATTGCCGTGAAAAGCTCGATGACGTTTATCGTTCCGGTTAATGCAGATGAAGAAGCCACGGCTGCAATGGCTGCCTTGTTTGACTCAACCGGATTGCAGATGGTTACGGAGGAACGGCTGCTCGGAGCTGCCACTACGCTTGCATCGTGTGGCATAGCCTACGCCATGAGGTATGTCAGGGCTTCGACAGAAGGCGGCGTTGAACTCGGATTCAAGGCGCGTGACGCGCAGCGGATAGTGATGCAGACGATGAAGGGAGCCGTAGACTTGTTGCAGGCCAGCGGAAGTCATCCTGAAGTTGAGATAGACAAAGTTACTACGCCCGGAGGCATGACGATACGCGGACTTAACGAAATGGAGCATGCCGGATTTACGAGTTCTGTGATACGCGGGCTGAAAGCCGGAATGTCGAAATAAGACCGAAACTTCAAAATGAATTTCTGATAACATTGAAATCTGTATATTAGATAAATTATAATGCAAGTTTTATCCGTAATTTACGGATTGTAGAATATTTCGCTATTTAAGTTTCTTATTTTTCAAATTTAATTGTTACTTTTGGCAAGTTATATTTGGAGCCTGTGCAAAGGTGAAGATAAGAAATGCTCATGGCGGATGCTATGCCAAAGCCTCTGTCGGGATTAGCCGAAAGGCACTTGGCGCTTAGCCTTGTGAGTATGCAGCCGGTTTGCTCTTTGTGGGCGATGAGGCTGTGAACGTTGAATATTTTAAGGCAACAGAATCTGATTTGTTGAGCAGGTGTAAGACGATACGGCATCTGCCATGCGTGATGCGCAGGCCGCCTGTCGCACTTTGCAGAATACAGGACTGCAAATCTGCTACACTGTCTGACGGAAAGTCAGACGTTTTTATGAACTTTCAGGTATTAGGGAAATTTTTAATAAAAAGATATGAATACATTTATAAACGTAGAAGATATCGGCAATCTGCAGCAGGCACTTGCCGAAGCACAAGAAATAAAGAACGACCGCTTTAAGTATCAGCATCTTGGAAAGAACAAGACGCTGATGATGATTTTCTTCAACAACAGTCTGCGCACACGACTCAGCACGCAGAAGGCTGCCATGAATCTTGGCATGAACGTGATAGTGCTCGACGTAAATGCAGGTGCGTGGAAGCTGGAGACAGAGCGCGGAGTAATCATGGACGGCGACAAGAGCGAGCACCTGCTCGAAGCCATTCCGGTGATGGGTTGCTATTGCGACCTTATCGGTGTGCGCTCGTTTGCAGGCCTGACCGACCGCGAGTATGATTATGCCGAAACCGTGCTCCATCAGTTTATCAAGTACAGCGGCCGTCCTGTGTTTGCCATGGAAACGGCAACGGTGCATCCTCTTCAGGCTTTTGCCGACCTAATAACCATTGAGGAGCACAAGACAAAAGCCCGTCCGAAGGTTGTTCTGTCATGGGCACCCCATTGCCGTGCATTGCCGCAGGCCGTTCCAAACTCGTTTGCGCAGTGGATGAACGCTGCCGACGTAGACTTTGTTGTCACTCATCCCGAGGGTTATGAACTCGATCCGAAGTTTGTTGGCAATGCCCGTGTTGAGTACGACCAGATGAAAGCCCTTGAAGGAGCCGACTTCGTTTATGCCAAAAACTGGAGCTGTCCCGGCGTGACCAGTCCGTCTGACTACGGCAAGATATTGAGCAAGGACATGTCGTGGACAATAGACGCGGCACACATGGCCGTTACAGATAACGGCAAGTTTATGCACTGTCTGCCCGTACGCCGCGGTCTTATCGTAACAGACGATGTGATAGAAAGTCCTAATTCGCTCGTCATTCCAGAAGCAGCCAATCGTGAGATTTCTGCTTCTGTGGTAATCAAGCGAATGCTCGAGTCATTATAGAATTCTACATTTTAAATCATATTTGCTAACGGAGAATGCAGGCCGATGATGACAAGTCGGGTCTGCATTCTTTATGGCTACAACCGAAAATAGTTCAGGCATTTATATATTAATACTCATTTTACTGAGTAAAAGGATATATTAAAAATAAAAATGGATAACATTGTCATACAGATGATCATACTCCTGCTGCTTGTAGTGGCGGGATTTGTTTCAAACAGATGCGGACTTATGGGCGGCGATTTCGACCGTAAGTTGTCAGGTTTTATTATCAACGTGTCGTGTCCCTGCCTTATCATATCGTCAGTGATGGGCGACGTTTTTCCCGACCGGGGCATGATATTGCCATTGCTCGGCGTAGGCATGATTACTTATGTACTGCTGTTTTTGATAGCCTATTTCCTTCCACGCTATTTTGTCCGCAAAGCCGACTATCGCGGAATGTATAGTTTTATGCTTATGTTTGCCAACGTTGGTTTTATCGGCTATCCCGTTGTGGCATCAATCTTTGGTAGCCAGTCCGTATTCTATGCCAGCCTGCTCAACATCCCCAACACACTTTTCATCTTTATTGTCGGTTTGTCGTTTGTCCTTGGAAGCACAGACGGACACAAGTTTAATGTCCGCACGCTGTATTGTCCGCCAATGGTGGCGTCTTATGTCTCGATAGTTATAGTGGCCCTTGGACTTGATTCCATACCGAGGGTTGTGTCTGAGCCGTTTCATCTTTTGGGAGGCATCACCGTTCCGGGAGCGTTGCTTGTTATCGGTTCTTCGATGGCCCAGATGGATACACGCCATATACTCGGCACAAGGTCGGTCTATGTCATGTCGGCCTTCCGTCTCTTGATAATCCCCGTAGCCATATATTTCCTGTTGCGCCTTTGCGGAGTAGACGAGACAATCAACCGCATCAACACTGTGCTTATTGGCATGCCGGTGGCCTCTTATGGCACGATGTTTTGCCTGAGATACGGGCGCGATGAGAGCGAGATGGTTGAGGGCACGCTGATCACTACCATTCTTTCCGTTGTCACCATACCTTTGCTTACGCTGATATTTTGATGCGCAGATGTTGACCGGTGTGAATGAAATATTATATCTTTGATGTCAATTTTGTGATAAAAAATCTGTTTTTGCGTATGCTTTAAATTTTAAAGCATTATTTTTGCGCCTAAAAAGAATATCTGTTTATGGAAAAATATGCTGTTCTGTCGGCCGTTGCCAGAGGAAATTTCTGGGAGCGGCTGTGCCATCTCTACATGAAGACGGGCGATTATGTTGATATGGAGAATCTTGAAAACCGCCATATCGTTTATGTTAAGGTGTTTCTTAGCGACATCCGCAACCAATATGCCGCTCTGCTCGAGTCGCAGCTGTGGCACGACTATCTTTCGCATGTGCCGTGTTCCGTGGTAGGGCAGGCTCCGCTTGACGGGTCGAAGGTTTCGCTTCTTGTATGCACGTCAGATGCTTCGTCGGCTTCTTCGTTTTGCAGTTTAAGGCTCTGCGGGACTGATATGGCCGGTAAGGATGCCTATGGGCAGGCTGTGGCTCTGTTCGAAAAGTTTGTCGGCTCGGCTCATATTGCCGATGACGCTTCAGGAGTTGGCTGCCTGCGCGTGTGGCTTTATGTGGCTGATACTGACGGCTGTCTTGATGCCGTTGAGAAGGCACGCGACGACGTGTTTGGGCGTCATGGCATTGATGCCGGCAAATTGCGTATGGCCGTTACGGTTGTTGGCGGCGTAACACATGCCGACGGAGCCGTGGTGGCTCTCGACTATCTGTCGTTTGGTGGCGATGCCAAGGCTGTCGTTCCTCCTTGCTCTGATGAAGGCTCGGCAAAAGATGAGTCTGCCGCAGGCTATGGCTGTATAGACCTTGGCGTAGATTTAGGCAGCGGATTGCGTGTTGACATCCCGCCGTTCGTACTTCCTTCTGCGACTGATGCCGACATGAGTCAGCTCGATGTGCGCCAGTATACCGGACAGATTCTTGGCGACATGGGCGTAAGGCTTAAGCGCTACGGTCTGACGATGAACCACGTAAGTTGCTTTGTGGCTTATCTTCGTGATTTTTCTGACTATACCGATGTCGACCGTCTGCTCTCCATGGCTTTCCCTTATGTGCCTCACGTCATTGTATGTGCCGACGGAGCCGGCGGCTGCTTGCCGGTGATGATAGAGAGTGTTGCCGAGAGGCCTGCTGAGGCCTGACACGGGGCCTATCTGTCATGTACAGCGACATTTACGTCTGTCACAATGTCTGTATATACGGAATATTTGTGAATAATCAATGATTTTTATTAAAACAAAGGCATTTGTCGCTTTTTTTGCTTATGTTTGCATAACATATTATGTCTGCTTTGCCGGGCATTTAAGAGTTAGGAGATAAAAAAAAATCATAAAAACAACAAAACCGAAAAGAAAAAATGAACGAAGAAAGATTGTATGATCTCATACGCGAGAAAGAAAACATCGCGTCGGTAGCCTTCCCGTCGCTTATGCGCAAGGTTTACGTGTGGATGACTCTGGCCCTTGTCATAACAGGCTTTGTGGCTTATGGCGTGGCCTCAAGTCCCGGCATAATAACAGCCCTGGTGTCTAACAAACTGCTGTTCTGGGGCTTGTTCATAGCCGAGCTGGCTTTGGTATGGACTGTTTCGGCACGCATCAACCGCCTGTCGCTCACCACAGCCACACTGCTTTTCATCCTTTATTCTGCCCTCAACGGAGCCACGCTGTCGCTTATTCTGCTCGTATATACAATGCAGTCTATTGCCAGCGTATTCTTTATCACGGCCGGCACGTTTGCCGTTATGGCAGCCATAGGCTATTTCACCAAGGCCGACCTGTCTTCATTGGGTAAGATACTTATGATGGCCCTTATCGGTCTGATCATTGCCACTGTGGTCAACGCCTTCCTGCTTAAGAGTGGCGGCTTCAGTCTTATACTTAGCTACGTCGGCGTACTGATCTTTGTCGGTCTTACAGCCTACGACACTCAGAAGATAAAGCAGATGCTGATTATGGCAGACGATGTTAACGAGGAGACACAAAAGATAGCCCTCTTAGGCTCGCTTTCGCTCTATCTCGACTTTATCAACCTCTTCCTTTATCTGCTTAGGATATTCGGAAACAGCAAAGAATAAAAGATTCATCAGTTGCGCCTTTGGACGGTGCAAATTATAAGTGTTGAAGCAGGATGCAGTTGTGCATCCTGCTTTTTTGTTGAATATATATTCAGAAATATGTGAAAAATAGTTCTGCTGATGTATTTTTATACAAAAATATTTGTATATATACGTGATTGGTTGTATATTTGCAAACATAAATGAATAAATATACAGGCAAATGAAATCAAAGAACGGTAGATTACAGACTTTGCGTATGCTTATCTCGAGCCAGGAGCTTTGTTGTCAGGACGAGGTGCTCAAGGCTCTTGAGAAAGAAGGCTACAAGGTTACGCAGGCCACGTTGAGCCGCGACATGAAACAGCTTAAGGTGGCAAAGGCTACAAGTTTGAGCGGCAAATACTTCTATGTGCTGCCCAACGAGACGATGTATAAGCGCGTGTCGAGCCCTAAGACGGCTGCCGAGATGCTGCTTACGTCTGGATTTATGTCTATCAACTTTTCTGGCAACATGGGCGTTATAAGGACACGTCCGGGCTATGCCAGCAGTCTGGCTTACAACATCGACAACAGTGGCATACCATTGATATTGGGCACTATTGCCGGCGATGACACTATTTTTATTGTCATAAAGGACGGTGTGAGGCACGGAGACATTGTGGCCGAGCTGCGCAACGTCATTCCTGACATAAAATAAAGGTGGCAATAGATAATAAATAACAGAAACTTTTTAATATAAACAATGTATCAATGCCGGTTTCGTCCGGTCTTTCCCGTGCCTCATTTGGTTCGGGCAGGGACTTGACATCCTTTACGGCAGAAACGTTACAATGATGAAAGAAATTGAAGTAATGGTGGCTGATGCGTCACATGAGAAATATGTCGACACCATTCTCGATACAATGGCGGCAGCCGCCAAGGTGCGCGGAACGGGTATTGCCAGCCGTAGCCATGAGTATCTGGCAACCAAGATGAGAGAAACCAAGGCCGTTATAGCCCTGTGTGACGGAAGGTTTGTCGGCTTCAGCTATATTGAGACATGGGGCAACAAACATTATGTAACCACTTCGGGACTTATCGTTCATCCCGACTACAGAGGCATGGGCGTGTCGAAGCGCATAAAGGACATGACCTTCACGCTGGCCCGCACACGCTGGCCTAAAGCCAAGATATTCAGCTTGACGAGCGGTTCGGCCGTGATGCGCATGAACACGCAGCTGGGCTATCTGCCCGTAACCTTTGCCGACCTTACAGACGACGAGGCATTCTGGCGCGGATGCGAGGGCTGCATCAACGTAGACGTGCTGAAGCGCACTGGCCGCCGCTACTGCATCTGCACAGGCATGCTTTACGACCCGGCCGAGCATGAGGGCGACAAAACTCCGATAGAGTTGCCCGCAAACGTTATTGAGAGAATTAAAAGAATTGGAAACTGATTAAAAAACATATTTGTTATGGCAGACAAGAAAAAAGTAGTTGTGGCATTCTCAGGTGGACTCGACACCTCTTACACAGTGATGAAACTATCGCACGACATGGGCTATGAGGTCTATGCAGCATGCGCCAACACTGGCGGATTCAGCGATGAGCAGCTCAAGCAGAACGAGGAAAACGCCTACAAACTGGGCGCAAAGGAGTATGTCACGCTAGACGTTACACACGAATATTATGAGAAAAGTCTGAAATATATGATCTTTGGCAATGTGCTCCGCAACAACTGTTATCCTATTTCAGTGTCGTCAGAGCGCATCTTCCAGGCCATTGCAATTGCGCGCTACGCAAAGCAGATCGGTGCCGACGCCATTGCTCACGGTTCAACGGGAGCGGGCAACGACCAGATACGTTTCGACATGACGTTCCTCGTCATGGCTCCGGGCGTTGAGATTATCACGCTTACACGCGACAAGGCTCTGTCGCGCAAGGAGGAGGTCGACTATCTTAACGCTCATGGATATTTTGCCGACTTCACCAAACTTAAATACTCTTACAATGTTGGCATCTGGGGCACGAGCATCTGCGGCGGCGAGATTCTCGACTCGGCACAGGGACTGCCCGAGGAGGCTTACCTGAAGCACGTTACACGCAACGACGAGGGCGAACTGCGCATAGAGTTCAAGAAGGGAGAAATAGTTGCCGTCAACGGTGAGAAATACGACGACAAGGTTAAGGCCATACAGAAAATTGAGGAGATAGGTGCTGCTTACGGCATAGGCCGCGACTGCAATGTTGGCGACACTATCATCGGCATAAAGGGCCGTGTAGGCTTTGAGGCTGCCGCTCCGAAACTGATAATAGAGGCTCACCGCATGCTCGAGAAATATACGTTGAGCAAATGGCAGCAGTATTGGAAAGACCAGGTTGCCAACTGGTACGGAATGTTCTTGCACGAGAGTCAGTATCTTGAGCCTGTAATGCCCGACATCGAGGCTATGCTCACCAGCAGTCAGCGCAACGTAAACGGTACGGCCATACTGAAGCTCCGTCCGTTAGGTTTCGAGTGTGTAGGTGTTGATTCGCCCGACGATCTGCTTAAGTCAAAACTTGGCGAGTACGGCGAGATGCAGCACGGCTGGACAGCTGAAGAGGCCAAGGGTTTCATAAAGGTGCTGAGCACTCCGCTGAGAGTTTATTACGGAATACACGAGGACGAGGAAAGATAATGCTATGATAGGCCGAAAATTATATTTGTCGGATAAAGACCGCAAGATTGCGGGCGTATGTGGCGGCTTGGCCGACTATTTCGGAATAGATTCTACCATTGTACGTATATTATGGGCTTTGGCCGTAGTGGTGAGTTATGGCACAGGCTTCATTCTTTATCTCGTCTTTTGGCTTATCGTTCCACGAGAAAGAAATATACTTCCTTGAAAACTGCAATGATCAGGGTTGAGTGAATTTAGATAGAGTGAAAAGTGAACAATTCAAATGCTGAGTTGCTCTATAACGACAATAAAACTACAAAGCTATTGTTCTGTCGGATTTGTAATCCGACAGTATAAAGTATCAGGATCTGTGATCCGAAACTCATACCTATTAATAAAAAATAGGAAGTAGGCAAATTTAATTTAGCTTCACAGATTGTTGGCTCTTTATTTATAGCAACAAGGCATTTGACTTTAACTCCTAGCCAACTTGTTGGCGATAACTCCTCTAACTCCTTTAACGACTTTAAAATGATAAAAATCGGAATACTTGGTGCCGCCGGATATACCGGCGGCGAACTTATAAGATTATTGATAAATCATCCGCAGGCAGAGATTGTGTTTGCCAACAGCGAGAGCAACGCAGGTAATCCTGTTACTGATGTTCACGAAGGACTTTACGGCGACACGGATATGTGCTTCACGTCGGATATGCCGTTTGATAAAGTGGACGTTGTGTTCTTCTGTTTCGGTCACGGCAAGAGCCGTCAGTTTCTTCAGGAACACGACATACCGGCCAACGTCAAGATAATAGACCTCGCGCAGGACTTCCGTCTGGCTGAGCCGGGCAACGACTATGTTTATGGCCTGCCCGAAATCAACCGCGACAAGATAGCCAAGGCCAATCATGTGGCTAACCCGGGATGCTTTGCCACATGCATACAGCTCGGTCTGTTGCCTGCCGCCGCCATGAAACTTATCAACGATGATGTGGCTGTTAATGCCATTACGGGCAGCACGGGCGCAGGACAGAAGCCCGGTGCGACAACGCATTTCAGCTGGCGCAACAACAACCTGAGCATATACAAGGCGTTCAGTCATCAGCACGTGCCCGAGATTAGGCAGAGCCTCACGCAGGTGCAAGGCTCGCTCGATGCCGACATCGACTTCATCCCTTATCGCGGCGATTTCGCCCGTGGCATCTTCGCCACTTGCGTAGTGAAGACCGATGCTCCGGCAGATGAGATAATAGAGGGCTACAAGTCGTTCTACAAGGACGCCCCCTTCACTCATTATGTTGACAAGGCCATCGACCTGAAGCAGGTTGTAAACACCAACAAATGCCTCGTTCACTGCGATAAATTCGGCAACAAGCTTCTCATCACTTCATGCATAGACAATCTCCTTAAAGGTGCCGTAGGTCAGGCCGTTCAGAACATGAACATCATGTTCGGCATTGACGAGACAGAAGGACTAAGATTAAAACCGACGGCTTTTTAAGTGAAGAGTGAAGAACGAAGAGTGAAGAATTCAATTGTATAATTTATATAATGGCATGGGAACTAAAATAATAAACGAATATAACCGCAGCGATTCACCTTTACATCGGAAAAGTTATGAATTTTCGATACGGATAGTCAATATGGTGAAGTATATCAAATGTTCTGCCAAGGAATATGCACTTACCAATCAAGTGCTTCGCTCTGGTACGGCAATTGGCGCATTGGTGAGAGAAGCCGAATTCGCTCAAAGTTCTTCTGACTTCATAAATAAGCTGTCAGTAGCATTGAAAGAATGTAACGAAACTTTTTATTGGTTAAATCTTCTTAGAGATACAGATTTTATCAATGACAAGGAAGCCGAAAGTATGTTGCAAGACTGTAACGAACTGACTGCCATATTGGTGGCATCAGTAAAAACAGCAAAACAAAGAAATAATAAATGATATGGTGAAAAAACGAGGTGAATCAATCATAACAAAGCAATTGAATTCTTCACTCTTCGTTCTTCACTCTTTAACATAAAGCTCTAAAGCGGCCAAAGGAGAATAAGAGAGGTTGGAACGTAAACAGTTGGGAATGAGCAGATTTGCACAAAGTTGTCAAATCGCCATAAAGCAAGCGAGTGAGGAATATTGAAGTAGTTCAGTTACTAAATCGTGAGCCACAGTTACCTATGCAAAGCAGGTAACAATGCGGAAAGGCAACTTTGTGCATCAACGGATTTTATTGCGCTGATTCTCAATGTTTTGCGTATCAAGGAACGCTTACAAAATGATTATATTTGCACACTCAAAATGTAAGCGTTATGAAAATCGAAAAATTCAAGGTGTTGCTCTACCTAAAAAAGAGCGGAATGGACAAGAATGGAAAAGCTCCCATCATGGGACGCATCACGGTGAACAGGACTATGGCGCAGTTCTCCTGCAAGTTGTCTTGCACTCCATCGCTTTGGAATCCTCGTGCCAGCCGATTGGAGGGCAAGAGATACCCTTTTCCCATTGCTGAGCACGAATCGTGTTCGTATCGATCTCATCACCATCTGCAAGATGCTCGGTCACAAGGATGTGAAGATGACGCAGCGGTATGCGAGAGTAACCCAAAAGAAGCTGTTTGAGGACATGGACAAGTTCATCGCTGCAACCGAGAAGGACTTTATTCTCGCATTATGAACAAGGCTTTCAACTTTTCTTTTTACAGTTCAACTACATTATTATATTATAAGGACAACAACTATGAGCAGAAGTACATTTTAAAAACAAGCGTTTTCAATTTCTGTGGCAGTATGTTGCCGGGGTTTGCCGACTTCAACGCCAAAAACAACAAGAAAAACTTGCACGACTGCAACGAATACATGAACAATGATGAGTTGAGAAATACGTTGAAGTTCTCACAGCTATCTCGGTATGCAAATAAGCAAGCCACAACTAAATTGCCACGTTACACCCAATCAGTTGCATGGCTGCACTCAGTACACTTACTTTGCACCCGACAATCGGTCAATGGTGCAAACCGTGACCACTATACCAACAATTTAAACAATGTAAGTTATGGCAAAAACAAAAGATGTAGGATCGTCTTGACCGTGTCGTCCGCATCCTCGGAGGGAGACGCATGAGTGTATCGGGCATCATCGAGAACATCGTGCGCCACCACCTAAGCCTTTATGAAGAGGACTTCGAGGCTTGGCGCAAATTGTGAGAATTAAGGTCTACGACCTTGGACGTGGATAGCTGAAAGGCAGTAGTTCCAACTAACGTGTTCTGAGAGGGAGCGAGGTTATGTTTTGGGAACCCCAAAACGCCTCGCTCCACCATGAGGGCGGAGAAATTTTGCTCCCGACGGTCGCAGAAAGTGAGTGTACCAACTGTAAACAGTATATCGAATGACAAGCATGCAGGAACAGAACAGGAGAAAGGGCGGAAGACCGCCAACAGGCAGGGTTCGCAAGCTGTCGAAGTCTGTCACGGTGAAGTTTTCGAAGCCAAGCTACGAGGCACTGAGACTGAGGGCGAGAAAAGCCAACCGCAAGTTGGCGGAGTACATCCGTGAGTCCGCCTTGAACGGCGAGGTGGTCAGCGGACACAACGCAGAGACGGTAGCCATCGCCAAGAGCCGAATCTATGCAGGGAGGACAACCAAGTTGTCACCAAGTAGAACAGACTCAACCAACGGCAGAACATACCCAAGACCCTTGGAGTGGTATTTCTTCCATCGGCTTGTTCGCTCCGTCTAATGCCCAAACTTATGAGCCATTCCCAGAGGATGAATCCGCCAAGAAGAAAAAGAGAAAACGTAGAAAAGGCTTCAGCCTTTGATGCAAGTTACAAACCATTCAAACAACAAAAGAAATATGAAAGAAGAACTATTGGAAGCCATCTATGGCACAGTTGAGAGATTGGAGCAGAAAGTCGATGAGCTTTCTGCCTCCACAAAGAACGCAGGAGCAGAAAACGTTCCTGCAAGTAATGACATAACCAAGTTGGATAAGTCAATCAATGCGATGTTTACCAAGGAAGAGGAAGTCAGAGGTAAAATATCCAAATTAAGAGATGCCATTGTTGTTTTTGCTGACCTTATTAAGGTTGAACTTGGCAAAAATGAGCAGCGAAGCAAGCTCTTGGTAGATGCTGTCAAGCAGATGAAACAAGAGCATACTGTCACCTCGAAGGCATTGCAGGAAAAACTTGAAGTAATGAACAAATCACCTCAAAAGAAGGTTGTAACCCATCGCTTCGAGCCAACCTCAAAGAATGTTCTTCTTTTCATTGGTAGCTTGGCTCTGTCTCTTGTCCTCTCCATTTGGGGCAATCTCACCCAATGGCGAGAGCACCAAGATTGGGAGGAGGCAGACTTGAAATATAGGGCATTGAAGATGGTGCTTCCATCTAACGACCCGAATATTCGTTACATCGAAAAACATTTCAATGTCCAACGAGACGAAGACATAATTGATAAATTAAGAACCCAAGTTGATGTGTATGAAGATTCCCTCTATCAATACCACAAAATGATTGAGATTGCATTCTATAAAGATAGTGTAGCAAGACAACTTATTAATGAATCAAATAGAATAAAGATGCAGGTAAACCGTAAAAAAAAGTAAGTGAAAATATTGTTTTAGCGTTATTATGCAAAGTATAATCACGTACAACATAGTTTAATGTAGTTTAAATATTCTCTGAAAATTACTTTGTTTCAAAAAATCTTCATACCTTTGCACTCGGAATACAAAATGAAGCAAATAATTGCAGTTTGTTTTCGTTTTGATGCAATTATTCCAATAACCTTTACACAATGTTGATACAGCCCCGTCTGGGTAAAAAGGCGTATACTTTCCAAGAAACGTTAGATTCCAAGATTTAAAACATTAGTAGATTTTTTAAAGAAAGGAAACAGACTATGGAAAAGAAACTTAGTTTTAATGAGGTTCTTCCTATGGAGGAACTTGCTCCTGTTGAATTGGATGCTATTGTTGGTGGTAATGCCATCAAAATAGTTGGTACCAACGGTAATCACTGTAGCTGTGGAAACACAACTCAAACAACCCAAACCACCGATTCTACATCTGTGAAGAAACTATAAGTAGTCTTTTTTGACGGTGGAGAGTGGATTGCTGTTATCAACAATCCACTCTTTATATTAGAACATATTCTGTAATCAAGAAAATGGGAAATAATATGATTAATTTTGACGATATACACTTTATAGAGAATGGGGATGTCTCCTTGCTGTTGCATGTTCCCTCGTTTACACTTGTTAGTTTAAGTAGCGATACAGCAAATATACTTAAGTCGTTGAAAGACGGTGCTTCAATAAGCGATGTTGCCCAAAACAGCTCTATTTCTCTCGATGAAATAAAGAACTGTTTACTGAAATTAGAGGATATGTTTAAAAAGAATTTGCCTCCTTTGACACCTAATCCAACAACGGATGTCGCAGATAGAATTACATTACATATTTCAAATGATTGTAATCTCAGATGCAAATATTGCTATGCAAGTGGAGGCAACTACAAGATGAAACGCTCATTAATGACTACGGATACCGCAAAGCAATTTTATGATTTTTGCATACATCATTTCTCTCATATTGAAAAAATTGTCTTTTTTGGTGGCGAACCATGCTTAAATTTAAATGTGATGGAATACGTTTGCTCTCTTTTTAATAGCTACAAGTTTGATGACAAACTAAAGGATATGCCTAAGTTTGCCATCATAACCAATGGTACCATACTAAATGAGCGACTGTTGAAAATTATTGGAACATATATATCTTATATTACCGTTAGCGTTGATGGTAATAAGGAATTTAATGATTATAATCGCTTGGATAAAGCAGGTAATGGTTCGTTTGACAGAATAGCAAAGTTTATAGACACCGTTAAACAAATTGATAACGTTACAATTCAATATGAGTCCACTTTTACGAAATATCACATAAGAAAAGGAATTTCTAGAGATGAAATAGCTTCATATATGTCAAAACGATTTGGAATCAGAGGCTTTGTCGTTGACGAAATGAACGTAAAAGAGCATAAAGATGCCTATTCTATAAATAATTTAGAAAATCTTCCGGAAAGTTTTACAAGTATTCTATGGGCAATATCGTTCAAAAAGCCGCTTGTATCTTGCCAAATGTCTAGCAAGCAATTTGCTGTATCAACATTGGGGGAGATTTTTCCATGCCATATGGATGTAGGAAAAGAATGCTTAAATTTAGGTAATATCGGAGGAAAGAACATATTTAATTCTTGTACTATCCAAAAATCATTTCCTTTGTTCGATTTGTTAGCCAACAAAAGAGGATTGTGTCCAAATTGTTGGGCTCACAATTTATGTGAGGGTTGTCCTAGGGAACTTTTTTATGATGAAAAGAACAAATGCTACCAGACAACTCCTAATGAGGATAAATGTAAATCACAAAGAGAACATATCGAGAAGATTCTTTTGAGCATATCTCATTTAAGGCAGGATAAAAACAAATGGTACGATTATGTACAAGGTATAAATAAGATGCGTAGTGAAAAGATTTGTTAGTATAAATGATTGCCCACATCTATGAAAAAGTATGTTTGATTAAAAAGTTGTATTATGAGAAAGTTTATCATGACAACAGCCGTGTATTTCTGGGCAATGTCCCAGATGATGGCACAGAACATTTCGGGAAAGATTGTAGATGCCAAGGGCGAGCCTTTAGCATTTGCAAATGTAGTGCTCCTATACCGTCAAGATTCAGCATTCGTCAAGGGGACTGTGAGTGGAGAAGATGGGCGTTTTACCATCGACTCTCCTTGCAATGGCGGAATCATCAAGGTAACTTCCGTAGGATATAAGACAATATTCAAGGACTGCAAAGGTGAGAATGTGGGAGTTATTAAGATGGAAGAAGATAGTAAGATGCTCGGTGAAGTAGTGATAAAATCATCTTTGCCAAAGACCATCCTTAAGAATGGCGGAATGACAACAACCGTTGCCGGATCTGTACTTGAAAAGGCAGGAACTATGGAGCACCTGCTCGACCGCATACCTAACGTATCTGCACAGAATGGCAACATCAAGGTGTTTGGACGTGGCGAGCCTATCATCTATATCAACGGACGGCAGATGAGGGACAGAAGCGAACTCGACCGTTTGAGTTCGGACAACATCAAGTCGGTAGAGGTAATATCCAACCCTGGTGCTCGTTATGCTGCAAGCACTAAGGCTGTTATACGTATCACCACAAAGAAGATACAGGGCGACGGATTTGGATTTGACGCTACAACAGAAGGATCGTACGACGAGAAAAAGAACATTGGAGGATATGGTAGGCTGAATATGTATTACCGTAAGAACGGATTGGAGCTTGGCGCCTACGCCTATGGCTCAAAACAATCGTCGCCAGACGAGAAGGACTTGCATCAGATGACCTATCTTGACAAGACCTGGAACCAACAGGACAAAACACGTTGGAAGAACAAAACCAAAACTTTCAGTTCTCGCTTGAATGTCAGTTATCAGTTTGACGACAACAATTCGTTGGGAGCAAGCTTTAGTTTCTTGCGCAATCCAAAGCTGATAACAGACGGAAAGACGGAAGGCTCTGTGCTGAGAGATGAAGATCTGACTGAGACCAACACTTCTATCAGATCGGAGTTTGGGCAGAATAGCAACTTGTCAAGTAATATATATTATGTAGGCAAGGTAGGCAAATTGGGTATTGACTTCAATACCGACTGGTTTTGGTCTAAAGGAAATAATAAAAACAATATAGATGAGCATTATCAGGAGGTAAACTCGGAAATACAAAACCAACTTGTAAACAGTACCACTTCAAAGTACAACCGATTGATTGCTTCCAAAATGGTGCTCTCTTATCCGCTTTTTGGTGGTGATTTGTCGGTAGGAGGCGAGTATTCGTTCACAAACCGCAATACCAACTACGCCATAATCCCGAACACTCTTGCCGACAATGTAATAGACCGCATAAAGGAAGGCATGTCTTCTGCGTTCGTTATCTATAGTCGTGACTTTGGCAAGCTGAACATGGAAGCTGGATTGCGATACGAGAATGTAGACTTCAAGTATTATGACGATGGTAAGTATATGGCGGAGCAAAGCAAGAATTACGGCAATTGGTTTCCGTCTCTCAGCCTTTCGATGCCGTTTGGCAATGTACAGATGCAGCTGAGCTATGCAGCCGACATCGATCGTCCTAACTACTGGGTATTAAGAAGCGGTGTGCAATATAGCAATCATTATACATACGAAACCGGTAATCCGTTTCTTGTCTCAGAGATTTCAAGAGATATCAGTTACGACCTCGCCTACAAATGGCTGACTTTCAACCTGACTTATGAACATGTATCCGATCCTATTTATCAGACGGTGGAGATGTATAAGGACAATACCACCATCGGATTGATGAGAATGATAAACGGCAAATCGTACAATAATGTGACTTCTACGCTCAACCTGCAGCCCACTTTCGGCATCTGGCATCCTATGTTGTCAGCAATGGTCGAGAAGCAATGGTTCGAGTTGGAGACAAGAGACGGACGCTATCTGAACAAGCCGGTGGCGATGTTCCGATTCAACAACACCTTTGATACGAAATGGGCGATGTTCTCCGTTATGATGACTTACATCACAAAGGGATACGAGGAAAACCATTACATCTACAAGCCGATGTTCAACACCGACCTGTCTATATACAAGGGCTTTCTGAAGGACTGCCTGACTTTCCAGCTTTATGTCAACGACGTGTTTGGTACGAACGACAGTCACATCATAGGTAAATACGGCAAACTGAAGGAAACCATCTTCGATGAGTTCTCAACAAGTAAAATCTCATTGACAGTCCGCTATAAGTTCAATGTTACTCGAAGCAAGTATAAGGGTACAGGAGCAGGTCAAAGCCAGAAGGATAGGATGTAATTCTACGATGTTCTTTAAAATGAGAAAAATAACAATTATACATCAACATGACTCCATGCAATGCGGAATAGCCTGCTTGCAAATGGTATGTAAATATTTCGGCAGAGAATACACTTTGGATTCTCTGCCGAAACTTTGTTTTACTATGCCGAAGGTGGTTTCCAGCTAAAAGTCACGTTATGGGAAGTGGCGGAATCGGTATATTAGGCAACAATGCACGAAACTTATAGAGGCATTGAACAACACCGATATAAGGGTTGCCTCATGCCGGTATAAACGTAAGTCGATGTCGATATAGGCACTGGCTCGTATCGGTATAAACATAAGGTGATGCTGATATAAGTGTTTGCTGACACTGATATAACTATAGGACAAAACCTATGGATGCGATAAGATTGAATGAGGTATGGAGAAGAACTCTAGAATAAAAATGCTGTAAACTAGACGTAAAGTAATTATTGTTGCACTTTGCTTGTCATTATGCAAAGTATAACCATGTACAACTTAGTTTAATATAGTTTAAATATTCTCCTAAAATTACTTTGTTTCAAAAAGTCTTTATACCTTTACACCTGGAATACAAAATGAGGCAAATAATTGCAGTTTGCTTTCGTTTTGGTGCAATTATTCCAATACCCTTTCTGCCCAATAAGCACTATGGATATGAATCAGCCCCGTCTGATTAAAAGGCGTACATCCAGGAACGCAGATCCAGAAGTAATATTAATTTAAATAAGAAAGGAATTAAAAATGGAAACATTTGCAAATTTTGACAAGTTGTCCCAAAGTGAACTTGTGACAATTTGCGGTGGCAAGGTGTCTACTACAACGACAACTACCACTACAACTACTACAGATGGCGAGGGACACTCTCATACCACCACAACAACTACAATAACAGATGACTAACGTTTGTGGTTGAGTTGCAGTAAAAATGTGAAGAGTATGTGCAGACTTTGATTGGCACATACTCTTTTGCTTTATTAGGATATTTTTAATGAACATTTATGAAACGGTATATTTTATTCTTTGTTTTCTATACACTTGGAAGTGTTATATCTATGGGGCAAAACTATTATGGTTTATTGAAGAATAAGCAGGGAGAAAACTTGTCTTATATAAGTGTTGTCTTGAAAAGTTGTAAAGACTCCTCTTTTGTGTCAGGAACCGTATCTGATGAAAATGGTCACTTCATGATAAAATCTCCACATCATAAGTGTTATTTATTACTTTCTGGTATTGGCTATAATAATTATAAAATTTCCTTGGAAAAACAACAAAGTGATTCTGTAAATCTTGGTACTATTATACTAGAGCCAAACGAAAAGATGTTAAAGGAGGTTGTTGTTACAGGGAAGAGAAGAGTTGTATATAAAAATGGAGAATATAAAATAACTGTTTCTGGTTCGTCTTTAGAAAAACAACCTGACGTATATTCCGTTTTATCATTTTTGCCATTTGTCACAGTTAATGAAGATAGAATCTCAATGATAGGAAAAGGTAAAATCCTTATCTTGATAAATGGACGAGAAGTAAGCAACTCTTTAGAGTTAAATTCATTAAAACCTTCCCAAATTAAAGACATTAGCGTAGAGCCACATGCTTCTTCTGCTTACGGCTCAGAATATGATGCTGTTATAAAAATTAAAACTGTAAAAGAATTAAAAGATTATGTTTCTTCACAGATAAAGCATAAGTCTATATTTGCAAGGAGATATAGTGATTCTCAAACGGCTGATGTCAATATAAAAAATGGAAAATGGAAAAGCTACATATCATATACTTTCAAAGACTCACGTTCAAAAGAATCAGCAACAAACAAGTATAACATATATCAGCAAAATTCAAAAGAGGTAACTACTAATAATGTATCTGAAAATAATGAAATTGGGCACTTTGCACAACATGGAATTATTTTCAATACATCCTTTGCGCCTACCCAAAATAATGTATTTGATATTCAGTACATGCTAGAAGTAAATAAAACTTCAAATATTTCTAATGACATAGAGTCTTCTACCGTCAAACATCAGACAACCGAAATAGTTACAGTCCAAGATGATAAAGATAAAAATATTACGCATAATGTTGAGGCAAAGTATTTGCATACTATGCAAAAATCCAATTTGGATATCAATTTAGGTTATATTAACTCTTTAGCAAAAGATGATAATTCTGTAAAGCTAACAACTTCACCCTATACTGATATTTATGGTCGAAATAGATATGAAGTTTATACTTTAAAATTAGATTATAATCAAACATTATGTCATATTTTACAATTACAGACTGGTATGAAACACTCTTATATTATAAACAATGGGTATTCTATATCCAACAATGAAGAAGAAAAATATGATTATAATAACAAAACGAAGTTAAAGGACTATGTTGGAGCTTTATATGCCAATTTGTCTAGCCAGTTCAAGCATTTATATTTTAATGGTGGTGTAAGGTTTGAATATTCTTCCAATCGCTACAAAGAATATGATAGTAATATTTTGCAAAAGAAGTGTTTGAATGTGTTCCCTGCTTTAGAAGTTGAGTATCAAATCTCTCCATCTTTTATTGTATCTATGGGATATGAAACAAAAGGTTATCGCCCCAAATTTCAAGATATATCACCGTTGATGCGCTATATTAATGCACACCTTTATGAACAAGGAAATGTATCTTTAACTCATATGATTTCAAACAATCTATATTTGTCTTTTGTTTATAAAAACAAAATTAGTGTAGACTTGAATTACTACCATAAGCATGATTATCCCTTGTATGTATTTCAAACTTCTTCAATGGGGGATAATATAATCGTTAACAAGCCTATTAATACAAATGTAGACTATTTTGATTTGCGTGCAAGTTATTCAGATAAATTTGGTCTATTTCGTTTTGCATATAATGGTAATTTCCACTATGATATAACAAAACTTCCTTTTTTAGGAGAAAAGAATAAAAATAAGGCTTTATTTGCAGGTAATTTTGTCAATCAGTTTGATATAACAAATCATGTGATGCTGTTTTGTAACATAAATATTGCTTCTGCCTACAAATCATTAGGCTCTTCTTTCCAGGCAGCTTATGGTCTTACTGTGGGTACATATATGACTTTCTGTAAAAACAAGAGATTAACATTAATCATATCAGGCAATGATTTATTACGCAAATCCACGCCGAACAACAACACTTATTTATATAATATAGAATCTTGTCGTACGCTCTCACCTGATAGTCGCAATGTTAGTATTACTTTACGATACAATATTAACAAATTCAAAATGTCTTTCAAGAAAAATAACTCTAATGGAGAAGAAGAGAGTAGAATCAGTAAATAAAAAAGCATTATGAAAAGACAAATAAGAATAATTTATCAACACGATTCCATGCAATGCGGTATAGCATGTTTACAGATGATTTGTGGATATTATGGTAAGAAATATTCATCAGAGTATCTGTCAAAACTTTGCTTCGCAACAACGGAAGGCGTATCTATGTTAGGTATCAATGATGCGGCAAATACATTAGGATTCCATACTCTTTGTGTAAAAATAGCAACAAAAGATTTGGAAAAAGTTCCTCTTCCATGTATTCTCCATTGGAATCAAAATCATTTTATAGTCTTATATAAGGTTAAGAATGGAAAGAAGTTCTATGTCGCTGACCCAGGAAAAGGATTGGTAACTTATGGCTTAGATGAGTTCAAAAAGCATTGGGTAAGCACGAAATCTAATGGAGAGTCCAAGGGCATTGCTATGTTCTTGGAAACCACCCCTGCTTTCTTCACTTATAAGATGGAGGGTGAAGCGAACTTAAAAGAAAAGAGGTCTTTCCGATTTCTCTTTGGATATGTGAAGAAATACCGCAAGTATTTCGGACAAATCATCTTGGGTTTGATAGTCGGGAGCCTCTTACAACTTGTCCTGCCATTCCTTACACAATCCATCGTGGATGTCGGTATCAAGAACCAAGATATAGGATTCGTTTGGCTTATACTGTTGGGACAGTTGATGCTTACCATCAGCAGAACTGTAATCGACTTTATACGCAGATGGCTATTGCTTCATATATCCTTGCGCATCAATATTTCATTGGTGAGCGACTTCTTCATCAAGCTCTTGAAGTTGCCGATGTCTTTCTTTGACACGAAGCTCATGGGCGACTTGATGCAGAGAATGAACGACCATAGCCGTGTGAACAACTTCCTCACTCAGCAAACGCTCAATATTACCTTTGCCATGCTCACCTTCGTGGTCTTCTCGGTGGTGTTGTTCTTCTATAACAAGTTTGTGTTTGCCATCTTCTTGTTGGGAAGCATCCTCTATGGCGCATGGATGACCTTGTTCTTGAAACGGAGAAAGGTGCTCGACTATGAATTGTTTGAGCAGCAAGCTATTAACAACAATAAGACCTACGAGTTTATCACCTCCATGCAGGAAATCAAGTTGCAGGATTGTGAGCAACGCAGAAGATGGGAATGGGAGGACACGCAAGCAGACTTGTTCGGGGTGCAGATGAAATCACTCAAACTCCAACAGACACAGGAGGCAGGAAGTATCTTTATCAACGAGGTGAAGAACATCATCATCACGGTAGTTGCAGCCACCGCCGTAATCCATGGTCAAATGACACTCGGTATGATGCTTGCCGTGCAATACATCATCGGACAGCTCAACTCGCCTGTGGAGCAACTGATGAACTTCTTCTATTCTCTGCAAGATGTGAAGATTAGTTTGGAACGTATCAACGAGATTCACCAGATGGATGATGAGAATGGAAAGGAAGGCTTGCTAACTTCTATTGAAGATAAGAATGAGGGCATTGATATCAAGAACATCATGTTCAAGTACGACCCACATGCTTTGCGCAAAACCATAGACGATGTGAGCATTCACATTCCGCACGGTAAGGTAACAGCCATCGTTGGCGCATCTGGCAGTGGAAAGACCACCCTCATCCGCTTGATACTTGGTTATTATCCTGTCTTGGAGGGAAAAATCAACATTGGAAATACTGACATCAACAAACTCAACAAAAAGTGGTGGCGCAGACAATGTGGTGTTGTCATGCAGGATGGTGTTATCTTCTCGGAGAGTATCGCAAGAAATATTGCTGTTGATGATGGCGATATAGATAAAGAACGGTTGTTGAAAGCTGCCGAGATAGCTTGCATCAAGGATTACGTGATGGCTTTGCCTCTGAAGTTCAACACCAAGATTGGGCGTGATGGCGTGGGACTTAGCCAAGGACAGAAACAGCGTATCTTGATTGCAAGGGCGGTGTATAAGAATCCAGACTATATCTTCCTTGACGAGGCGACCAACTCGCTCGATGCCAACAATGAGAGAAGCATCGTGGAGAACTTGGATAAGTTCTATAAGGGCAAGACTGTTGTGATTGTGGCTCATCGCCTAAGCACGGTGAAGAATGCCGACCAAATCGTGGTCATCGATCATGGAAAAGTGGTTGAGATAGGCAACCATGAGTCTTTGACCGCCAAGCGAGGGGCATACTATAACCTTGTGAAGAATCAGTTGGAATTGGGAAACTAAAATGTTTTTGACATGGAACAGAAAGAAAGAGAATCAGATAATATCGAGTTGAGAAGTGAGAAGGTGAGGAACGTGATAGGCAAGGTTCCTCCTCGCCTCGTCAGCTTGGGAACGGTTGTCTTTACGATAATAGTCCTCGCCCTCGCAGTTGCTTTCTACAAGACACCTTATCCTATATCTATAGAGGCTAATGGTGAGGTTATAAACCAAAGAACAATACAGGTGTTTGTGCCATACAAGTATTTGTATCTTTTCGATGAGCCAAGGACGGCTCATGTTTCTTTTGAGGGCAACGACAATACATCTTATAACTGCAACATTGTAAGCCATAAAGTCAAGCTCATACATAGGGAAGATGGCAACTATTTTATGGCAATAGCCACAATGAGCACACAGGGACAAAATACTCCTATACTGCAAAAGTATATGAAAGCCGATGTCAGAATCATCGTCAGCAATAAAACGTTATGGCAACAGGTGTTCGGATAGTCTATGTCCGAACACTTGTTGCTATCTCCATAAAGGTTCGTTTTCCCATCCTTGTGGAAAGCCCATGGCATGTAAATCAATATTGGGATAATCTGCGAACAATCTGAGCAGAGAGCTTTTTAAATCCATACAAGGAGTTATAGTTTGCTCCATATATAATAAGGTGCATAACTGATGGTAAAGTTTGATAGGCTTTTGGGTTGGAGCAATCCAAAAAAGTGGAAGCCGATTTGGCAATTGTGGCTTCAAGGCAAAACGCCTATTCCATATACGGGCATGGTGAGCACAACAATTGCGAAGCACGGTTATACACCTTATCCAACTTTCCAAGTAAGTGTATTGAGGTAGTCCAAACTCTCTTGCCACTTGCTTTTTGAGACGATTGTCCTTGAACAGACAAAATAATTTGGAAAGCGTACCAAACGAAACGACCTCTAATGTTTTCCACACAGGAGGGAGAGAAGGGAAAGTATATTTCTCGGAATGCTCCTTGATGAAATCTTCATTTGAACGAGATACCTCTTTCTTGATATTGTCAAGGCAGCCTTCATAAAAGTCTGCATTCTTGAACAATGATGCATCCATAAACCAAAATGCGCCATGCTCCATGGAAAATATCTGAAGCATTTTGGTCCGAAGAGAAATCTCTATATCTTGAATTGCCTTGAATATAAGTTGACGAAGTTCTTTGTCAAAGAGATAAAGGTCGATGGCTTGTTCAAATGTACTACCCAGTTTATAATGATGAAACTGTCTGTCTTCCTCCATATATCGTAGGTAACTGGCAATACGAAAATAACTGATATTGCGAAGCTGCAATTTGGCAGTTGCAATATCTTCTATCACCAGCCCTCTGTTCTGGAGCAAGGCAACCTGTTCATCTACGTTTATCGGTTGTTTGTCGTAATCCATATACCCTTTATAAAAAGCGAAGTCCCACCGTGGTACGCATCGTTGAGAGGCGTGGTGGGATTTGTTGCTGCAAAAATACTCTTTTTTATTGGAAACTCCAAATATTTTCTTCAAAATCTGCTTGTCAAATATGGATTTTAACGTAAAAAGTTCTAATTTCCAAGGTTTTCTCCTTGTAAGCTATGCGAGATTTAGAAAAATATCGTATCTTTGTCCCCGAATTAAGGCGTTCTTTGCATATTGCAAAATACAGAAACGAGCAGAAGTCCGCTCGTTTCCATATTGTTACCTATATTATAAAGGCAAACGCCTAACTTCTTGATATTCAACCAAAGTCCAATTTAGTGTGAGTTATAACATTAACTTAAATAAAATGACTTTATTCGACGTTTATCCATTATTCGACATTAACATAGTAAAAGGTAGTGGCTGTTCTGTTTGGGACGACAAGGGACAGGAGTATCTCGACCTTTATGGCGGTCATGCCGTTATAAGCATTGGCCACTGCCATCCGCATTATGTAGAGAAACTCACTGAGCAGCTCAACGCTCTCGGCTTTTACAGCAACTCGGTTGTCAACACGCTGCAGCGTCAGCTTGCCGAAAGACTAGGCAAGGCGTGCGGCTACGACGACTATCAGCTGTTCCTGATCAACAGCGGAGCCGAGGCTAACGAGAATGCGCTGAAGCTGGCTTCGTTTAAGACGGGACGCACGCGCGTGCTGTCTGCTTCAAAGGCGTTCCACGGACGCACCTCGCTTGCCGTTGAAGCGACAGACAATCCTAAGATTATCGCGCCCATCAATGCCAACAATCACGTAACTTATCTGCCTCTTAACGACCTTGAGGCATGGGAGCGCGAATTGGCTAAGGGCGACGTCTGCGCCTGCATCATAGAGTGCATACAGGGTGTGGGCGGCATAAAGCTCGCCACAGAGGAGTTTGCCAAGGGACTTCAGGCTGCCTGCCGTAAGTATGGTGCCGTACTGATATGCGATGAGATACAGTGCGGTTATGGCCGTTCGGGCAAGTTCTTCGCGCATCAGTGGCTCGGCATACGTCCCGACATCATCACCGTAGCCAAAGGCATAGGTAACGGCTTCCCCATGGGTGCCGTACTCATCTCGCCCGACTTCAAGCCCGAATACGGACAGCTCGGAACAACCTTTGGCGGTAACCATCTGGCGTGTGTTGCAGCTCTTGCCGTGCTCGACGTTATTGAGAGCGAGCATCTTGTAGACAATGCGCATGAGGCAGGCGAATATCTCATGGCTAAACTGAAGGAACTTCAGGCCGAGGAGCCTCACATCAAGGAGGTGCGTGGCCGCGGCCTCATGATAGGCATCGACCTCGACATGCCTCACAAGGCGCTGCGTCAGAATCTTGTTTATACCCAGCACTGCTTCACGGGCTGTGCCTCAACAAACATTCTCCGTCTTCTTCCGCCCCTGTGCTTCACCAAATCCATGGCCGACGATTTCATAGAGCGTCTCAAAAAGGCGTTCGCCGAGATTTAGGCTTAATGTGGATTTATGGTTAATCATTATAGTAATAAATGCTTCATCCTAGGGCAGCCGACATTCTCGGCCGCCTTTTTTTGTTGAAATAAAACAGTGCTGTATTTCATGCTGGAGTTAAAGGAGTTAGAGTAGTTATCGCCAACAAGTTGGCTAGGAGTTAAAGTCAAATGCCTTGTTGCAATAAAGTAGTTCAGCAATTGGATTTTCCACTTTTCACTCTTAGCTTTTCACTTTCGTCAGAAAACTTATTGGTTTACGACTAAAAAACGGCCCACTTTTGCATCAAAAGTGGCCCATTTACGACCCGTAAACGATAGGTTAATGATTTGAAACCAATACGCATGATTTTGCTTACAGTTATTCTTTAATCTGTATTCTTTTTGCGTTTATGTTAATCATAATCCGTGATTTTCCTTTCAGTTTTTGGGACTTGTCAAAATTTATTCTACTTTTTGATGTCGCCAAATTTGATTTGATCTTAGCTGACTCACCATGTCAATGTTCTTAAATCTTTACATTGTGCTGATTTACTGGCTTTGTAATGATTTGAAAATCAGTTTATTGTAAACATCTAGCGTGATGTCTAGCGTGTTAAAATTTGCATTCTCTTTCAAGATGTGTTATCTTTGCATAAGATAATCTGCATCTCGGCATAACATTCAAGCAAGCTTGATGTTTCTGCTCTCGATTTGCATTATCTTTGCGTCAGATAAGTGCCCGGCTGTATAATATATAATGTCAGTAAAAGTTGCTTTATGATTAAGCCGGATGGCGTAAGCAAAATAAATTAGGATAACAAACAAAAACATAAATATCATGAAAGATACACAGACACAGATTGAATTCAGGATTCGCGCCTATGGCCGCACAGAACTAGCCCAACTTTATTGTCCCACATTGACTCCCGGTGCCGCCTACCGCAAGCTCCGTCAGTGGATAACCTTAAGTCCCGGCCTCACCGCCCGCCTCGAGACGCTAGGCAGCGGCAAGTCGCGCACATGGACACCCGCCGAGGTAAAAGAGATTGTTGAGGCGCTGGGGGAGCCGTAAACAGATTTTTTATTTTTATTGTAGGCAAATATAGACGTATTGTTCCATAACGTCGAATACATCTATAGAGATCCTCCTTGCTCTATTATTATGAAATAAGGTTTCTATGCTATAAAGTAATGGCATAAATGCGCTAAATAGCCTATTTAAAGCTATTTTTGATGCGTTTTGAATATGTTAAAAAATAATTCTTATGAAATATTTTACCATTCAGAATAAAAAAGATAACTTTGCGATAAATTCAACCAGACAACAGGCCTGTAGAAACATTGTCCTGTCTGTTTCAGTGTTGTAGAATAAGTAAAAGTAAATACGACTGATAGTAAAAACATAAAAGATAGTCGGTCGTGTTTAGAGTTGTGCATCATTAGTTGGATATGTTGTATCTTGATAAAGTTGCTGCATTATTCTGCATTCATTAAAGGTGTGCGACATCGCAAAACAATAAATTAGATGCTATGGCAAAGAAAAAACAAACAGTTAACGAACCTTTGGAAAAACAGCTTTGGAAAGCGGCAGACAAATTGCGTAAGAATGTTGATGCTGCTGAGTATAAGCATGTTGTGCTGGGATTAATATTCTTGCGATATATTTCTGTTTCGTTCGAAGATTTATATAACAGGCTGAAAGATGAGGTGAGTCTTGGTGCCGACCCTGAAGACCGTGAGGAGTATAAAGCCGAAAATGTGTTTTATGTTCCGGCTGAAGCCCGTTGGAGCACGTTGGTGTCAAAGGCTAAGGACCCGATGATAGGTAAGATTATCGACGGGGCTATGGATGCAATAGAAAAAGACAACCCGTCACTAAAAGGTGTTTTGCCAAAAGTTTTTGCCCGTCCTAATCTTGACCCTACCAGTTTGGGCGAACTTATAGATTTGGTCGGCAACTGCACTCTCAACGCATCTACCAACAGCGCCGACCTGCTGGGACATGTGTTTGAATATTTCCTTGGCGAATTTGCGCTGGCTGAAGGCAAGAAGGGTGGACAGTTCTATACTCCGCGATGCGTTGTGGAGCTGCTTGTCAATATGCTTGAACCTTATAAGGGCCGTGTGCTCGACCCTTGTTGCGGTTCTGGCGGAATGTTTGTGCAGAGCGAGAAGTTTGTCAAGGAGCATCAGGGCTTGGTTGATGATATATCTATCTACGGACAGGAGAGCAACCAGACAACATGGCGACTGTGCAAGATGAACCTTGCCATACGCGGCATTGACTCATCACAAGTGAAATGGAACACCGAAGGCTCGTTCCTTAACGACGCCCACCGCGACGTAAAAGTAGATTATGTCTTGGCAAACCCGCCTTTCAATGACAGCGACTGGAGCGGCGACCTGCTGCGCAACGATGGGCGCTGGCAGTATGGAACACCACCCGTTAGCAGTGCAAACTTTGCATGGATACAACATTTCATCTATCATCTTGCACCTAATGGGCAGGCCGGTTTCGTCTTGGCTAAGGGTGCGCTTACATCAAAAATAGGCGGCGAGGGCGACATCCGTAAATCACTTGTTGATGCCGGACTTGTTGATTGCATCGTGAACCTTCCTACAAAACTGTTTCTCAACACTCAGATTCCGGCTTCTCTATGGTTCATGAGCCGTAGCAGACATGCTGACGGACATTTCCGTGAGCGCAGCCAGGAGATATTGTTTATAGACGCCCGCAATATGGGACACCTTATCAACCGTCGTACACGTGAGTTCTCTGCTGATGACATTAAGCTGATTTCAGACACATATCATAATTGGCGTAAAGAAGGAGGCAAGTATCAGGATGAGGCTGGCTTCTGTGCGTCAGTGCCGTTATCGCGTGTTGCAGAGCTCGACTATGTGCTTACCCCCGGCCGTTATGTAGGTTTGCCGGATGAAGAAGACGATTTCAACTTTGAAGAACGTTTCACTGCACTGAAGGCTGAGTTTGAGGAGCAGCTGAAAGAAGAGGAACGTTTGAATAAACTTATTATGGAAAATCTGGCATCAATAAAAATCTGATAATACAATAATCATGAACGAAGAAAAAGATATACGTTGGATACAGCGGTTTCGTAATTTTCGTAGTGCGTTATACCGACTGGGAAAAGCTGTAGAGATAGTTACGGAACAGATTAACGAAGATGAAGAGGTGGACGACCTTCTGAAAGAAGGGCTCATACAACGCTTTGAATATACTCATGAGCTGGCATGGAAGGTGATGAAAGACTATGCCGAGTATCAGGGTTACACTGACATCAGGGGTTCGCGCGATGCTTTTCGTAAGGCATTCGATATGGGACTGGTTACTGATAAAAGCTGGATGGACTCGATAATAGACCGTAATCTGACATCGCATAATTATGACGAAGATACGGCAGAAGATCTTTGTGAAAACATTGTGGATGTTTATTATCCGCTGTTTGTTAAGTTTGAAAAAGTTATGTTGCCGCTTTCCGGTATTGAGCCAACTCTGTTTTGATTATGCCATACGGACTTACAGACATAGAGATGCAGAAGATTATAGGCGTGTTTGCCGGCAATCCGCGCATAGACAGTGCCGTGCTTTATGGCTCGCGCGCTAAGGGGTGTTTTAAGCCTTTTTCTGATGTAGACATAACTCTGACAGGCGACAGCTTGTCAAGGTCAGATTTAAGTCAGGTTTTGATTGAGATTGACGACTTACTGCTCCCTTATCAGTTTGACATATCTTTATGGCACACTCTTAAAAATGAGGAACTGAAGGATCATATCGTGAGAAGGGGAATTGAGATATATAAAAAGTCAGAAGCAAAGTAGTCATTGTGCTGCAATATACTAAGAAGATTAATGAACTTAAACAAGACAGATAAAGAATTTATACGGGCTATCATAAAATACGACGGCAAAGCCCAATCTTTGGCAGACGTACTCAATAAGAGCCGGTTGCTGGAGAAAAGAGGCATTGGCATAGTGCAGCATTATGATAAAAATATAATATTTCTGCGAAAGGATATCTATGAAGAGTGGTTAGATAGAAACGGCTTGGGATATGTCGTGGGGCTGCTTTCTCTGATTGATACTTTAATTAAAAAGAAATACATAACGATGATTCCTTTTGTTACTGACGATATTTTAGTTATCGGTGCGAAAGAATCAAAAAGGCTTAGACCGGAATTTATTTCTGTTAATGACAACGAGGTTATCTGTCTTGCTGACCGAAATGAGAATTGGTTCGACGCTTCTAATCCTCAAAAATATTGGCCGTGCAAATTTACTGATAATGAGCTTCATATCGGAAGTATATTTAACGTAGCCTTTTCTGTAAACGAAGAACTGAGAACATTGGTTAAGAATAATTTTAAATCAGCAGAAGAAATTCGTTTCTCAAAGCAGCAATGGGCAACTTGGATTTCTATCGCAGTGGCAATTGCGATTGGACTTTTGGGATAATGTTTTAATTATGTGAGTATGGGTGAATGGAAAGAATATAGGTTGGGAGAAATTACAACAGAAATAGGAGACGGATTACATGGAACTCCAAAATTCTCAGCAGATGGAATATATTATTTTATAAATGGAAACAATATTTTTGATGGAAAAATTTTTATAAAAGATGAAACAAAAAAAGTTTCTTTTAATGAATACGAATTGTATAAGAAACCATTATGTGATAGAACTTTGTTATTATCAATTAATGGAACAATAGGAAATGTCGCTTTTTATAGAGGAGAAAAATGTATTTTAGGAAAAAGTGCATGTTATTTAAATATTAAAGATACTGTTGATAAAAGATTTGTTTATTATTACTTTTTAAGCAATGATTTTCAAACCCATTTGCGTAATATTGCAACTGGAACTACAATACAGAATGTTCCACTAAAAGGGTTAAGAGAAAGTTTAATATTATTACCATCATTATCTGAACAGAAACGTATATCCTCTATTCTCGGTTCTTTAGACGACAAAATAGATTTGCTTCATCGTGAAAACGAAACTCTTGAAGCAATGGCAGAAACTCTTTTCCGTAAATGGTTTATTGAGGATGCTAAGGATAATTTTGAAGAGAAACCATTGAGCTCTATTGCAAAATTCCTTAATGGTATAGCATGTCAGAAATATCCACCCAAAAATAATTTGGAAAAATTACCAGTATTAAAAATTAGAGAATTAACAAATGGAATAAATTCTGACAGTGATTGGGCAACAACAGACGTTAGTCCTGAATATATTGTTCATTCTGGTGATATTATTTTTTCTTGGTCAGCTTCTTTAATGGTTAAAATATGGAATGGTGTAGACTGTATTCTTAATCAACATCTTTTTAAAGTAACATCAGATAATTATCCAAAATGGTTTCTATATTTATGGTGCAAATACCATTTAAATGAGTTTATTTCTATAGCTGAAAGTCATGCAACAACAATGGGACATATAAAACGTAGTGATTTAGATAATGCATTCGTTTTAATTCCGGAACAGAATGATTTGTGTTACATGTCAAATATAATGGGACCTATCTTCAATAGGTTTGATAATAACAACAAAGAAATTTTCTCTCTTGTTAAGATGAGAGATTTGTTATTACATAAATTAATTTCAAGTAATCACTAACATGAGTAAGTATAAATATAAACTAAAACCACAAAAATGGATTCCCATCGGGATAATAATATTTTTTATATTAATTTGTTGTCTTGTGACTAACATTATAAGTCCAAATGATAAAACAATGAATATATTTTTGACATCTTTTGGACTTGGTATTAGTGCAGCTGTTGTATATTGCTCAATAATTCAAAATGTAATTCAAAAAGACAATATAAAAATTCAACTCTTTGATAAGAGATACAGGGTTTATCAAGCAGTCTTAGATACGATTACATTAATAAAAAGAGATAATTGGGACAGATATATTCTTTATAAAGGAAATGATGTTAATCAACAATTTATATTGGCTGAAGAAGAACTCTATAAAGTCGTATTTTTATCTTATTGTTTGTTTGACAAAAATATTATTTCTAAATTGGTAAAAATAAATGATGCGTTTGTTAAAATCTCTGCTGCTTATAAACAAATGTGTACTCTTAATTTTCAATCAATCACTGCAGCAGATAGGAAAAATGAGTTTTCCTTATTATTTATAGATTTCGTGCTGTCTAAAAAAGATTCTAAAGAATTCAATAATGAATTTAAGAATAAATTTCCAAAAGAATATTCAATCGTAATGAATTTTCAACAAGAGTGTAATAAATATCTTTCTCTTATTGATGAATGTAATATATTGAAAGAATTAGGGGAATATATAAAGATAGATAAATTAGACCAATAATTTATGACAAAACTCACCGAATCCCAGATAGAAGATTTTGCCATTCAGCTTTTTGAGCAGCTTGGTTATAAATCGCTTTACGGCCCGGACATAGCTCCAGACGGACAGGCAGCGCAGCGCACATCGTTTGAAGACGTAGTGCTGAAAGAAACGTTACAACGTGCAGTGCGCCGCATCAATCGCGACTTGCCGTCTGAGGTTTGCGACGACGCTGTGAATGAAGTGTTGCGCATAGCGTCGCCTGACCTGTTGGCAAACAATGAGCAGTTTCACCGTATGCTGACAGAAGGGATTTCGGTGTCAGTGCATCATGACGGCGGTGAAAGAGGAGAACTGGTTTGGCTGATTGACTTTGAAAATCCGCTGAACAACGAGTTTACGGTAGTAAACCAATACACAATAATAGAAAACGGACGCAACAAGCGCCCCGACCTTATACTGTTTGTAAACGGTCTGCCACTGGTGGTGATAGAACTGAAAAATGCTGCCAGCGAAGACGCAACGCTGCAAAGCGCCTTCAGGCAGATAGAAACATACAAGGACGCTATACCCTCGCTGTTTACTTATAACGCCTTGATAGTAATATCTGACGGACTGGAAGCCCGCGCCGGCTCATTGTCGGCTGGATTCAGCAGGATGATGGCATGGAAGAGCGCCGACGGCAAGGCCGAGGCTTCACATCTGGTAAGCCAACTGGAAGTGCTGATTCAGGGCATGCTCAACAAAGAGACATTGCTCGACCTTGTACGCTCATTCACCGTGTTTGAAAAGACGAAGACAGAAGATCCGAAAACACGGATAACAACAATAAAGGCCGTGAAAAAGGTGGCAGCCTATCATCAGTATTACGCTGTGAACAAAGCAATAGAGTCGACCATACGCGCAACGGGAATAAACACGCACGGCGAAGGAATGGCAAGCGAACCTCCGGCAGCTTACGGTCTGAGAGATGTCAACGAACAGCCCGTTGGCGACCATAAGGCAGGAGTGGTATGGCACACGCAGGGCTCGGGAAAATCACTCTCTATGGTGTTCTACGTCGGTAAGGTGGTGCGCATATTGAACAATCCGACAATAGTAGTGATAACAGACCGCAACGACCTTGACGACCAGCTGTTCAGCACTTTTGCCGACTGCAAGCAGCTGTTGAGGCAGACACCTGTGCAGGCGGAAGACAGAAACACGCTGAAAAAACTTCTGCATGTGGCTTCGGGCGGAGTGGTGTTTACAACGATACAGAAATTCCAGCCGGAAAGCGGAAACGTGTATGAGACGCTGACCGACAGAAGCAACGTGATCGTAATGGCCGACGAGGCGCACAGGTCACAATACGGCTTTAAGGCAAAGACCGTGGAAGTGAAGAACGAAGCCGACGAGGCGATAGGCTCAGAAACGAAATACGGATTTGCCAAATATCTGCGCGACGCCCTGCCTAACGCCACTTATCTTGGATTTACTGGAACGCCTATCGAAACGGCAGACGTAAACACTCCTGCCGTGTTCGGTAATTATATTGACGTTTACGACATAGCCAAAGCCGTAGAAGACGGCGCAACGGTGCGCATATTCTACGAGAGCCGACTGGCAAAGGTTGAACTTAGCGACGAAGGCCGAAAGCTGATAGAGTCGCTCGACCGTGAACTGGAAACAGAGAACATGAACGACGTGCAGCTGGCAAAAGCCAAGTGGACGCAACTGGAAGCACTGATAGGAAGTCCGTCACGAATGAAGAACATAGCACGCGACATAGTTACGCATTTTGAACAGCGGCAGGAAGTGTTCGAGGGTAAAGGCATGATTGTGGCTATGAGCCGCAGAATAGCCGTTGAACTGTATGACGCAATCATAACTTTACGGCCGCAATGGCATTCGGATGACATCAGTCGCGGAGCGATAAAAGTGGTGATGACTTCTGCCTCTTCAGACAGTGTGGAGATAACACGCCACCATACCACCAAAGAACAGCGCCGCATGCTGGCAGATCGTATGAAGGATCCTGACGATGAACTGAAGCTCGTTATTGTGCGCGACATGTGGCTGACTGGTTTTGATGTGCCGTGCCTGTACACCTTATATATAGACAAGCCAATGCAGGGACACAACCTGATGCAGGCCATTGCGCGTGTAAACAGAGTTTATAAGGACAAGCCGGGCGGACTTATAGTAGACTATCTGGGCATTGCCTCCGACTTGAAGAAGGCGTTGTCGTTCTATTCAGATTCGGGAGGAAAAGGCAATCCGACGGAACAGCAGGATGAAGCTGTGGCAATTATGAACGAGAAGTTGGAAGTTGTGCAGCATCTTCTTCACGGATTCGACTATCAGCCTTATTTTTCGGCAGACGTTTCTCATAAACTTTCGTTGATATTGCAGGCAGAAGATTTCATCCTCGGACTTGATGACGGCAAAAAGCGTTTTGTCAATGAAGTTAATGCGCTGTCGAAAGCATTTGCCATAGCCATTCCGCATGAAAGAGCCATGGCTGTAAAAGAGGAAGTGGCGTTCTTTCAGGCAGTGAAGGCACGCTTGTGCAAGTTTGATGCTACATCATCACACAAGACAAATGAAGAAATAGAGACGACAATCCGTCAGGTGATAGACAAAGCCTTGGTGTCGGAGCAGGTTGTGGACATCTTTGACGCAGCTGGAATAAAAAAGCCTGACATATCAATACTTTCGGAAGAGTTCCTTATGGAGCTGAAAGGCATGGAGCATAAGAATATAGCCCTTGAAGTGTTGCGCAAACTGCTTAATGACGAAATAAAGGCACGCATGCAACACAACATGGTGCAGGGAAAAAGTCTTATGGAAATGCTGGAAGCCTCGATTAACAAGTATCACAACAAGGTAATCACGGCCGTTGAGGTTATTGACGAGCTTATCGGCCTGAGCAAACAGATTATAGAACAAGACAAGATTGCACACGACCTTGGCTTGACAGAATATGAATATGCCTTCTATTCGGCTGTGGCTGACAATAAAAGTGCAGTGGAACTGATGGGTAAAGACAAGTTGAGAGAGCTTGCGGTAGTTCTGACGGAAACAATACGCAACAACGTGACCATTGACTGGGAGATAAAAGAAAATGTAAGAGCAAAGATGCGCGTTGCGGTTAAGCGGCTGTTAAGAAGATTTGGATATCCGCCAGACATGCAGCTGCTAGCTACTGAAACGGTGATAAAACAGGCAGAAATGATATCAGCGGAGTTGGCCGGTTCGAATGGTAAATAACAGGAAATACGATCTTTTCATATAACTTTCTTATCCTTTACAACCAACAATCCTCTCAAACCTTTCGTAACCTGCAGCAATCTGCAAACGCGAAATTGGTTGTTGTATCTTTGCAATGTCGAAAGGAACAAGGCAGCACGGACATTAAAGCCACAGCCGGCAGGCGGAAATGAACGTAGCGGCAGTTCAGGAAGGCATGAGAGATAATAAACAAATAATGTATAACAACCAAAAAGAAAGGAAAGAAACATGATTAGGTATAAACTTTATCAGAACCGCAATTCAAACAGTAACACAAACGGTAAATGGTATGCACGCGCGGTGTGCGAGGAAACTTACGACACTGAGAAGCTGGCGGCTCACATGTCATCACACAGTTCGCCGTTCTCGGCCGGTGTTATCCACGGAGTGCTGAAAGACATGATAGCATGTATCAAGGAACTTGTGATGGACGGCAAGAACGTTAAGCTGGACGACTTGGCCATATTCTCGGCAGGTCTGAGAACATTGCCGGCCAACAGTCCCGAAGAGTTCACCGCCTCTGCCAACATCGACAGCGTCCGCCTGAGAGCGCGCTCAACAGGAGTGTTCCGCTCATCAGTGCTGACACGCGAGGCAAAGACCAAGCAGTTCTCACAATATACGGTAGGCGAGGGCAGCGAAGTAGAGATGCCGTAATGCAGTAGAGTGAAGCTGCCATAAACATTAAGAAGCTTACTTTCATTGTGTTAACCCAAATCTGGAGTTATGATTCTGCCTGTATTTCTGCCTTGTATTGAACAGACTTTCGTTTGATTTTTCGCAGGCACTTTTATAATTCATAATTAACAATTCATAATTAACAATTAGCTGGCGCTGAACTTCGTTTGCGCTTAGCACCTTGCGCCAAAAGAAACAAAAAGACGGATGGAGGCAGAAATACATAAAATGGATAAAACTATATGCGGTCTGATGATGATTTGGGTTTTATAACGTTGACGGGCATTGGTCATGCAGATTTAAGCTGGCCGATGTCTGTCAACTTTGTTAATAAAACGGAAGCATGTTGTGAAGTATATCTTATGACAGTCAGATATTTAGCTCCTGACTTGGCTGCCCATGAAAGTTTGTGCGCCTGAATTTTTTATCGGTGCATTGATGTTGTTTACATCTATTTTTTATAAATTTGCCAATTGAAACACAGACAATTTTTATGATAAAGTTTAAGGATATAACAGAAGACGACAAGGAACTGATACAGAGTTTTACGCTTTGGGGCGAAAGACAAAACTGCGACCTGTCGTTCTCGAACCTGATAAGCTGGCGCTTTCTTTACAACACACAGTTTGCGATAGTGGACGACTATCTCGTGTTCCGATTCTATATGGGACATCATCTGGCTTACATGATGCCTGTGCCGCGGCCGAAGCGGCAAGAAGACGGTACGTTTAAGGTGGAGCCGTGTGACGAATGTTCGGTTAGCGTGATACGTGCCATACGCGACGACTCGATAGCCATGGGGCATCCGTTTCTGATGCTTGGCGTATGCAACTATATGCGCGACATCATTGAGGAGCATTTCCCCGACACGTTCGACATAAAGCCCGACCGCGACTTCAGCGACTATATCTACACACGCGACAAGCTGATAAACCTTTCTGGAAAGAAACTGCAGAGCAAGCGCAACCACATAAACAAGTTTAAGAACCTTTATCCTGACTACAGATACCGCGAGCTTACGCCCGACCTTATTCCGCAATGCCTCGAACTGGAACGGCAGTGGCGCCGCACATCGAAAGATGACAACGGAGATGTGCCCGATGAAGACCTTTCAGAGGAACTGCGCTCTATGACGCGTGCGTTTAACAGATGGGATAGGCTGGGACTTGTTGGCGGAACAATATTTGTAGGCGACAAGCTTGTGGCCTTCACCTTCGGCTGCCCGATAAACCAGTGTACGTTTGACGTGTGTGTTGAGAAGGCCGACGTAAACTATGAAGGAGCATTCACGATAATAAACCAGGAGTTTGTGAAGCATCTGCCCGAGCAGTATTATTACATCAACCGTGAGGAAGATATGGGCGACGAAGGACTGCGGCGCGCCAAACTGTCGTATAAGCCCGACATTCTGCTTGAGAAGAACGTGATAATGGAGAAACATCCGCTGGCGGCATTTGAAGATCAGGGCCGCATAAAGGAAGAAACGCGCGAGATATGGAAACAGGTGTTCAACGATCCCGACAAGTTTATCGACCTTTACTTCTCGCGTGTCTACCGCAGCGAGTATAACGTGTGCTGCCAGATAGACGGAAAGGTGGTGGCTGCGCTGCAGACATTGCCTTACACCATGCTTTATGATGGACGCGAGGTGAGGACCGTATATGTAAGCGGAGTGAGCACGCGCCCCGAATATCGCCGTCAGGACATAGGCAACAACCTTATGCGGCAGGCACATTTCCGCGTATATTACAGGGAAACAGTGTTTGCTTCTCTTATTCCTGCCGAAGAATGGTTATATGAATGGTATGAGAAATGCGGCTATGCCCGTGTGATGACATGCACGCCTCCGCCGGCAGACGCCATGGTTACTCCGTTTGAAGAGTTCGACCGCATTCAGCGCGCAAAGCGTTGTGTGCTTCTGCATGATGAAGAAGGCTATGAGGTTATACGCGAAGACATACGCCTGGCAGGTGATGAATATCGTCCGCAGGCCAAAAACATTCAGGCCATGTTGCGCGTGATAAACGCCAAGAAAGCTCTGGAACTGTATGCCGAACTGAATCCTGACAAAGATATGGTGCTGAGGGTTGAAGGTGATGCAGACATTCCGATGAATAATGCCTACTATGTAATAAAGAACGGAAAGGTGCGCCAGACGGATGAGCCTTACGCCGATGCCTTGAAGCTGACAATAAACGGCCTGGCAGAATTTCTGTTTGATGGCGTAGGGGCGGAAATGAACCTGATGCTGAATTAAATTAAAAGTGAAAAATCCATTAGCTATCTTGCTTTAATACAATGGCTAATGGATTCTTCACTTTTCACTTTTATCTTTTCACTTCTTAGAGTTTCGTTTTCAGCTCGTAAAGTTTTGTAGAGTTGCTGCCTTTGATGAGTATGCAGAAGCCTTCTGGCTTGTTCTCGTCAATGGCTTGCTTAACCTCTTCAACGTTGTTGAACTTGCGGAATGTACAGTCTGTAGATTTAAACTCATCTCCTACGAGCCACACCTGCTCGATATCTAAGGCTTTCAGCATGTCTGCAACCTTTTGATGTTCCTCGTCGCTCACTTCGCCAAGTTCCTTCATTGCGCCTATTATGGCCATCTTATGGTCGGCCTTAATCTCTTTGAAGTTCTTCAGTGCGGCCTCCATGCTTGTCGGGTTGGCGTTGTATGCGTCGATAATCAGTTTGTTGCTTGCCGTAACCTCCAGTTCCGAGCGGTTGTTGGTAGGCACGTAGTTGGCAAGCGCATGGCATATCTGCTCTTCGGTAACATCAAAATAAAGACCTATACATGCTGCAGCGAGCATGTTGTATATGTTGTAGCTGCCAATCATGTGTGTCCTTACTTCGTTCCACTGGGCTTTGCCGTGGCGCCATCTGAAGTTGAGGAACGGGTCGCATGACAGGAACTCTCCGCATACGCTAAGTTCATCGCTGTCTGTGGTGCCGTATTTTATAAGGCTCAGTCCGCCGGCAATCTTCAGCAGATGCTCGTTGTCGTTGTGTATGAACACCTTGCCGTTGTGCTCGCGCAGATAGTCGTAGAGTTCGCCCTTGGTGCGTATCACACCTTCAAACGAGCCGAAACCTTTAAGGTGAGCCTTGCCCACGTTGGTTATTATGCCGTAGTCAGGCTCGACAATGTTGACCAAAGTCTTGATTTCGCCTGGATGGTTGGCTCCCATCTCTATCACGGCAATATCGTTTTCGGCCGTCAGGCGCAGCAGCGTCTTAGGCACGCCGATGTGGTTGTTGAAGTTGCCCTGAGTGTAGAGCACGTTATATTTTTCGGCCAATACGGTTGCCACGAGTTCCTTTGTCGTGGTCTTGCCGTTGGTGCCGGTTATTCCAATGATTTTAGTTCCAAGTTTGCGGCGGTGGTAGTTGGCCAGCTGCTGCAGCGTGGTCAGACAGTCGTCAGTAAGAATATACCTGCTGTCGCCTTCAACGGCAAACTCTTTTTCGTCGATAACTGCATACGAACAGCCCTGTTCAAGAGCCTTGGCTGCAAAGGCGTTGCCGTTGAACGATTCGCCTTTCAACGCAAAGAAAATAGAACCTTTGGGGCAGTCGCGGCTGTCGGTGGTAACCTGCGGATGCTCGGTGAAGATTCTGTATAATTCTGATATGTCCATGTGTGATAGTTTTATTGGGTGCAAAAGTACATCAAAAAATCGTACCATGACAATTTTGCGGCCAAATAATAATCTGTTCTGCACATATTTTCTTACCTTTGTGATTCTGTTGATACTGAAAAAATTATTGATGAAACAAAAGATATATTGTTATAAATGCTAATCTGAAACTTTTTGAATAAAATGAAATACGTAAACGAAACGGTGCGCCGCCAGGACCGCCTGCTCAGCGAAGAGCGTGCCTTGCAGCTTATTAGAGACAGCGAATATGGAGTGTTGTCCATGGTAGATGCTGACGGTGGAGCCTATGGCCTGCCGCTGAATTATGTTTGGGACGGCGAACACAGTCTTTATATACATTGCGCTCCTGAAGGAAAGAAACTCAGGGCCTTGGCGCACAATCAGGGTGCGTCGTTCTGCATAGTTGGCCATACTAATCTGTTGCCGTCTCGCTTCACTACCGAATATGAAAGCGTGGTTATGAAGTGTAATGCCGTAATTGTGCTTGATGATGAAGAAAAGAGGCACGCACTGCAACTGCTGATAGACAAACTGGCGCCTGAATATAAAGAAGCCGGAATTAAGGCCGCTGAAAAATCGTTTCATCGTGTAGGCATAATACGTCTTGACATAATTGAGTTCAGCGGCAAGTGTAAGGCTGTTCCGTAGGCTCATTGAGGTTTAAACCCAAATCAGGCGGCTTGGATATAAATATATTTTCCGACTTGTTTTTATTCTTTATAAAAAACGTCAAAAATATAAAGAGTCTCAATATTTATGAGTATTTTTGCCATCTGTTGAGATTAATTTTATTCTTTAATTTATATTGTGAAAAGCTTTATTCCATATATATTGAACGTTAACGGGCAACTGATTGATTTGTCAGAGCCTTGTGTTATGGGCATTCTCAATGCCACTCCCGATTCTTTTTACGCCGGCAGCCGCAAGCAGACTGAAGCAGAGATTGCTGCAAGGGCCGACCAGATAATAGCCGAAGGCGGCAAGATTATCGACGTAGGGGCTTTCTCTACGCGTCCCGGTGCGGCTCATGTTACTGAGGAAGAAGAAATGGAACGCATGCGCATGGCATTGAAAGCCGTAAGGAGCGTGCAGCCCGATGCCCCCGTTTCTGTCGACACATTCAGATCCGAAGTGGCCCGTATGGCCGTTGAAGAGTTTGGGGCTGGCATAATAAATGATGTATCTGAAGGCAACGTCAACGGTGCTTTCGGCGGCAGCGAGGCTTATACGGCAGGCGATGAGGTCGGCGAAGGCGGATGTGAGTGTCCAGAGATGTTCAGGATGGTGGCCCGTCTTGGTGTGCCTTACATACTCATGTCGGTCAAGCCCGACATAATGAGCATGATGAAGGCCTTTGCTCATGAAGTGCAGACGCTCCATTCTCTTGGTGTTAAGGACGTGATTCTCGACCCTGGCTTCGGCTTCGGCAAGACGCTTGAGCAGAACTATGAACTGCTTGCCTCTTTGGGAAAGTTGCGCGAGTTTAATCTTCCGCTGCTTGTCGGCGTGTCGCGCAAGTCGATGATTGCGCGCCTGCTCGATACTGACGCCGACCATTCGCTCAACGGCACAACGGTTGTCAACACCATTGCCATGATTAATTCGGGTGCGTCAATTCTGAGAGTACACGACGTAAAGCCGTGTGTTGAGGCTGTTACTATTGTAAAAGAAGTATTTAAGTATGTTTGAATTTGGCATAAAAGATTTTGTCGATATATTTTGCGTGGCCCTGATGCTGTATTACATTTACAGACTGATGAAGGAGTCGCGCTCGCTCAACGTGTTTATCGGCATCATGGTGTTCATCGTTGTCTGGCTGTTTGTTAGTCAGATTCTTGAGATGCGCCTTCTCGGAAGCATTATGGACAAGCTGGTAAGCGTGGGTGTCATTGCCATAATAATATTGTTTCAGGAAGAAATACGCAAGTTCTTGTATAATCTTGGTGCGCACCGCCGCGTGAACGGAATAATAAGGCTCTTTGTCTCGGGCGATAATAAGGACAAGGTTGACATGGAGTCGATAATGCCTGTCGTGATGGCTTGCATGAACATGGGAAAGGCGCGCATCGGAGCGCTCATTGTTATCGAGCGCATATCGTCGCTCGACGATATAGTTGAAACCGGCGACATCATCGACGCAAACATAAACCAGCGACTTATAGAGAATATCTTCTTCAAGAATTCGCCTCTGCACGACGGTGCGATGGTCATATCAAAGAAGCGTATCAGGGCTGCGGGATGTATCCTTCCCGTGAGCCACAGCATAGATATCCCGAAGGAACTCGGACTGCGCCACCGTGCTGCAATGGGCATATCGCAGGACAGCGATGCCATAGCCATTGTCGTGTCAGAAGAAACCGGGCGCATTTCGGTGGCCATAAAGGGACAGTTCCACCTGCGTTTGTCGGCCGAACAGCTTGAGAGCATACTTACACGTGAACTTGACTTCTGATGCATGACGTCATGGCTTGTGCCTTTCCGGCATCCATGCCATGACGTCATGATTCATTTAACTACAGCCGTAATCAGTATTCAGCAGGCTGTAGTTTTATGTTGATTATATTTCCGCTTTTTATTTTCTTGGCCATAGCGGGCTGTTAATGGAAAGACAAACAATATTACAATAGAAAACAAGAAGACGGCAGAATACACCGATATGTTTATATAACATTTAGAACATATCCTGCCAGCTGATTTTGCTTTGTTTTATTTTATTCCTTTTATCTTGTTGATGCCGACGGCTTTCTTCGTGTTTCACATTGAAACTGATTTCATTCCCATATATTCTTCATGTTCTTTTTGGTTCTATTCCGGTGACAAATTGCTTTTGTTTCAATAATATGTATTACAAAAAGTATAAAATACCGCTTGTTTAGTTAATAAAAGTAATTTTTATCTTGAAAACAATTAAAAAATGAAATTGTAACGCTTTTTTAATGCCTCGTATTTTTATTTCTGAAAATAAAGAACTATATTTGTGAAGTCTCAATTTATAGTTTGTTATCATGATAGATTTTAAAAATTTCTCAGCTATTCAGACTTGTCTCGACGAGTATATGTCGCTTGCAGGCAAGAATGAAATTAACGACATGGAAGCCAACCGTGAGTTGGCCCGTGCCGGTTTGTTAGACGATTCTCTTCCAAATCCTGGCAAGCCATTAAGAATGCTGCTCGCCGGTTTGAGAGATGCTAATCTTTTGCCTCAGAATATTAGGCAGATATACGGAACATGGGTTATCCGGCTGTCTACGACGATAGCCAAATGTCCGCTTGTCAACCAGTTTCAGTATTGCTGAAAGTCAGCAGCTGCAGGCTTGCCGGAAAAGATTAAATAACTGATTTTCAATGCACCTCATGGCATGTAAAAAGGCTGTGGAGTGCATTGAATTTATATGTGCCTTATGGCTGTTTCGGTTTAACGGTTGTTTACTTTACACGCTTATTGGCGTTAAATAATGCTAATGACATTCAACTTTAGCGCAACTTATCCGTCTTATACGTAAATTTGCAACAAATTATAACCTAAAAATAAACGAAAATTTATGATGAAGAAGAATTTATTGATTGTATCATTGGTTGCAGGATGCTTCATGGTGAGCAGCTGCGTAAGTAAAAAGGACTTGGAAAACTGCCAGCTTGAGAACAAGGAACTGACAAATAAATATCAGGAAACACAAGGCAAACTCTCTGACGCTAACTCTGAACTTGCAGCAAGCAAGGTGCGCGTTACAAGTCTTGAGGAGCAGCTTGCTCAGACTAAGAGCGCATACGAGGCACTGCAGAGCTCGCTCGACAAGAGCCTTACTGCAAGCAACCAGACAACTGTGAACATCTCTAAGCTGGTTGACCAGATCAACGAGTCAAACCAGTACATCCGTCACCTCGTTGAGGTTAAGAGCAAGAGCGACTCTCTGAACCTTATCCTTACAAACAACCTTACACGCTCGCTCAGCAAGGAAGAGCTGAAAGAGGTTGACGTTCAGGTGCTCAAGGGTGTTGTTTACATCTCTCTTGCCGACAACATGCTCTACAAGAGCGGAAGCTACGAGATCAACGACCGTGCTGCCGAGACTCTGAGCAAGATTGCAAAGATTATCAAGGACTATAAGGACTATGATGTGCTCATCGAGGGTAACACTGACAATGTGCCTGTAAACACATCTTCAGCTGCGATGAAGAACATCCGCAACAACTGGGATTTGTCTTGTCTCCGTGCATCAAGCGTTGTTCAGGCTCTTATCAATCAGTATGGCGTAGAACCGAAGCGTCTAACTGCTGGTGGACGTGGCGAGTTCAACCCTGTTACATCTAACGATACTGAGGTTGGCAAGCAGCGCAACCGCCGCACTCAGATTATCATCACTCCGAAACTCGACCAGTTCATGGACCTTATCGACAAGGCTCCCGAGAGTGCTGAATAATCAGAACATTAGAACTTAGATAATATAATCATAAGGTCGGACATACGGCAGGCGCCGTTTGTCCGGCCTTTTTCTTTTTTTATATTCTTCTCATAAATGCCCTAGGCTTTCTGCCTTTTGTCTTTTTCCTATAGTATTTGTTTTTGCTTTTGGGGGATTGCTGTGCTGTATGCTTACATGTCTCTGCATCATCTCAATATGTTTTCATGTTATTTTGTGCTCTTGCTGCCGTTTTCATGTTAAGTTTCTCATTTCTTTCCTTGCCGTTTATTGCTTGCGTTGGAGTATGTGGTGCGGATGTTTCTGAAAACTCATTGGTTTTCATTCAAAAAAGCGGCCGTTTTTGCTTCAAAAGTGGCCCGTTTTCGGGGTGAAAACAATAGGTTAATGATTTAAAACTTATTCATGCGGTTTTACTTTCACTATTTGCGCTTTGGGCGTTTAGTTTTGCCTGGTTGAAATAAAATCAGATCAGTTTCCTTACACTTTTTCGTGCTTTTCTTTTTGATGCTTTGTCTTGTCCTTGTCGTTGTGCTTTTCGGACTTCTGTTCAGATGTCCGTTATTGTTCTTCCGGCCTGCGCACGCGTAGACAAAAGATACTGTCAACGCTGCGCAGGCCGGAAGCCTTTTTCTTCAGTATTATCTGTTCATCACCTTCCAGGTCTTTCCGTCCTGTACGATAATCATTATTCCTTTATAGTCTTTTGGCGAAGCTATTCTCTGTCCGTCAGCGGTGTATGCCTTGTATGGCTTCTGCATGTCCGGCGTGCAGTCAGCCGTAGTGTCGTCTATTCCCGTTGTCGTCCTTTTGCCTGTTATCTTCATTCTTTTTATTTCCCATGTTCCGGCCTCCGAGTCGTTGCTCTTGTAGTGGAACACTATGCTGATTTTCTTTCCGGCATAGCTGTTTAGCGATATCTCGCCCGAGTCGATAAACGTCCAGTTGTTGCCTGCCGGCCATGTTATTCCGTCGAGTGTGTTTGTCGTTCCGTCGCATATTACTTCTACGCTGAATGTGCTTTCGGGCGACTTGCAGAAGTTTATTGCATGGTTAAATGTCAGTGTTGCCTCGCTGAATCCTGTAAGGTCTATTTCAGGAGAAGTCAGCGTTGCTTCTGCCGCGTATGCCCTGTTGTTGGCATATCCTGTGCCTTTCCATCCATATTTCGTGTCTCTTGTCCACACCTCAAATCCGCTGTATGGTTCGCTTATGTTCTTTGCCGTGAAGCTGCCGGTTTCTGATGTGAATGTTGCCTGATATATTGTTTCTTCCGTAGGAACGTCCGGATTGTCAGTATAGTCAGATGTCGTTACGGTGTTTTCCGGGTCAAAGGCATAGTCTATGCTGTCGCCCCATATATATTCCATGAGGTTTGGAAAGTCTACAAACGGATTGCGGTTGCCCTGAATCTTGTACACTTCGTTGTTGCGCTCCACTTCCGTCTGGTCAACGCCGTCGGTCTTGGCCCACTCTATATATAAGGTGTATGCCCATTCGCGCAGGGTGGGGTAGTCTCCTTGCTGAAGTATCTGCAGGGCCTGCGTGCCCGACCATGTAAAGTCCTGGTATGCCGTAGCCATATACATATATCCTCGCGCAAAGTCGCCTTTCCATTTGTCTGCCGGCTCCCACAGCTTATATCCGTTGCTGCCCGTGCCCACCTTGGTGCATCCGTTGTCGGTGCTGGCGTTGTTAACCTTTCCCATAGGGTAGTTCGATTTTGCCGAGTTTATCTTCTGTTCCGACGGCATCAGGTTATACAGGTCTTTGTATGCCTGATTCTCGCTTCCGCCCCACCAGCTTTTCGGGAAAGAGTGCTCTATGTTCATGCCGCTTACAGCCTGACCTTTGTTGCCGAAGTATCTTTTGTCGTTGCTGTATCGGTCAACCACCTGTCCGTCGTCCAGACGGTCTGTCGTGTAGAAGCCTTCCCATGTGCGTCCTGAGCCTGAGCCGTATTTTAGCACGGTGGCATTCTTTATTATGTTATGCACTGCCGTTTTCAGTTCGGCTCCCTTCTTGCCTTTCAGCGAACTGTAATAGTTTTGTGGAATCTGTGCTATTGCGGCTGTTGCCGTCAGCATGGCCGTTGTTATGGCCGCGATAAAAAATTTTCTCATGTCTTTCTTAATGCAGGTTTTTAAATTTAGACAAATCTTCTGTTTGTAAATACTTGTATTATGAATTTTGCAAATGTATCGAAATATTTTTTAATCATACAACCTTTTCCTCTATTTTATTCATTATTCTAAATATGTCGTCTTGTATTCGCCCGTGTTTCCGTTTGCTTTTTCGCCGTCATGTAAGGCAATGTCAACGAAAAGCAGACGGCTATACTCTCAAGATAAAATAATTAGGCGCCTGAGAGCGTCTGTCCGGTTGCGGAATTTAACGCGTCTGCATCCTAATGGCAGATTGGCTGCATCATACACTTTAATATTATTTTCATGATTTCTCCTTTTTCGTGGCAATGCTCTTAATGGTTTTTATTCCTGTCCTCTTGGAGAAGTTTGTCTTTCATGCCTTTTTCTCAGTCAGAATGGGATTTTAAATCATATATACAATATTTTACTTTTGTCCTGTCCGATTTTTTGCATGAATGTGTTGTTTGTGTTTTCGCTTTTTGTCAATCTTCATGCTTCCTGATTTCAGTTTTGCCTTTAAATTCTGCCATCGGTCTTTGGTTTTTGCTATTAGCGTATGATTTTCATCCATCCCTGCCTGTTTTATATCCCGTTCCAGTGTTACAAGTCTGCTTATTTCTTTGGTAAAATATAATAATGTGAATGGCGTAAGAATTACACTCAATATGTAAATGACTGTTAAAATCAGTCTAAAATTAAAACTTTTTTCAGAAAACATTTGGCGGTTTGGTGAAAACCCCGT
>OGUM01000236.1_pt1 | contig 47186 bp, 33 predicted proteins | sample 1553631 | NCBI WGS metagenome assembly OGUM01 (sample SAMEA2580228, study PRJEB22360) | human gut metagenome | biome: human gut; feature: human-associated habitat; material: faeces | place: Denmark | collected 2008/2010 | reverse complement strand
TAGCCATAGCGCTTTGTAAGTTGCAGCAACATGCGCTAATCTGGTTACCGATCTCACATCCTTGTTGCTGTACGGCGTTGATAACGGCCTGAGAAGTCATACCTACCTGACCGGCCACCTTATCAATAGCGCCTTGTACGTTACAGATAGCGTTTTGTAATTGAGAGGTAGAACAGTTAAGGGCGTTTGAGATCTGGTCGATAGCGCTTCTGTTGCCTTGGATAGCCTGCATCAGCAACTCACGGCCATAGTCGTTGTTCAATTGAGCCGGAAGACCGTTAGCGCAACATTCATTGCCATTGCCAAAACCATTTCCGAATCCACGTCCACCCCATAGCCAGAACAGGACGATAATCCACAACCACCAGCCGTTGGCTCCTCCGAACTGGTCTTGGTTGTTACGACCGTTCATCAACGCCGCAACCAAATTCGGATCCATCTTATTTCCACCCAAAAGGCTGGTAAACATACCCGGAATCATAGATAATAAACCGTTAGCGGCGCTACCGCTCCCGGAACCCATGCCGTCTAACAGCACGATTTTGTCTCCACTTGTACCCATGTCTATTTATTTTTGAATTAATAATAACCCCACCTGATAGTGGGCGTTACAAAGTTCAAAAATTAATAATCCTAGGATCGTGATATATGTCATCATCAAAGCACATCATGTCATGCAATTGGTATTAATAAGAACCGGTACAAGACGAAAAATCCGGAACGTATCGCTACGGCCCGGATTCATGCAAATCCATAAATTCAATGTTTCAATGCTCGAAAGAAAACGTCTCACGACGTCAAAGAGAGATTAGCCACACGAAAAATCTCGCATCAACTTATTTGTATTAGCAGTGTATTCATTAATTATCTTACTGGATGAGGGATTATCCTCTATCCTTGACAGGCGGTTATCGTCACTCCTTACCGTAACGTCACCTATCTTTCGTACCATACTATCTTGATATGATGATGGATCCGAATATATAAAACTATCCACGAAACTATATATCCCACCATTAACCGTCTCACCCACCTTCTCATATAGGCCAGATTGGAAAGACACGAAATCATCGTACCTCCCACGAGCCAAAAACAAGCCGTCCGGTCTCGCCTCGACACCGCCGTTGACCTCCCGGAGCAGACCCGGATTCCTTTGGTACAGATACCTATAAAACCCGGCATCCATCATCCTATCCTGTCTATCCAGATAGAAAAGGTTTCTCATGCTGCTGTCACTGGACTCGATAGCCACGTCAAACAGAAGATTCCTTACCTGACCATCCGGCAACGACATCTCTATGTTTTTTAACGTACCTCTGTCATGGTGGTTCAAAGATACGTTATAAAATCCATTAAAATCAAGGAAACGCAAGACATTATTATATAAATCCGATTTTTTTAACCTTTCCTTGATCTGGATTTTCCTCAACGAGGTGCAGGATTTGATAAAATCCCGATCCTTTCCCTGCCTAGCCTCGTATCTCCTGAACTCCCGATCAATATCGACATCATCCACCTTAGAGGTAACGGGATGTTGATATATCAATCTGGCAAGGATCATACTCTCCGTATTGGAGGATGAGATGTTATCCATAACCAACTTCTTGATATTATCCTTGACCACGCCAATATCAGATCGAGAAGCCCCTTGGGGGACCACGCCTGTCGGTAAGTACGAGGGCCGCTCTATCCCGATATCAGCCAGCACCTCATAGGCCTGATCGGTGTCGGTTATCGGGGTCGTGTTATGGTATGTATTTCTACCTACATACAACATGTTCCTGTCATACATATCGGAAGGAGATGTTTTCCCGGACCTTACATACACCATCCTATCACCGGTAAGGTTAGTATCCTGAACCTCGTATATCGGATTCCCTTTCCCTGTTATCCTATCAAGATCGGAAATAAAGTCATCATATACCGGATCACCATTCTGTATAGAAGATAACATGACATCCAACGATGCCATAAGGTCACGGATATCCTCCGGCCTAGATATAACCATCTCATCGCTGATCGCCTCGCTTATATCCACGCCCATGTCGGCAAGATCCATAGCTATGTCATACAGACGTCCGGAAACATCCTTGATGTCCTTAAAATCGTCCATATCGATTATCTCCCCAACCTTATCCCTTAGACCTTTCATGTCCTTAGGCATACTGATATATGGTATGGTATTGTAATAGTGTGAGTCGGTAATCGTATTCCCATCCTGATCCCTGACCTCCATACGGGTCATATTACGATACGTGTCATACATCCGATCGGCGTAATCCTGATCCTCCTGATACCGGAGCGCCAAGGAAGAGTAGGGGATGGAGGCGAAAGCCTGATCGAACTCCCGACGGTCACTGATACCGCCTACCGCCCTCATGATCGTATCCCTTACCTCCATTGGATTCAAGACCCTTCTCTTTCCCAATGAATCATACGCATCCTCATATATCATATAATCATCACCAAGGCCTGATTCGGAGGACAAGAAATATGTATCCTTCTCATTGAGATCCCCCTCAGACATAAAATCGACAATCCTCCTCATCATATCCCTTACCCGCTCATACTCAGATCGGTTAGTCATGATATTATCAATCTCATCAGCATCATACATCCCAGATCGCTCAAGATTGTACCTATTGAGGAATATATCACCGCCTGAAAGGAAATTAGATACGATCATATCATTAAGATCATTGATATTATCAACGCCCAAGGAAGTAAGGGTATTATTGATATCCTTAACCTCATCGGCCATAAAATTACCGGCTACATAATTCTTTCGCTTGATAAATGACATAACATCATCATACCTAGGCTCCCCATTGCTGTCTAAGTCGTATTCTGATGGCATGGACATCCAATCGCCAAAGAAAGACACGAAGTCGGGGGAGTAGGCCGTACCCCAGACCGATAAGGCCTGCTTCTGGTCGCCAAGCACCTCCATCGCCCTTTGGTATAATCCGGATGGTTGGTTGTTAGGGGCAAGGACATTATCTACCCCACCCTCCTTATTTTTTATAACATAACAAGATCGTCCCACGTTATTAAAATCTATTTTATTAATTAGATTAATATTTATATCACAAAATGTTTACTCTAACTGGGTTAAACGCAAACCCACTATCAACTATCGTATTAATGCACGAATCGCCAACTACTTTTCTAGCTATCCCGATAGCTCCATTGATATCAACATTTAGCAGCTTTCCAATAGAACTTTGGAACAATCCGCGTTTCTTTCTTCTACCCAGATAATCATCCTGTTTCTTTAGGGGTTCAAATGCCAGATGATCGATCTTTGACGTATAAGATTCCTCATGAGTAACAACCTCTATACCCAGCAATTTAGCTTTGTATGTTATCTTATCAATTAACTTAGAATGAGGGATAGAGACAAAATGCTGGTTATTTCTCTTACCAATATTTATATTCTTCTTCCATTCCTTGTTAAGACCGACAATAATACGACCTATGTTATTCGATGCGCAGAAGTTCACGATATACTTGCTGATCTTATGCATCTTATCATCGATCCAACAATTACGATACAAAGAGATCCTTCTTATTCTCCTAGAAGTTCCCTTATCGCTAACATACGACATCAATCTGGCTTTCTTCTTATTATACCACCGATTCAATGATTTGACAACTTTCCCGTTTATAATGAAAGGCTTGATTCCTACATTACTGATACATGAGCATAAATTATTCAATCCTAAATCGATCGAAAGGAAATTATCCTTATCCAAGTTTAAATCTATCTCCTTTCTTTCATAAATTACCTCTACCACATAACAAGTAGCTTGAGGTACTATCCTTACCTGTTTTAACTCATCTTTCTTTACGTTAGTTTTTATCGGTTCAATAACATTCTTAACAAAATGAATATAACCATCATCCTTTATCCGACAATTACATTTGGTAAAAACGACCATGTTCTGCTTCTTCCCTTTTTTGTATCTTGGGAGATGGGAACGATGATTGCTATACTTACTAGGATTCTTGTCAAAATCTTTCTTATTCTTAATCCATAAATTAATATTCTTAAATACCTGTCCAACCACTTGTTGCGACACATTACATGGTAATTGCCTAAAATCAAATTGATTTTCCCTACCTAATTTAGTCGAGAGATCATATTCCTTCAAATACTCCTTATCGAAAATACCTTGCCTTACCAGATACAGCACATAATTGTACAGCAATCCGGATTTAAGGCAGATATCCTCAAACCGATTATCCTTAATAATATGTCTTTCAACTAATCTCATTATATACACTCTATATATTCTTACTACAAAGATATAAAAATCCCGCCTACTCTCACGAGCGGACGGGAGCCAAATAACAATAATATAACAAACCTTATGTTTCTCCGAAAAGTACAAATCTTTTTGCCGATCCTCACGGACAGGCAAAAAACTCAATCCTAAATAACAAAAAAAATGGAATTTATCGTTTAGCGAAAATATCCTTATCTGATCTACTGAGAACCCTGCCTTTCAATTCCAAGAACCTAGGCATCCATTCTTTAGATATCTTAGACACGATCCACTGGAATCCTTTAGGAGTCACGTAGACGGTATTAGTTCCATAAAACTCATCGTCATCACGATACCTGTAACGAGCGTAACCACGATCTATCATCCTTTGGGAAAGCAACCATCTCTTACCGGTTTTGGCGAAGAACTTATTATCCTCAAGCAATATCCTAAGATTCTTCTCCGCTATATCATACCCATGAGCCTCTAGCTTTTCCCGAACCTCTCTGATCAACATATCCGTCTCTTGAGCTATCTCGGCTGTCTTGGCAAACTCAACCATAGGAGCCTGTTCTTTGATAATATTATCAGATATCCTTTTGGCTTCCTCTGCCGCTTTCTTCGCCTCGGCTAATGCCTTTTTCTCCTTTTCAGATTTAAGCAACGCCTCTAATGCCTCTATATAATCAGATGGAAGATCGTTTCTGCTTATATCAGAGTTATTCCTATTTATTGATGTATGTCCTTTCAATAGAAGTTCCTTTATCTTGTCTGCACACCATAACTTAAAATCTATACTAAGCCATTGAGCAAAATCTATAGCTATATCTTCATGCAGCCATACTCCACCTCCAAAAGCTGGCATTCCAGTCTTCTTTATAACTAACTGATTTTCAGATTTACCAGTTTTTCTGGTAATTGCACTAACCAGCTCATTTGCAGATGTTAGCGATAAATAATCATTTGGTCTTCTATTGAAGTGTTTAGCCATCTCTGTGGCATTAATATAAGTCGTTCCATTGATCGTCTTAAAAGTCACCTCATTTCCATCATAACTAAAAATCTCAGATAATTCACTCATAATATAAAAACAACGAGAGCCATTGGCGTCCGTTATTCCGCCGATGACTCTCATCTATCGCCTACGCCTAGGCGAGTTAATATCTTCTTATGGCCCAATAACGGATGGACACCGCAAATATAAGACCTTATTTTGAAACTACAAACAAACAGGAGATATTTTTACAAAAAATGTAATCAATCGCATTCCTCTGTCATGTATAAAGCATAATCATACCTATCCTCCATCATCATCACCACCTTCTTGATATCAGATAAAGTTAATTTCTTTATCTCCATATTCCTACTATCCATCCTGACAAAAGAGTCCTTGAACTCCTGCTCGGTTATGGCGTCCAACCTAAATAGATTGTATTTTATAAGTAACTGGGTTACGTCAAATATCAGGATGTTAAGATCAATATCACCCTTCAACTCATTAAGAAGATCACGCATCATGAACTTGATAGCATCAGTATCAAGCTCCAGCTTCTCAGCCTCCTTCATCAGCTTCTTGATGATACCATTGTACTCGATTATGATATTAGCGTTATCGTCATCGGTAGGCAGAAGTACATCCATCGTACATTTTATACCAACCTTATCACTAAGCCTTTTATTGAACTCAGTCATATAATCAAAAGCCTGATCCCTGCTTAAAGCGTATGTATGGTCAAGCAACTGCCTTTGTCTGTTATTGACAAAATAATGACTGGTGTATAACATCATCAAGACCTTCACTCGCTGGAGGCGTAGGTCTTGCATAATTTTCCGGTGTAAAAAACTATCTAACTGCATAATACAAAGAGTCCCCACCGGGGCCATCACACACCCGACAGGGACCAACTTTTAAATATCTTAATCGTCAGGTGATGGACTGACACCGCAAAGATAAATCAAGATAATTTATTTAGCAAGGGTTTTCCGCTTCATTTTCCCCTGACACTACGTTTCCGTCGGAAACCAAAGACTTATCCTCTGCCGCCTTCGTAGGCGAGGCGAACTCCGATTGGGGACCGGGCGGGTTAACGAACGGGGTCTCCGTATCCTCGAAGAACGTCTCATCCCTCCTAATACTCATCCTGAACTTAGGGGCTATGAAAGGATCGTTATTAAGATCGATGTTGATCGTAACGTCATTCATCAAAATATCCTCCTTGGTCCTAGAATCGCCTATCCATCCTCTTACGTCAGCGGTCATAGGCATCTTGCTAGCGGCTTCCTTGACAGCCTCTAACCGTCCCTTGATAACATCCACGTCTCCCGCCAACGGAATCACATATGTCTTGTTATCCAGCCCGGATCTGGCTATAGCGTTGTTAAGATCCATTATATCATCAATACTTACTCCACCACCTAGACCCTCTATAATTCTGTCAGCCATCGATCCGATCATAGATGAGAATGATGATGTATCCTGATTTTTCAATCTTACGGGGTACAGGTAATTTCTTCCATTTCCTGTCTTTATAGCTACCACCGGGATACGTGAATTTTTATAATCACCATACTTGTCCCTGACGATAGCCGTACAGAACGGAAATATATTATACTTAATATCATCCCTCATCGTAACCTCCCCGTTCTCTATATATCCTACGCTCTCGACCTTACCAACCGTCTCATTGGTAAAGTCATTTTCGGATACCATCAACGTACCATTATCATCACTTACACTGAAGTTCGGTCTTCCCGGCAAAACACTGGTGACTGCGCCTACGAACGGTATATTAATCTCGCCAGCGACAGATCCCACATTATCCCTATACAACTCAAAGGCCATATTCCTTAAATCAGCGTTACTCCCTTTTGAGTCTGGATCATTAGTCTTAAGTACCGAGACAAAATTACCGTCACCATCCACGATCTTAATAACCATATTATTAACCAAATCACTACGGGCAGACTTGGTCTCGTCAGAATTAGGATCAACGGTATAAAGGCTATTGTATTTATCATACAATTCCTTGGTATAAGGATCTAACATATCTACCTTGAACCTCACGATATCGTTCTTACGAAGACTAGCCGCAGCTTCTTGATTTATCGACTCATTATTAGAGCCAAATGCATCTCCTGTATAATAAGGAACAACAGATCCATCCTGCCCCTTGCGATACACCATGAACCAGTTGGAGGTCGATAAGGCGGTCTGCCTCCCCAGTATGACACCGGTAGCGTTCTCGAAAGCCTGAGTGTCATCCTCGCTAATCATCCATCTTGAATGGTTATTCGACTCTATAACAGTAAATATGTCGGTTCCGTTGGTGAAATCCATCACCCTCCCATTATCGGTGTCAGTGGCATCAGATCTTTTAAGCCCAAGACCATCCATAAACCTGTCAAGTCTCATTCCGCCAACCTCATAATACATGACCCCGCCAATCTCTCTCTTCTGGGCCATCAACACTACCGGATTCTGGGCGGCGTTGACCTCCGTCCTGCCAGTGGATGTTCCGGGTTCGCTCTCCGTGAGAACATCACCCATAGGTATAGACTTATCGTAATCCTTGACAACCATACTTCCATTATCATACAGCCTCATCCATTCCACGAACTGGAGAAGAGGTCCATCATAATAGTTATTGATAATATCAATAGCCTCATTAAGTTTATCCTGATCAACTTCATTCCCGTTGTCAATATCATTCATAAGATCATTATAAGTCTGTATAGCCTCCTTAACCTGATCCTGATCAAGACCATTAATGTTCATATCTATGATATCATCAATAGTATCCCTGATGTTATTTAAGACGTTATCGTTGGTATTTAACCTATCTATCATTGACCTAATCTTATTAAGCCTAGCTATAGGATTATCGCCAAACCCATTTACAAGATCATTGATACGATCCTTGTTATTATCATATATCTGCCTCTCCCTAGGAGATAAGATATCCTCATTACCGTTCCATATCTTTATAGCTATATTATTGATTCTATCATCAGAAGGATTTATGATATCCTCATTATCAGGTACATTCTCAACGATACCGCCCTCATCAGCCTTGATATCATTCTCCATAGATCTGGCGATCATATGATTATAGGTCTTGAACATAAATGCCTCGTCCTCTCCTATAAGACCATCTTGATAAGCCTTATCTATGGCCTGATCATTGGCATAAAGGGAATTAGCATCAGGATCATCGGTATTCCTGAAATCATACTTGCTGTCATCCTCCTCATAAGTCTTCCCCCATGCGTTCGATAATATCTTCATGAACCCGCGCTCCTGCGCCCGGATGAATCTTCTGTCACGCATACGACGAAGTGACTCGTTTATATTCTTATAAGCCACAAGATTATGACGATACTCGCTAAGCAACGCCATAGCCTCCTTATGATTATCAACCCCACGGATAGATACGGCATTCTCAAAACCGACTATAGTCTCATAAGCTGCCATAAGATCGGCGGCGCTGATCCTTGATTCATCCCTGTTTAATAACAGCTTAGATATATCTGTCTCTGAGTTAACTAACGTAGCTAATCTCCTCTCCAAAGCAATCCTATCCTCCGTCAATTTAAGAAGTCTATCATTCTCCTTGGCTAACTTGACCTTATCAGACTCAAGAACTTCTTTAGACGTGATACTCTGCTGAAGCTTCAAAACATTCTTCTCCATCTTCTGTATATCATCTGTAAGCTTCCTAAGTTTCTCAAGATCCCTACTCGAATCAGGATTAAGACGAGAATATATATCAAGAGCGGGGCCTATATCCGTATTGTATATCCTTCCTAACTGATTAGCGATATCATCCAAATTATCCTTAGCCTCAAGACCGTTATAAGCCATGTTGGAGATATAGGTGTTAAATGATCTATTGGATATACCATCGGTAAGGGAGTCGGCAAATCTGCTAGCCATAGTAAAATTATCAACCTTCCTATTAAACTCACTAATAAGATTGGACTTATACTCATTTACCTGCTCATCTGTCATATTCATATCAGAGGCTATATCGCTATTAGGTATAGACTCGATGACTGTCTTGAAATTCTCCTTGGTATCATCTAACATCCCCATTTCCTGATCATAACGAAGACGATTGAATACAGCGTCACTAAAAGTCTTATCTACGATTCTAGAATTAGGTATATCGTCAGCGTTATTATCCGTTTTCAAGCCTGATAATTGAGCGTTCAGAGCCATGCTGCCACGAATAGCTTGGACGGCCGCCGAGGTCAAGGCGCCGGCATTAGTGTTGTAGGCCTCCACCATCCCCTTGTTACGGGACATGTCTTGGCTCCATTCCTTTATACCTCCAAGACTTTTTCCTCCCATAACCGATCCAATAATCATACCGATGCCGATCTCCTTCCAGCCCTCATTAGATCCGTAAGTCTCCTTGAATCCGTTCTTTATAGCTTCCATATAACCTATATTCTGACGGATGGCCATAGGATTATATCTTGATTCCACCCAATCCTCCGCAGACTTACTGGAAACACCTTGAAGACCTTCCTCGAACAAACCCTCAGATACCGGTCGCTTGATGATATTAAACGTATTACCAGCTATTTTCTGCCATTTCTTTGGTGTTATAGCCCTTAGTGCACCGTTGTCCATTCTCTCGGCTCCTACGCCAAATATATTGCGTTTTATGAACTTATCCACGCCCAGCTCCATGCCAAACATATCACCAAACATAGCTATGTTGGATAATGACAATATGCCGACGTTGGCGGCAAATACGGCATTAGCGGCATTGGCATTGTCAGCTCTGAACTTCATAAGCTCCTCATATGGGACTTCCCTTCCATAAGCGTTACGGTAAGACTGCCTGAAATTCTCCTCAGCCTCCATCAGCATGCTTCTGGCCTCGACAGACGCCTCCCACGAGGTAGATGTGCCAAGGAAAGCGAGGGTGTCCAGTCCCTTGCCTATCCTCCGTCCCGTACGGGCGGCCCTAAGGTAGACGCCGAACGCTTTCTTGGTATCCGAAGCCGCTTTGCCTATCCTAGCCAAAGCCACGCCCGCCCTAGCTCCCGTACGAGCTAAGTTCATCAATCCAGCGCCGGAATATACGGCTGACGATAACATGGCTCCAGCGGTAAAAGCAAGACCGGATAAAAAATCGTTAGACCAGAAATTAGCCGTGGTCATGCTTTGAAGGAAATTCATATCCCGCTCCTCACGATTGTAATAATGAGCAAGACCGTAATCCATCTTCTTGTCCTGATCATCCAACCATCTCGTGAAATCGTTATCAAAAACAGCGTTAAAATTACCTCTGGATACACCGGCGTAAATACCATAAAAAGGCTGAATAACACCACCTAATCCATACAAAGCGGCTTTACCTACAAATTTCCCCAAACCTCTCATCCATTTCTCAGTCCTACCTTGACTCCTAGATAAACGTGTGTCGTTATCTACACCGGGGATATAAGACTCGTATTTAGGTATCCAAGTACCGCTACTAAGTCGATACCTTGAATCCTCCAACGATATCTCCGGACCAGTAAGATTAAACCTGCCCTTATAGCTTTGATCAGAAGCCATATATCCTAATGGGGACATATGTTTCATATCATCATAATAATTTGTCTTAACAGTATTCTTGATCCTCTCCGACAATGACGGTATCTGGGACTTTGATCTCTCGGAAGCGGAATACGGATCCAATACCGGAGGCAGGTCACGATCCGGTATATCATAGGGATCCGTACCAATAGCCTTTATATTATCTACGTTTATGGTAGGATATCTGTACTTCTCGGCAAGATCCTTTCCGTTAGAGGTATTATTATAGATTTCCATTGTTTCCATTATTTCCACTATTTCCGTTATTCCTGTTTCTTATCTCCTGATCAATCATATCAGCTATGGGCGAGATGAAGCTCTCGAAATCATCAGTAGTAGATCTTCCCTCGCTCCTCCAATACACCTCATTCTCCTTGCTAAGTATCTGTTGCCATGCCATGACCAAATAATACTGCGGGCAGAAGTCGATCTTCCTTGCTACCTCATCAGCATAGTTAACGCCATCCAGATCAATTGAATACAACGGGGTATTACCCTCTCTAGCCCCTCCTTTGCTATATATATCAACATTTATCCCAGAAGAACCATTATTATACTTATATCCGGAAGCCCTTAACTCGTACATAGAAGCGTTATCGAACAACACGTCAGTAGCGATCATCATCTGATTCTTCCTGATATTACCGTCATTTATATTCGTAAACATATCTATATAAGGCATTACCGTGTCCTTGGCCCCGCTAGCGTAAGCGAATGGAGCTACCAACAATGACTTAGCCATCTTCCCATAAGCGTTGTTGCTTGAGCTGGCGAAAGATATGGGTACGACACCGGAATCATAGGTCTCGGACGGGATGCTTACATCCTCTTTGTAGAAAGTAAGTCTATTCGCAGCCAGATCAGCCTCGCTTACCTCAACAACAGATCGACCATCACCTCCATTATTGCCAATGATCTGATAATTACCATCACCTATAGGGGATATGGTAAACGTTATCTTCGTATTGGCATTATCCTTATCCTTAGGAATAAAACCGCCACCACGGGTAAATAGGTCACTAACCTTTATATAATCTTTCTCTTCTTGACTTTTAGACGGATAATCACCGGAGAAGATATACTCACGCTCGGCATACTCATGACGATATTGTCTCAGGTAATCCTCGCCAGCACGTTTAGCGTCATCAGCGATCCTACCTAAATCCCCACGACTCCATTTATGTCTTAATAAATCATTCCTCTCTTTATGAGCCTCATCATATATAGCGGTAGCGACAGCGATCGCCCTGTTATCCCCGGCAAACCTATCTCTTATTTCCTCAATGTGCTTATTCTTACTAGCCCCAGATACGGCAAGAGACATTATAGATTCAATATCATCAAGCGAAAAAGACGTTCCCATTAAATCATTCACACGATCCAATAAGACACCTGATTGACCCGAATCCATTGATACATGAGGCATTTCTCCTTCAACACCGTAATTAATAGTATTTATATTATCATTTAACAAAGAGCTGTAAGCGGACAACTTACTCCAATCATTTAATGTTATATCGTTTATACCATTTATATCAAAAACCTTATCGCCATTGTTATTAATATCTCCAAGATTGAATGTGCCGAATCCATAACTAATATCTATACCTGACCCACTGTCCGATCTAGCTTCTCTCTGAATTATAGTATCAATACCATCCAAAACAGCATTGCTCGCCTTATTGAATCCATCATTGATCTTATTATACTTCCCTCTTTGGGTATTTAATCCAAGAAGCTTCAAATAACTATCCTGACCATTGTAATCAAGCAACTCGTTCCTTGACCCTCCATTGGCCTTGAAATAAGCCATGATAACCTGATCGTTATCCATATCCTTGACCACGTTACTATTCTCAGGATCAGACGCCCATGCGTCGATCTTCCTTCTAGCGTCATCTGATAATGACTTAACGAAATTACCCATGCCGGTAGTCACCGCCTTCTCGTTGGCTATGAACCCGTTCATGAACTCATCGCTTATGCTCACATCGTCAAGGTTTGCGCTCTTGGTAACCACGGTAGGCCCGGTCGTGTCATCACCTCCATTCTCCGACTTACCCGATTTGCTGGCTCTCATCAACGCTGCTTTCTCCATGGCTAGATTATGCCTTTTTGTCTCATTAAACTTAGCTCTCTCCATCATCTGCTGATTAGCCTTGAAATAATAATCATCAACACCCAACGTCTCGTATGAGTTATTATAAGACCATCTCAGCCCGACGCCACGAAGGAACTGCTGTCGTACCATGAACATGCCGGCTCGCTCCGGGCTGTAGTTGCTACCGATAACGCCCTCGGCCTCCTCCACGAAATCATTTCTCTGCTTGATAATATCCGCCAGCTCCGACTCCAACTTAGCCCTCTTGGCCTTGTCATTGCCAACGCCCTTTAGCTTGGCTCGTATGGATTCTTCCTTGACACTGAAATCATCAATATACCCTTTAAGGAAATCTGAGGTGCTTTGAACATTAAATAAGTCAGGATTCGTTCTAGCCATATATCTTCCCTCTAATTGCATCTGAGCCTTACCGTTCTCAGATATAGAAGCCATGGCTATATCCCTGACCTGAGCGTAACTCATCTCATCTATATACATCTCACGCATCTCGCCCGTCCTGTTGCCATTGGCATCAGTCACCGGTACATTGACTTTCTTCCCCTTGTTAAGGGAGATGAAATTCTTCATCTTCTCATCAATCTCAGCGTGGTAATCCGTATAAGGGGTATAATGTATAGGATTAAGACGTGTCCCTACCTGACCGTCATTCATCCAAGCCACGGCATCCGCAAAAGCCTCAGCCTCGTTTATAGGACTATACATCTTGGGATTGTTCAGCTTCATATCCTCCATCTTCTCGCTAAAAGCCCGGATCTCCCTAGTACCGGCAATAGCATTCAACACACGGGTATCCAGAGCTTCTCCAAGACGAGCCTGTATACTTCTGGCTATACCATCAGAAGCCAGATTGGATTTACGATACACGTTATTCACGTCCTGTATCAATCCATTTAACCTATTCTGAAGATATTCCCTATCCTGAGGTTTTATAATGTCAGAATTGATAATATAATCAGCATACTCGTTTATAGCCTGCCGATTGGTATCTATCTTCTGCTGCATGTATCCCATACCCTGCATCATGACATCCATGTTGTAGGGTGATACGTACTTGCCGTAATTCCTTAATATACTATATTGTGAAGCCATTATTTATCCCTTTTTGCCTTTAGTTACTTCCTGAGCAGGATATAATCTCCTGTAACTTAATATATCTCCTTGAGGGTCTGCGATCAACTGGCCATTGGGACCAATCTTAACATCCCCAAATATAGATCTTAATGTATTCATGGTCGTAGCCGTGTTCCACTTCTGCTGGATCTCGTCATTCACGCTATCGAAATACCTAGCCCAATTCTCGTCATTAATAGCTAGCCCCTGCAATATCCGTTGTTGATAAGCTTGACGTTGGGCTATGTTCTTGTCGTAAGTATTCGCCCATGATTGAGAATTGACATTATCAGCCCAAGTCCTTTGAGCCACATTCCCTTGTTCTACCTCATTTATATACTTACCTATATTGGAACTCATGATAGCCTGTAAATTGGAAGATAAAGCCCCTCTCTGGGAATCCGGGACATTACCCATCTGATCCAATTGTGATTGGAAAGCACGATTAGCCTCAACCATATACTGATCAGCCGATCTCAACACCGGGTCCACGGTAGGAGCGTAATGTCTTTCCAGACCTTCCGTTGTCACGGCTCCCGGAGTCATCCTGAACACCTCAGGAAAATCAAGACCACCACCTACTATATTTCTTCCTCCCCTATTGTTATCCGACTTATCTGTATTTGTATTGGTATTCGTCTTAGGAAGGGTACTAGCATCAATAAGTTCAGGCATATCCAACTTAACATCGGGATCCTCCACATCACCTATATCCATAGGACCGGGAGCCACCTTGTGGGGATCGAGTATGAAGTCGAGACCTTCCATGCCTTTCATGGATCTTAACGCCTGCATCTTAAGCATATCCTCGCCAAGTATCTTATTAACGACATCCTTGTTCTTGTCAGAAAACAGTTGACTAAAATGGGTGATACCAGCATCGTTAAGAGCCTTATGCTGTTCCTCTGTAACAACGTCTAGACCGATCATAGGGCGAGATGAGGAGTATTGACCAAACTTGTTGTCTCTCATCCTATCATGATATGCGGCCTTCTTATCTTCCGGGTAATTGCCTTGACTATCTTCACCGCCAAAGGAAACGAGCGTCGTGTAATCCCGAAGTGCCTCGGCGTTGGCGATGATCGGGTTCTCCGCCGTGGCCAAGCCCATCCACCCACCAGTAGTGTTGTATATAGCATCCTGAAGAGCCTTGGCAGCAGTAGCCTTCGGAGCGCTCATATAAGCATCGTAAGCCAAAGGCATGAACGTCTTATAATACTCCAGTCTCTCATCGGTATTAATACCGCCATAAGAGCCATCCTGACCCTGACGCTGATACCCAAACGTGTTATCCTTATTATTGTACTTGTTCTCTACAGGACGGAAAGTAAGGAGATAATCGAATAAAGAGCTACCACCTTTCTCCATCTTCTGACGAATACCAGCCACTTTCTTAAGCAGCTCTTTCTTAGCCTCAGCTATATCCTCCTCCGTAAGACCGTATTCTTTCATGGATCTGGATATGATGTTATCTATCTCACCTCCCTTGGCGAAATACGTATCCTCATCCTTCTTCATCTTCCGGTCTTCCTGCTCCTTGTATATGACGTTAGCGAAGTCCGTAAACCTCCCCTCTAAACCATTAACAGTATCGTTACTATCATTTATAGCCTTGGATAATACGGAGGCGTTTAAACGCCTTGTATTCTCATCATCTATCTTATCGTTTTTCTTCAACTTATCCAACGCCTTCTTCTGGTCATCGTAAGCCGATTTAAGACCGATCTTAGCCTTATACCTGTCCATTAACGTAGCATACGTATCCTTAGGCGTGGCTTTGATCCCATACGTATCTCTGATGTATTTAGCGAAATCCGGCTCTATGGTTGTGTCGTCGGTAATAACCTTCGTTCCCTGCTCCAAGGAAACGGGGGTTCCACCATCGGCGTGCTTCTGCCCCATAGCCTCCATTGGCGCCTCTCCGGGCTGCGTCACGTACTCACCCTTCTCGACCTCTACGTTGGCTTGATCTTCCATCGACTTAGGTAACGGATATAGATACTCACCGGTAAGGCTACCGCTATCGAACCTATTATTAGGTCCTAGATAAACACCGCCACCATCCTTATACTGCATCTGAGATTGCCTTCTTTGCCTAGCCTCCCGCTCTTGAGCCAGCCTGATATTAGTACGAGTGCCTTGCTCTGACGCCATCCCTGAGAACACGTTCCTAGCTAACCCTAAGACACCACCGATACCTGACATCACGGTGCCTACGATATTAGCCGTCTTAGCCCCGGTGGATAAATCACCGTATCCCTCGCTTCTCATACGCCCTATACCACGACCCATCTGAGTGAATCTAGACCCTATATCATCAGCGCCATAATAAGGAATAGTAGTAAAGTCAAAAACATCCGTGCTGCCAGACTCGTCAACCTTCTTATTGCTGTCAACGATAGCGCTCAAATCACTTGTATCAATGGTATTAATATCAGGCTGCTGAATATCAAATCCTATCTGGGTAGACGAAACCAAAGGCTCCACTCCAATACCCTGAAGACCAACAACATTACCGGGCATAATAGGGGTGACTTCCCCAGCCTCTTGATATTTAGGTATCTTCCTCTTGATTACATATTTGCCCATATCAAATTAATTTCGTTCTGACACAAAGATAATTTAAAAAAACAGAGACTCATCATTTTACAACGATGAGTCTCTCAGCAAATGCTATTATTATGTACAGAATTAAATTCTTTTTATGAATAATGATCCTATAGCCTTAACCAAATCATAGAAACCGGCAGAACTGAGACCTACAGCCACTCCATATAATAGAGCCTCCCACCATTCACTCCCTATAAGCAATGGAGACACCTTTAGAAACCACGCTAATATACAAACCAGCATACCTATGACTACGGCGGATAGGACTTTAGCCCACTTATGGGTGTCAATATACGGCACAACCTTGGCCAACTGGGTAGCTGACATAGTAACGAAAGTCATGATACCGGTAAAGGTAGTTAGATCAATTGTGATAGTCCCTTCTGATGGGATTACCTCCTGCGCCATCAAAGCGAATGGTGTCAATAACATAGCGAATAAAAACAACAATCTTTTCATATTAAAAAAACATTTTAAAAATAACCAAATATAACCAATTAATTTAACACATCATCAGCAAGCCCTCCTAATGTCACAACAGGATTGGCTATATCAAGGATATCATCCAACCTATCCCCAATCCTCCCCATCACGCTCGTGTTCCTTAATATATCCATACCTCCTATCAGTTCCGCCGCAGCTCCGGCAACACCAAGGATATTCCACAGGTTATCATCATCAGGATCCAATGCTATCTGCGATGAATCGACGCCAATCCCAGACAATCCAGAGATTTTCTGAATGGAATTACTATGAGCGATATTATTCAACAATGGATACAACCTTGCTCCAGAACGCTCTATCAATCTCAAAAACCCAGGAGATGCGGTGGCTATATCACCTATCGTAAGCAATGAATCAGCCATGAGCTTGTAAGGATAAAACCGCTCCTTCCTGTTTTTCTCCTCCTCGACTGATTGTTCTTTAACAGACTTTCCAAAACTATCATACATAGCCGTATCAAAAAGACTATTTATAAGTTCCGCCTCCTTGTTATTCCCGCCATCAGATTTTACATCATCACTTAATTTAAATACAGGGAGATTATTTATTCTCCTAAACTGATCCTCATCTATAAGACCCTGTTGAAAAGCAGATCTTGACGCATTTAGAATCTTATGCCTTTCCTTGCTTAATGCTCTTATCGCCTCTTGCTTGTCCACGATGCGTTTTCGTTGATCCTTATCATAAAACCATTTATCATCCCCAATAGGACCTCCTTCGGATTTTATTGACGACATTCCTTTTATATTCAGCATCAACCCAGGTATCATATTAAGCACCAACTGCCTTTTCGCCTGTTCCTTACGCATACGCTCGGCCTCCGCTATCTGCGCCTCTGACTGGGGATCATTCTTGATATTATTAGCGATGTCCTCTATAGCTTTCTTGTTAGCGCCGGATTGAGCTAGCATCTTATATAACAGATCTTGACCCTCCTTCTCCCACCAGCTATCAACGGCAGGACGGGAAGCCAAAGAAGGATCGGCGGGGGCTACCGTCTCAGGCACGGGCTGCTGACCTCCGTCTCCCGTACCGGAATCCCGCTGCCCGAACTCGTATCTCATTGGCTCGTTCTCAGGAACACCATACCTATTAGCGAACATATCAGCGAACTCAAATCTCTTCTCATTTCTCAAGGTCGATCCAAGGGGTCTTCCGTATCCTTGATTCCATGCCACGGTAGCGTCCTTATAATTCGTGGCGTTATCAAAATCAGCTTTCGAATACATATAGTAATTATATATATTGCCTTGAGCGTCCTTGTCAAAAAACTTTCCTTGATTGATGTAATTCCAACCTAACCCCGGGACCTTTCCTTGATACTCATCCACGAGATAATCCAACTGCTGTGTCAATGTCGGTTTCTTCCCATACCTGCGCTGTAGCTCCTTCTTCCTCGGTCCAAGCCATTGTTGGATGCCAAAATCACCGGCGGCTCCTAGGGCTTCGGTGTCCCCTCCGGACTCGGCGGCGATGTTCGATAGGATGCCGATAGCTTGAGTTTGTGGTATCCCTTTCTTTTCTGTCAGATAGTCCCATATCTCATCATACACAACCATCTTACTATCCTCTGATCTACTAGGATCAATAACGTATTTACCGGCACCATAATCTCGTTCTGTATTTACCGGACCTCCATCCTCCTTATCCTCCAACTTATTCTTAGACATAATAGCGTTACGGATAAGAGCATCCTTCCCGCTTTCCAGAAGAGGATTATGATCCTCAAACGACCCTCTCTCCTCAAACTTATCGCCTATAGCGTCTAGTACCTTTGTGGCTACGTTTACAGGAAATTCCTGATCGTCACCATGAAAATCGTATACGTCATAGACACCTAACCTTCCATCCGGACGCCTATAAATTGTAAAATTACCAAATCCTGACAATGGGGTAAGATCACCAGCAGCTTCTGGATAAAAATCGTATTCAGAAAAAACCGTAGGCTTTCCAGATCTTACCGAATTACGATTCTTCTCAAAAGTATCTACCCATTCTCTAGACTTTTTCAAAAACTCCAGCCTACCATAAGCATCATCTGTAACCGGCTTATCGGAACCATATATTTCTCGCTCCGTATCACGAATCTTCTTATCTAACCTCTTTATCTCATCCTTAGTGTCACGATTGAACATCTTCTCAATATCAGTAATGACATTATCAGGAATCCTTATCTCCTTGCTATTTCCGTCAAGACTATTAGGCTGGGATAAGAATCTACCCCATAGCTGTTCGCTATATTCATCAACATTAGCTTTGCCATTTCTTCCGTATATAAATTCCTTAACCTTATCGGGAAGACTGGCATTTGAGGCTACCACATCAGGTGTTACATTCTCATACAACCTCCTTCTTATGGCGTTACCTATGATGTCTTTTAAATACGAAGCTCTATCAGATACATCTTGTCTTACATACATAGGATCATTACCAGTAGGACCTCCTTCGGCTTTCCGCTCAATTTTCTCTCCCCATAGCCCATATTTCTCCATGGGCCATATGCCGTCTATGGCATCCACATAACCAACGGGATGTTCCCCTTCCAGACGCCGGTTCCGCCGCTCGTCCGCTGGGTACAGGGCGTTGGCCAACGGCTGCGTGATATGACTCAGACCCTTATCTTTGGATCTCGACATAGCGTCCACCACAGTCTGATATATAGGTCTTAATTTCTCAGGCAAATACAACCCCGCCTCATCAACCAGCTCGCCTATCTTCTTATTTATACCCCTAATGCTGAAATTATAATTACCCATGCCATTATTCAACGGAAACAACGCACCTCTTATCCCATTCATACCCTTAACAGCAGCTCCTCCACTAAGGATATCAAACTCCGGGGATACGTTCTTTAAAGGACCATCATTCATACCCCTAAAATACATGGGATGCTCACCTCTTACAACACGATCAAGATCTTCCTTATACAAATCCTTTATCCATGAAGGGATTTCCTCTTTCTTATCTTTCTTAGCCATAAATCACGTTTTCTACAAAGATAGGTATAATCAGATGCGGATTAAAACATTAGGCGGGTACATGACTCATATCACCTACCCGCCTACGCTTTTCAATGCATGTGATAAGCCGCTAGAGCTTTCTTAGCCGAATCCCTCGACCTGTACTTAGCCGGCCATAACTTTCCGGTCTTGTTGCTGACCACCCGCCAATCATTCCCTACTTTCTTGACACATCCAGACTTCGGGCATTTACCGGATTTACCATCGCTCTTCTTTCCCGATTTTTCTTTCATGCTAAGGTACTTATATACTTTTCTACACCCAAAGCATATTTTCACGCTTCACAGGGACATTGTTGAATCCGCTTGCACGAAACTGATTCTAAAGAGGTCTCTCCACGTGCTTCAATTCCCGGCGTACCTCCGGTATCGTTAATTAATCATGACTATATAAAACTGGTGTAAAATTATATATAATCGCTCATGCTAATTTTACATACAGATCAACCAAATCCTTTAAATCATGAATCAAAGGAACAACACTATCCCTTATACACTCGTACAAGATATTATCTTGGGAATAATATTTACCGATCTCCAGAATCATGCCCTCAAACCCAGAATCATGCGTATTGTTGTATAATATAGGATCATCCTTGGTCCCAGCACTACCATCCACCACCTCATGCCATAAAGCGGTTTGATTCCCTGGCTTCCAATTGTCTTGCGTGGTATGCTGCTGGTCACATTCATATAACTTGCCATCATACCTATAATATTGACCAACCTGAACATTGATTCCAGCCTTCCATTCAGGATAATACTCTTTCATGGATAACGCCTCAGAAGAAGACAGCTCCACCTTATTTATTATAGACTTGACAAATTTACATAACCCACTAACAGGCAACGTCTGATCTTCATCATAACCGCCCTTTAGTCCAATCTTATCAAGCTCTACCTTTACCCACGATATAAACATATCATGATCCTGCACCTCTTTATCTTCTGGATTATTTCTGAATTTCCTCGCCAAAGAAGCATCCAGAGAAGCCACATCATAAGCGGAATCCAATCCGTAGGCCGTCATCTCAGCGGCAATTATAGCCTTATCTCGGCTCACCGGCTTATCCAGCTTGACAGGGAAAGCCTCCGTAATAGTCTTACTGATGACACTACCATCACCATCCACATAACTGTCATTGACATACGTCTTATGACCAAGATACAACAACACCGATCCTCCTAGATCCAATGACACGCATCTACCATCCACCCATCTCGTTTTCCCCTTATTGTCATCATTGTCAACAGAAGAAGGAATCTCAATATAATTTAAATTAATCATATCAAATGTATTTTAATTGGTTCGTACTATCCTTAAATATATAACCGCATTGGTTTTCTATCTCAACATCCTCTATAGGCAAAATAGCGCTCTTGCCATATTTAACCTCACATGCTAAGACAAAATTAATGATTCCTTGATAATTGCCATGAAACTCCCTTGCCTCGATCTTGCCAGTTAAAACACCATCAACTACCTCGTCTATACCAATAAGGCATTTTATCCAATTAGGATTTCCCTTGTTGTCTCTCCTTATATCATAATCAAGTACAAAAAACTTCTTGTCGATCAACCCTTTTATATCTATATTTCTGGCATCCATAGATCTGTCTATCTTGATCTTGGATGTTAAATCCTTTAATTTCATATCTTTTTCTATTCTTAAAGCCAAATTAAACGAATCAGCATGTTTAAATATACCAAAATAAGATGCCCATTTATCATCACTACCACATATCTTAGCCCTATTAACGGTTCTCTCCCCAACAGACACATATCCCTTATTGTGAGCGCTTATATCCATCCCATTACGATGAAATACATATCCACAAAAATCTATACTATCATAAAGACTAGATATCCTCGTGGTATTGCTTTTAGCCCTAATGCCTAAATTATACCACCAATAATTTTTAACCCTCCATTTAGAAGCGTTAGCATCCTCTTTAGTATGAAAAGCCATAATAACATCATCGGCATATCTAACGACAAAAGGGGATATGGATTTAGCGTAATAATCAAATCCAAGCATAACTATATGATGAACCATCGGGCTTGTAGGCGTACCTATAGGAAGCTTGCCATTGACAAAACAAACATTAACAGCAAAATCAATCAGCTTACGATCATCAACAATCCTTCTCATAGCCCTACGAAAAACCTTAACAGTTATATGATCATAACACTTCCTTTGATCAATGATAAGCGCCCATTCCAAATCAAGCCTATCGTAAAACAGGCCCTTTAATAATCGTACCACGGATTTTCTTCTTGTATTAGATGTTATGCCACAGCCAGGCTTACAATTAAGACCTGTCATATTATCCTTAAAGTAATAAACAGGTTCTATGAGCAACAAGAAAAGATGCTGATATATACGGGTAACGAAAGTAGGACTATCTATCTTCCTTACCTTCCCATTCCCATTGATCTTCTCAAGTTTCTTGTATTTGATAAAAGAAAGATAACCATCATCCAACAAATTATCGTAAATCATATTACAATTAACATCAAGATTCTCATTAAAACGGATAACTTCCGTCTTCCACCCATGTCTATCCGAGGCCCTAACGACAGCCTCCTTGATCATATCAATATTGATAGAGTCAAAAATACCAGAAAACTTTTTCATCAATCATCTCCATTTTTAGCCAAGCTTGGCATTAAACGTGATCGCTTGTATGACCACCATCGTATCCCTTTGTTCATAATCTCACGAGATATTGAACGCATATACGTATGTCTTATAATTTTCGGCACTCCCGGCCACGAACAAGAGGGATTAAATCTAAAAACATAAAATACCATTACTTTGGCAGACCCCGCATTATTACGATTCGCATTAGAAACAGCGTTGTTAGCGTTGAGGTAACGAGCCGAACAATTACTGTTGTTAGCATTACCGCGAAAACGAGCAGCCGCCCTCTTATCCGTTATTTCAACCTATCTCTCTAATTTCAGAATCCCTGATCCCTATGTCAGATTTGTCTAGAAGCGATAGGATTTTTATAATAAAGTAAGGACTTGCAGTCCCTTCATTACGCCTGCGGCGTCGCTGCGCCCACTTTCAACAAAGCTTGGGCAGACCCCGCAGTAAGACGAATCGCATAAGAAACAGCGTAGGGAGCGAAGAGGTAACGAGCCGAACAACTACTGTCGTAAGCATTACCGCGAAAACGAGCAGCCACCCTAGTACGAGTACCAATAGTGCTACCCCAATAGCATTCGCTCCATCCATAACAACATTGTCCAGTTATGATATTTCCTCCATTTTCAACCTTCCATCCTGTATAAGGAGCGCGCTTCTTTACATATCCATTTAATTTATTATCAAAATCACCCATGAACGGATAAACGGACTCAAAATCAAATACGCCATGATTAGCTTTGTTAATATCCGTTACCTTCATCCATTTTGTTTGATCACATTCCATATATAACTTAAAAGGGTTGCCACCCCTATTGACGTTAGGGCTATTCTTAAGTTCTCCCACTTGCTCATATCCCCCACCAGAATATACGAATATATCTCCAGATAACGACATCCCTCCAAAAAGAGACATCCTTAACATAGCTTCCAAGTCCCAAGACACTGATTGACTTAACGAGTTTTTGGCGTTAAACGTATCTCTCATCACCTTCATGACTTTTACGTTCATCCCCTCAAGACCGTTAGTCCCTTGCACATTAACATACGAATAAGATGATCCATAAAAATCAAAACCAGAACCTTCCACGGCACTTATCTCATTGGCGTACGAGGCTACCATCTGGCTTTCCATGCACTGCTCTTTTTGATACTCCATATTGACTATATGAGACATGAACAGATAATTGTAGCTATCGGCTTCCTTTATATCTCCCGAATCAGTCCATCTTAAATACTTCCATGTAGACGATGATGACAACTTATACCTTACTCCTCCGTTTGATTTCCATGCGCTCTCAGAATCACATGGATCATTGGACGATATACCAGATCCAAACATATTAACATTATGTATATCCTTTCTCCCGTAATATATTTCTTGAGAAATTATATAAGCATTAAGAGCATGAAAACCTCCCTCAGCGAAAGGATATGGTTTGTCTGGATCAGCGTTGTTAGCCCTGCTCCATGACATGTTATTTATCTGATTCATGTCAACCGTCCTTGGATACGTACGACCGTTCACGAACATCTGACATGTATTGTTAACACCGGAGTGACTTCTGCAATTAGCGTCTCCAGCCTCGTAAGCATAAAAGAAGCATCTCGTCTTATTGTCTATCGTAACGACCGGACATGGGGTGTACGCTGTTGGACGAAGAGGATATTTGGATACGTCTATTCCATCCCATACGATAGGTTTGGAGAATAATCCAGCCCACACCTTCCCTGAGTCACCGACAATATTATCAAGGACATATACCGTCTCATCTCGACCCATGCCAATAGAATACTTGGTCTCGGTCGTCTCCCACGGCCGAAGCTTATGGGATACCGCCTGCCCTGACGCGACATACAAAACCCTCGGAGATGAACCGGACTGTATCAGACCCTTGTCTATCTCCCATTCAGCTACCGCATCATACGATCCAGCGGCGTAAGCCAAAGAAGAAGCGGAGATGTCGGTGTACAAATCGACATCACATTGGGATCTCATATCCTCCGTGATACCAACCGTAGGAGCATAATCACCGTTTTCGAACCTCAACAAATTACCCCTCATCAACTTCCCGACAGGAGTGGTGGTTTCCCTGGCGTTATCCGTCGTATCCAATAGATATACATTCCATTTATTGGCAAATTCCCTGTCCCCATGGAACTCAACAGCGTTAGGAGCGAGATCGCCATCTACCCATCCAGCGACATAATAATCATGCGAATTTAACATCTTTAGCTCATCCACATCCTCAATCATACCTTTTACGCACTCTATCTCACAAGGAGATTTATATGTGCCATCCCCACAAAGGAATTTACCATCATCCCCCTTCGCCGGGGCAGGGACCAGTCCCGCTTCCCCAGCCTCAGACGCCGTGGCGCCAACCATGTTCTTGACCTTGTCGAGCTTCTGATCTATCTGCTCGCCATTGTATTTACCAGCAAAATCTTCCATACTATCTTAAAGTATTAAAGAGAAGAACAAATATTCTCCCCTATATGTTAATAACTAATAAATTTTCTCATCGTTACTAAACCAACGCACTATCATCTTGAACCGGCTCTCAATGTCATTCACGAACCTAGCCAAGAACCAATCGCCACGAAGACGATCACGCCACCTCCGGTGATAGTCGATAGCCCTAGGCTCCACCACCCGGTCTATGTCGTTGACATCCTTGACCCATACCGGTAGGTTATTAGTATCGTCTTTAACCTCATTAAAATAGTCGTTTATATTTATCTTCTGATCGACCTCCGTCACCAATATCTCACGGCTATCGTCGTTAGTTATAGGATATCTTAGGCGCTGGCTCATGTCGTTCTTATCGGCGATGGTCATCCTAAGCTCTCCACTGTTGTTGGTATCGTTATAGAACCATGCCTTATTAAATCCAGTTGTTCTTCTAACCTGATAATTAACCTCATCCTGATACCTTCTGGCATCCATCCGATATTGGTAGTTCGTGAGGATCTTATTCACATACTGCTCACGGACAGGTACCTCTATGACGAACGGATATAACTTACCGTAGAATACTTGATAAGATTGATTGGTTAAGCCATGTGACCACAATCCCACCTCCCGACTATCGTTAGAATAGTTCTTACCAGACTGGAAATAATGCTGGTGCTCGATATAATAGTCAGGGGTGTATGATAGATATGATTTCCACTCACCCTTCAAACAATTATATCCAACGGTGAACGAGACGTCCGTGAAATGGCTGGTGTCCGAAAGCTCCACCGCCTGCCCGTTCCTGTAGAACCGGCCGCCACGGAATTGGTACTCGCTTGGATTCCCTACCGGTATGTAATCCCTCTTGGTTATCAATACCCTCTTGAAACGATTATCCCAACCCATGGACAGACCTATACCAAAGAACTTGTTATCGATATCATAATAAGACAGCTCAGCATCCGTATCGGCGTTATATATCCGGCTACGGATGATCTTCATCTGAATATGCTCCTTAAACCAGTTTCTAAGCCCCGGTGTGACCTCCGTAAGATTCCTACCATTAGAATCTACCTTGAATACCTGACCACGCCTTAAATCGACCCAAAAATGCCCAAATTCACAACTGATCATATCCCGGCTCTGGGTTCCGGAATATCCTAACGTCGTATTATTATACTCGATACCACGAGAGGCGAAAAGACCACCTGTACCTAGCTCACTATTCTCCGGGGATATTCTCTCCGCCAACACGTCTATGGCGTTATACAACCCTACCTGATTCTCGAAGCGAGCCAGTATCTGATCCGACTCTATCCCCTTCATGCTTATAAGTTTCCCGAACGAGGTCTTGAACTCATGATAATCCATGGGCTTATAAGACAGCCAAGGATCGGTCATGCCGTTCTCCGAAACGTCGGCGGTGCTCCATATGACACCGTTGGGTCTTTGGTAGGCGCAGTCCCAGAAATTACTATCATATGTCTCCGGCAACGACCTGCCACCTAACGTAAAACGATTCTTGTACACAGGACTCATCTTAAACACATTATCCCTTGATATAGGGACATTACGCTCTTGGGTCCATGATATATAATCCCCTACTTCTGGATAGAATCCCTCATAAGGCTCAGGCCCAGCTATACGGAAATTACAATTAATCTCAGACTCCACTAGAAACTGAGGTATGCCGTAAAAATACAGAAAGAAACGACCACTAAGATACATATCTCCGGTCTTGCAAGCCATCTCATAAGCACTCTTACGGCTAGGGAACGAATATAGCGATCCAGTATCCGTGTCAGTCTTATTAAGATAATCCTCCCCGGTATCGTAATTAACGAAATAATGGGGATACCCGATGTTCCGATAATCGTAATAAGGGAATGGTATCATATCTCCCTGACCAAACTGGGTCAAGTAAAACATAGGCATTTTTCTTTTAAGCGAGAATCTGGATATAAACACATCACCTCCAAAAACAGGTTTACGCTTATCCTCATCCATCAACCCGCAACCACCTAACGATACCCATCTGATATCCTCTATCTGTCCGTATTGAGCCGGAGAATATTTCTTTATCCTCATATAAGGACAAGACACAAAAGATTCACGTGTCATAAAATGAGGCGTCATTCCAGCCACCTCATCGTTACGAATATTACACTCATCCTGAATACGACTGGTATCATAACTTGATACTAATTCCGGATATTCAAGCATATACTTATCCATGCCAAACGACATAAATAACGAATGCTCACGATCGAGATTATTTACAACTATAGGCTTACCGCCTACTACCTTCCCTTGTGATGAGATATCCGTTACCGGATACAATCCGCTTTTAATATACTTAGCCGTAGATAATCCACGCAACTCTGATGCCCCTGTTTTTTGGTAAAATAGATTATAATGAGCGACAGAAGTATAATAATAAGCGTAATTCCATCTAGGTCCCCTATCTATCAAGGCCGTTAACCACTGATACCTGTACTTCCCTATATCCACGACAGACTGGGAGGTAGCCTTGGCGATACCTGTAGCCAGACGGATAGCCGTCAGAGCTATACCCACCGGGTTGGCCAAAAACATCATGCCCCCACCGACATATTGTTGGGACGCCGATTGATATGTATATTCAGCTATGGCAGATATTAAATTAGCCATAGCCTCCACCGTAGCCAATGACGTTGCCATACTATAAGCCTTACTTCCTAATATCGTCCATTTAGGGTGATCCTCCACCTCCCTGAATATACCAGAGGATTTACCTAATTGATAACCATCAACAAGGCACTCAGTGGGAGCATCAGGCTTGTTGAAGGCAATATCAGGGCTTAAGAATGAATACCAGATATTACCCTTCCTATTAAACGGATGCGTTATAAAATTCTCACGATTAATATCCTTATAGATATACATATCATCGGACAAATCGTTGTAAGGATAATTAGGATAAAGGTTAGCCGATCCGTCGGGATCATCGTACTTAAACATATCATAAGCCAGACCTGTACCAATAACACTCTTATCCAAGGTCCTATCTCCACGATATAGCTCGTATCCGATTATAGAGTCACGTCTAGCCTTATCTATAAGACCATTCTCTACCGCTATATCCAGAAACTCATTAACGATATCATCATCAAGCATCACCCCCATAGGATAAATATAGGAGTCAACTCCATATTGACCGGTCAGTTGAGACGGATTACCCATAAAAGGAGCGACAGAGTTATCCGGGAACTTGTAATGACGTATAGGTTTCTGACAAAATGTGGTTGACGTATTAGGGTACTCAGCGTTATCCCCATTACCAGTGAAGTAAGACTTACCCCCAACAGATTTAGGAGACCCATAGTATTTCGTCAAAGAATCTATTATATCCTTCCTCTTTGATCCTCCCGATGATATCCCGATCTTACTTGAATCATACAACTCAAAATTAGCCGGATACTTATTGGTAGACTCCCAATATCCGAAATCACCATACTGATATGGTCTGGGAGCGCAATCAGCGGGCTTATCACCGCATGATATACATTTTGCCTCATAAGTGACAAATCTCCTTAATTTCAGTTCTTTTGTAAAGAAGAATACGTATTTCACCTCCAGTGGCCGAATGCCAAAACAGAACGGGGCGGGGAAGATGGCGGTGCCGGCCGTATAGAATCCGGCAAGCTCCTTCATGTCCTGCCTCATGGCGAAACCGGTGAAGAACACGCATACCGCAGGCTCGATGCAAACATATATCTTATGGAAAGTAGTCTTGTCATCATTCCAGAACAAGTACTTTGGCATCATAAATATCTTATGATCCACGTAATTCACTATAACACCTTTCTTGGCATCATTAGCCAAAGGATTAGGAGCCACGGTACCTTCCTTGTCCGAGAAAAACGTTATACGAACCTTGTTGTATGATGATGAGTCACCGATCGGATAATTATAGTTACCCATCATCTCTATATACATAATACCGTTATCAGGATCGGATAAACCACTTATGTATTTCTCGTAATCCAACTCCACCCATCTGGCGTATGAGGATACATGTGGATAGAACTTGAAATAAGTCAAGTTGCTTCTACCGAACCAATTGGTCTTGGCGTCAATATCATTCTGCATAGACACACGACCTTCCCAGTCAGTAGTTATACCGGTATTAAACTTAGAATTATCACCATCGCCAAAAAGACACATGGCGTTCTCGATACCAAACTGACTCTCATATTGGGGGAAATAAGCCTCCATCGTATCCATTAACTGATCAAGCATCGTCTCCGTATGCTTCTTTCCTTCCCATCCGGGATATTGATACAAATATGTGCACTTACCCAATGACCTACCCCCTTGGAATGTAGGAAGTTGAACATCGTTAATAGTAGGATTCACGTGAGGATCACCTACCGAACACCCATTAGTACATATACCCTCATCATATAACTGCCGGACATTAGACATATCCTGACACAAGACCAAGGCGGAGGAGTCTATATCAGACGGGAATTTATCCTCATCCTGACCATCCAGCCATTCCTGAACCAGATCTATGATATTCTTACCTCCACTGGAATAATTATCGAAATCACACAATACAGAGAACTTCCTTTGTGACTCGGCATTACTTTGTATTAATGTAGTAGGCTCGGTCTCCACATAATCACTAGCCAGCTTATATGTAAAATCAATCCTAGAATCCACCAAAGAGTTTTTATCCAATATAGTCCTGGTCTCTATCCTCTCAATATCATCACATCCACTAGGGAAATCGGGAGCCTTTATACCGTCTTGATCCTCCGGCAACGATATAGCAGCGCATAACTCGTCGGTAATACCTACATTAGATTCTATGATATCACACAGATTCTCTATATTATCAGCAATATAATCAATAGCATCATCTACCGTAACATCTTCCCCCATCGTGTTGATAACGAATTGAGTCTCTCCTACCGTGGCATATTCCTGCTCTACATATCTGAGTTGTTTGACATCTAGCTGATTCTTGCATTCTCCTCCAAAATCATCAAATCCCCAAGACGGGTCGTTTATGATCTTTGCCGTATTCTTAAACTGCCAAAGATGACGGCGGCTGTTCCCGGCGCACTGCGGGTTGTTCTCCAATACCGACGCCGCCGACAAATCTTCAGAGTTACCATCCTCGTCAACGATGACCTCCATCTCCTCCCTTGTGGCCGGACGAGGGATAAGCGGGAATCTAGCTGTCCTATATCCTGTATTGGTAAAGAATCTTATACCCAACGGATATACCTCGTCACGCATGAAAGAGGCGTATTTAGAGCAAGCCACACCGTCTTTATACAAATTCTCCGTGGCTATGGATGTCTGCCATTTAACAAAATGTCCCAAGAAGTTAACTACCGGCTGTAAATTCCATTCGTTCTCCACGGTCAAGCCGTATTGAAGAAGACGATTACCTACGGAGGTCATTCCTCTAGCCGTCTTATATACCGGTATCTCCTTGGACAGCTTCTCCATTGTCGTACGCTCGCTATACTGATCCGTAAGATAATAGATAGTCCTTTCCGTTATCGGATGTATACCTTCTATGAAATACTCAAGAACCGGGCTTTGCTCACCATTAAACCCAACCGTGTTCTGTATAACACCTATCTTATAATGAGATACCTGCTTATCTATATTAGATACGGTAAGGCGGATACCCATGTTGGTTGACTTACCCCATAAACCATCGCGGATAACCATATCTTGACGATCGAATAACATGATTGGGTTGGTCAATGAGCAATATCCGGTCTTCTCAATCCCGAACTCATCGCACAACGCCACGCAGAACTGGTAGGTCCCGGCACGCAGGCTCCCCCCGAACTCCACGACCTCAGGCTCCACGCACGGGGCCGTCAGCAACGGGAACACCAGCAGCTTCTCGCAGGCCAGCCTACACCTCTCTATTGGTTTGTCATCCCCACATGTCTTATACCCATGATAATGATACCAAAAGTCACCATCATCATCCGGATTAAGAGCCTTATCGACCATAACATATCGCTGGGGATTATATCCATCGGTCCAGTATATCACCTTCCCGCATTTCTCGTCCTTGATCTCTATATCGAAGATCGGATGATGAATGGAGAAATTAAGACAAGGATCATCAACCCAATCCTCTATCAACACCTCCATCAAATCACATATCTCATCGAAACGACCATCCGACTCCTCAAGTCTCTCGCCAAGGATACGATGGATGTCCTTTCCCGATCCAGCCAATTGATCCTCTACGGTCTTGACATAATCCAATGACCTCATGAACGTGATCTTAGAGGTATTGTTATCAGGATTCACGAGAAAGAAATAAGTATTATCACCAGCTATATCATTCTTATACCCAATAACCTTATAGCCATCGAATCGCTTGCATAAAAGGGTGCTAGGCTCGTTCTGAATCTTAATCTGACTCCCATCGTCACCCTCTATGGTAGCGTTCAAGGCGAAACTGTACTCAGACGGGGATAGGTCCTGTGGATGCTTATCCCTGTTCATCCCGGAATCGGGAACCGCTATGTTAGAGTTATTTTGCACGATCTTATCTTTTTCGCAAATATAATAAATCCGCCAGATAATCACTTATGTGGCGGATTCTAACAAACCGTACGTATTATGCAAAACATTCAAATCGCACAAAAATAGAAAATCCTTCTGACTCTCACAAGCCAGAAGGAAAATCTAAACACTTTGCAACGTTTACCCCTAATGAAAATACAAAAACATAATAATTATGGATTTTTTCCCATGTAGCTTGATTGCTTATCGGCGTCCTCTACGGATATGTAGAAGAACCCGTTAGTCACGTATCTCTCATTGACATCCACAAAATCGGTAGATCCTTTGTCTATTCCTCTCTTCGATCCCTCGTCGCACACGGCCACAAGACTATTGAAATCATTGGAATAACCAACGACAACGCCATGTATGTCACGATTCCGAGGATCGAAAACATATCTCATCCTACATCTGTCATAAGCCAATTCCAGAGGACTTTTGTTTATCTTACCATCAAACCCTATACCTGTGGTCAAGGCGATAATACTTCTTGATATATCGCTCATAGTAGTATCTTTTACCGGCACCTTAGGCATAGAAACGCCTTCCATGACAAAATCCAATGCCTTATCTAAAAGCTCGTCGAAATCATCATCCCGAACATAATCCTTGAACACCTCCAATATATACAACCGGACATGGAGTTCGTTATTGACATCATTTAATGCGATCATAATGATAGTTTTCGGCAAAGCTAGATTATTCCTATACAATAGAAGATCAAATATGTCATAAGTAAAGGACTAAAAAATAAAAAAAGCTCTCCTATCCTCACGGACAAGAGAGCCGATGTGTTTATATTATGAAGAAAAATCTATTCACCTATTCTTACAATACAGTCACGAGATTCCTTATTATAAATCATCGTGCCCACCTTAGAATACGAGGTTCTTATATCCTGCCAATTATCCTCTCCGTGGGCGGATACATTGGTAGGGGCATCACCGGTATAAACCTCCTCGCCTCCGATATTGACAAAATCATATCCACGTTTCTCCATAGAACCGCCCTTATATGCCGTGAATTTGATAGTGATATTACCTTTCTCACGACCACCATACCAGTTACCGTATATACTGCATCTGATCTCAAGAGGTAATTTATCATAATTATCGCCATCCAACAACGGTCCCATCTGGATCAAAGCTGCCTCATTACCCGATTCCATGTTATCACCACCATGGATGAGATAATCACCTACCCGTTCCTGCGTGGTCTGGTACTGTTTACTCCAACCAACCAGCTTGCCGTCAACATCCGGGAGGCCGGTGTTATCGAAACCGGTAGCCGTGTCAAAGTCAATGCCGTCCTCGTCAGCCCAGATATACCTAAGCACTAGGTAGTCGAACTCCGGGATAATAACCACCGGGACCGACTCCTGCCTGCACACGAACGTCTTCTCCTCCTTGGTGCCTTCTTTTATAACCTTGTACGTAGCCTGACGTATCTCTCCAGTCTCATTGATATCAGCGGTAACCCTAACCTCAGCAGGTCCGGTACCACTTGTCTTATCTAAATGTATCCAATCAGCCATATCATCGTATTTTGTTAAACCAGTTTAATATACTTATCAAAAGCGTTGGGCCACATACGCTCATAAGACAGCATCCTCCTCCTATTATCCTCAGCCAGCTCCCGATAATCATTCAAGGTAATCATCGACATCTTAAGCTCTTTCATGGCCCTAGCGAACTTACCCGGCTCCTGCTGGGCGTATAGTTTATAAGCATCACCAGCCCCTTGTATCAAACCGTTAACGGCGGCGTTCTCGAAGATCTTCATCTTGATATACGTCTCGACATAATCCTCAAGATAACCTAACGCCGTTTCAGGTATATACGGGAGACCGTCATCATCCTTGGGTGTAGCACGATATATGATGTAAATAAATCCATCAAACCCAGTATACATAGTATTGCCAGATATAGTTATATCATAATTATCCCAAGCATATTTATCCCGATACTTGTCGGCGGCGCAATCACGTCTCAACCCACGACCTATAGACAGCCTTACGGGGTGATGGTAATGGAAGCGAACCTCGTGAGACCCGATATATAGCTTCTCCGTGATCGTCTTCTCAAACTCTTCCTTACAACACTCGGTGCAGGAGTTCCAACGAAACCCGCGCTCCGTGCGCTCGACCCAGCCGATCTCGTGTTGGAGGTCAGCCTTAGCCTTATCGCCCCCCGGAATCTCACAGACAAGAGGCTCACACCTATAGGCGTCAAGCATGTCGAAGAAATCGGAAGGCAATACCGCCTGTCTGTTGTTAGTCTTGACAACCGCCTCTGACATGACAGCTATAACACCGCCGAACCTTTTTAATGCGATCTCAGCCCATCTATAGACAGACGAGGTATCTATAGCCCCGCTATCATCGTATTTATGTAAATCGGCCTTAATCTCGGCCAATAAGCCCTTTATTGTCATAACAAACTCTTTTGTACAAAGATAGACAATAGTATATATCACACAAAAAGATCCGATCTATTCTCACGAACAAACCGAATCCGATCATAAAAACAAATATTACAACTTATACACCCATTTAACTCCAAATACCTTGCTTTCCGATTCAACTTCCCGGTACAAGAACTTATATCTCCTTCCAGAATCCATAGCCAGCCTGCACTCCTTGTTTAATGCCGGAGAGATATATAAATGAAAATACTTATTCCTGGGCATAAAATCCATGCACGTATGGACATAAGAATATCCACCTGTCCCACGCCTGTTTATAGTCCCGGTAAGTTTATTCAGATATATCTTACGGTTGGGATTAATCTTATGACATAAATAACCGATGTTATTTATATAAACCCCGCCCTCATTATCTAAGTACTTATCACGTATGACCTTCCATATCAAGGACTGACATTCAAGAATATCATTCTTGTCCACGATCGTATGTTTCCTTCTCTTGCCGTTCTTAGACATAATAGATCTATAAAACCGAAGAAAGTACTGATCAAGTATTTTAAATGACTTTGTTTTCATATCACAAATATAATAATTTCATCCTTATTCAAGAAATATTTAACAAGTTTTGGTGTGAGTGTAACGGTGATAAGGCCGCACTTACCGCCGCAGCCCTAGAGAACCTGAAACAGATATGTCAGGAAAGAGCCAATGCGATGGAGTGCGATTGCCCCAAAACGTGGAGCGCTTACGCCAGTGGAAGTTTCAACGGTCAATGTTTAAGTATATCGGTAAGCTACAATAACCCATGTGGAAAATCTAAAACAGCTTCATTCGATGTGTATTATACTAGATCCGAACCATCAGGAGATGTGGAATATTTCTCCACTACCAAGACCGTTACGATACCGACAGGATCGGGAACAGTATCCGGAGGTAGTGATTGCGTAAGTAACGCCACAAGTATGTATGTCTCTAACCCAAGTCAAGGTGGAGGATGTTAAAAACAAAAGGAGAGGTTGATTAGCCTCTCCTTTTTAGATAAACCTAAGATCTCTTTTCTTAGTATGATTAAGTATCCTACTAATATGCCTTGTACTAAAACCTGTTTTGTCTTTTATCTTATCATAGATATAGTTCTTTGATACGTATGCTGACATCTCTCCAAGATCCTTTATAATCTCATCATACATATCATGTATCTCATTATATTTTATGATTGAGCTATCTCTCATTCCTCTTTCGCCTATACCATCGACCATGGCGTCGTTGAAGCCGAAGAAATTAATTATCGATCTTATTATATCCATCATTACTGAATCTTTTGAGTTTTCTTGTTAATATCCATATCCGGATTCTCGTCCGTAGGAATCTGTAATTTGGTTATCGTCTCTCTTAACGTCTCTGAGACAACATATTCTAGGAGTTTATCAGGACATATGAAATCATAATCCCATTGAGATATACATGGATCATCTTTTTTCGTTCCACATCCCCCTAGCTCTAACGCCGCTTTCCTGTCAAGGGTTATAAGATCCACGTTTATAGCCTCTATATTTATATCAGGTATATAGATATATCCATCATTGACGTAATAATAGTATTGATCTATATTACCATATTTACGTTCCTTATTATTAGCGTATTTTCTTAACGATATAGGAGTAAATATAATATCATCCATGATATTCGATACCTTTATAATAGCCGGCCCTATACGGGTGTATATCATATCGGGAAGCCTTTTCTTGGATCTCATAAGAATCCGGCATAACTTAAACTCATCAAAACAACAATCAATCTTCTGGACTCTTTCCATCTCCAGGCAATTGATATGAGTATATAGCGATTCCTCGCCGAACAAGGTTCCATCAGCATACTTCTGGGCTATATAAGACCTTGCTTTTTGCCTGCCTATGGACAATATCCATCTTCTACTGACATGAGCGTCCTTGTTAATGGAGTTCATGTCATTTATGATCCTAGATACAAATTCTGAATTTTTCATGCATGAAATACTAAGGAGGGGATATACCCCTCCGATTATTACTTTTTCTTCTTAACCTTTCCCCCACATTTCAGTTGAGGTTTCTTTTTCTCGGAGATCTTCTCCCCTTTAACTACTTTCTTTTTCTTAACACATACCATAATCTTATTTTTTTTTAAAATGATAGTACAATGTTAGTGATTTTTGTTGATAAGTAGGCAAATAGGGATAACCAAACTACAATTTACCGCCGCAGCCCTAGAGAACCTGAAACAGTTATGTCAGGAAAGAGCCAATGCGATGGAGTGCGATTGCCCCAAAACATGGAGCGCTAGTGTAACGACGTCTAGCGGGAGCGGGAAGACGATAAATTACACCATACAGTATAATAATCCATGTGGATCGGAAAAGGCGTCTAGAATGACCATAGGATACAAGAAGACGAATGGTCAATGGGAATATGAGACAAGAATAGTCCCCATTCCTTCTGGATCAGGAACTTTCTCTGAATCTACAACAACCAACTACGGGATATCATCTGGAGCTTATGCTTATTATGAAGATGGTCAAGGAAGTGGATCTTGTTGATAATAAAAAAGGAGAGGCTTATTTTAGCCTCTCCTTTTTATTATATATCAGGATCTTAACAATTACCAGATCCTCCTCCAGAAACACTTATAGACCCACATTGTACTCCTGAATCAAAACCTATGACACCAGTTTTTTTACCAGACCCAGTAGGTATACTTACGGAAGTACTTCCAGCCGTAACGGTTTGCCCATGATCATTCCTGCCAGTAACAGTTACGGTTATTGATTTAGATGATCCACATTGATTATTGTAAGACACTTCATAGGAGCACCTTAATGCAGATGTAGAACCGGATAGGCCATTACAAGGATCACCGCTCAGCATAGCGTTGGCGCTCCACGTCTTTGTTGGCTCCGGGCAATCGCATCTATCGGCCTGAGCTAATCCATTGGCGTAAGAGGTACCATCAGCTTGGAGGTGATCGTCGGCTATCCTGTTTGCCTCATCCTTGGTGCAGGCGGTATATTTACCAGCGATTTGCTTATAACTGATAGTCTTAGGAGTACAGTTGCTAGGACAGTTCGTAGCCTTGACATTTCCCCATCGGTCATCATTGCCAACCTTAGAAGGGCATGTATTAGCATTAACAAGAATCTGAAGAGCCTCCTTAGCGCTAGAATAAGCATCATAAGCGGCGCTAGACGCATCTTGAGTCGTGCTCCTGCAATATTCTCCGGCAGAAACAACCTTCATAGGGCTACTAGGAGCGCATACATCACCACATTCGCCCGAACATCCCTTACATACCTCATTGGTATAGATAGTGTAGTCATATGGATTACAGCAATGTTCACCACCATTCTGCCAATATCCTGTAGGATTGCACTCGCTAGAATAATGCTCCTCGCTATTACCATTATTACACCTACTATTATCCATATGGTATGTATTATCACATCCGCATCCACAAGACCTTGAATCGGACTCAACCAACTCATCTTGATCTGAGGCTGAAGAACAAGGATTGGTCTGATTCCTACTCCTACGATAATCGCATCCACTACAATAATAATTCCAATCATCATAAGATGGGGTATCATCGTCATCGGCGCAATCACCATTCTTGTTAGCGTAAGCCTGAGCGGCGGTCTTAGTCGCCGTATCATTCTTGAAAGCGTTTTGAACCTTGCTGTCGGCATCCGCCTGAGATACGGTAGATGTCAACGCTGACAACCCTAAGGCACTATAAGGAACGGATAGAGCGACACCATGTTTACATGTACCACAATTATCCTTATAGAACGTAGCGCTTCCAGTACCGGTCCACACACAAGTGCCATGCTGGTTAGCGTAATCCTGTCCTCTCTGGTCTAGGATCTGCTCTGCCTTGCTCCTGGCATCAGCCAAAGAAACCTTGCTGGCGATAGGCGTACCGCCGTTGGCTTGCGTAGAGGTCACCGTTATTCTCTGACCAACCCCGCTTCCGGCGCAATTGTTCTTATAGAAGTCACGGCTTGCCCCGTAAGTCCAAGTACATCCCCCGTTCTTATTGGCGTAGTTCTGTCCATCGGCTCCACGAACAGCATTCTCGGCCTTCTTATTAGCGTCAGCCAAAGATATGTTGGAGGTATACGGATGTCCCGGCAGCCTGTCGCTACTTACGGATACCATGTCGCCTACGCCGCCATCAGCGCAATTGTTCTTCTGAACCTGACCGGTATAGCTTCCTGTCCAAGCACAAGTGCCCTTCGAGTTGGCCACGGCCTGACCCTGAGAGTTCACGGCGGCCAATGCCTTGGCGTTAGCGTCAGCTTGGGATACACATGACTTAAACTTACCATCAGAGCTAGGACTTGGATCCGTAACATCATTCTGAGTTACGGTAACAGAGCTTCCAACTCCACCATCCGCACATTGACGGGTAAAGGCCTTGGATGCCGTACCAAACCAGAAACATGTATTATTACCACCAGCTATATACCGCTCTTGATTATCAGGATCAGTATAACAGGTATTGGTGTTACGTTGATGTAACTGAGAGATACAGTCCTTACATACAGTCTCTATAGTCTCCCATACCGGTTGCTCGGTCTTCGTATGGCACGTATCATCGTAGTTCTTGTTGACGAACGCCTGACCCATTCTGTCGATATAGGCCTTAGCCAAAGCGTCTGCCTCTTCCTGAGAACGGGTTGAGGTGAAGAACTGACCCATAAGATCCGGGGTTACGGTAATAGGATCGGCGTACTGACAAGTAGGACACTTAGGAGTGAACTCCTTGCTATAATTACCTACATATATCTTCAGTTCGTCGCAAGTACCACGATCGTTGGCTATAGCCTGACCTTGCGCCTTGACAGCGGCCTTGGCAAGCTCATCGGCGGCGAACTGGCTCTCGTATGAGTAGAACGGACCACCAGTGACATCAGCCTCCGTAACGTTAACAGATGAAGGTATCAATCCGGATGGACAATTATTCTTCTCGAACACCTCACTATAATGACCGGTGTACTTAGGAGCCTCATGGCAAGTACCACGCTCATCGGCAACCCTCTGTCCTTGATTCATGACAGCGGCCATAGCCACCAAGTTAGCCTCATCCTGCGATACGCAAGACTGGAACGGATGACCATCGACCATATCCTGTGTCACGGTGAACGGATCTCCTATCTGATTAGCTCCACAATTGCTCTTAGTGAACTCGAAGCTAGCCCTACCGGTATACATAGTAGCGTCAGAACAAGTACCCCTGGTGTTAGCCAAAGCCTGTCCTTGAGCCTGTACGGCGGTCATAGCCATAGCGTCAGCGGCGGTCTGGGAATCGTTAGACTGGAATGGATGTCCTTCTACCATATCTTGGGTGATCGTCACCTTAGATCCGATCTTACACTCACCACAGTTGTTTCTCGTGAACTCCAAGGAAGCACGGCCGGTGTACGTACAAAGGGCGTGGATATTGGCAAGAGCCTGTCCTTGGGCGTCAACGGCGGCCTTGGCCTTGTTATTGGCATCCTCCTGAGATACGGTAGACGTGAACGGATAACCGTCAACCATCCTATCATTTACCGTATAAGTACCACCAGTGCCAGTACCACAATTGTTACGGGTAAACGTACGTGTATAAGTACCGGTATATACAGGCACCTTCTCGCACTTACCTTTCACATTAGCCACATCCTGACCTTGAGCCTCGACGGCGGCCTTAGCCTTATTGTTGGCGTCTTCCTGAGATACGGTAGACCTGAAATCTCCTGTCACCATAGTCTCATCCACGACAACCTTGGTGCCGTATTGGGTCTCATCACAGTTATTACGAGTGAACTCCTTATTATACCTACCGTAGTAGATCGTCTTCTCCTTACACTCACCTTCTAGGTTGGCTTGTTGCTGGGCGTTAGCCTCAAGATCGGCCTTAGCCTTATTGTCGGCATCCTCCTGAGAGATAATAGAGAAGTACTTACCAGCGGCTACAACATAAGTATAAGGTTGACCGATATGGAACTCATCGCAATTGTTTCTAGTGACTGTCTTCTCCATCCTTACGTTATAGTAGACGTTAGTCTGACAGTCGCCACGCTCGTTGGTGATAGCCTGACCTTGCGCCTCGACAGCGTCCTGCGCCAGCTTGTTGGCGGCATCCTGCGATACCGTAGAAGTAAACGGATATCCAGAACACATCTTCTCGTCCACGGTGAAGTCAACAGGAGTAGAACCCTCAGGGCAGTTGGTTCTCTGGAATACCTTAGAGTACGATCCGGTAAATACCGGTATCTTCTCACAGTTACCCTTGATATTCGCTATATCCTGACCTTGAGCCTCGACAGCGGCTTGGGCTAGGCTATTAGCGTCTTCCTGAGACACGATGGATCTGAAGTCCCCTGTAACCATCGTCTCGTTAACAACCACATCAGTACCGTATTGGGTGGAGTCACAATTGTTACGGGTAAAGGTCTTACTAAACTTACCATAATAGATATTCTCCTTAGGCTTACACTCACCCTCCAAATTGGCTTGTTGTTGACCGTTCTTCTCAATATCCTCAAGAGCCTTCCTATCGGCGTCCTCCTGAGAGATGGAAGATACGTACTTGCCCTCAGGAATGATATAAACATATTCCTGACCGTCACTGAACTTATCGCAATTATTACGTATAAACGTCTTTCTCTGCTCCTCGTTATACCAGATATCGGTTATACACTCACCATGCTCGTTGGCGTATTTCTGACCGTTCAGGGCTATATCCTCCATAGCCTTGGCGTCTGCGTCCTCCTGCGAGATAAACGACTTGTAAGTCCTTTCCTCGACCGTATACAACACCACCGATCCATGCTGGTTGGCCAGACAGTCGTCCTTGGTGAACGGCTGAACCATCTTGATATTATAATAAACGGGCTTGGCGTCCTGAGCTATCATATACTCCTTGACAATATTACCGTCCTTTGACGTTATACGGAACTTAGCCGTACAGATCTGACCGGTGTAATTAGCCTTGTATACGATGTTAAGCTTATTATCGCCTACCCCATGGCTCTTGTCGTTAATGGCAAAGCAATTACCCTCAACGCAATTCTTATCTATTTCCCTTGCCATATTATCCTTCAGTTATTCTCCATGAAACATCATCCCCGGCCTCTACCCTCACGATTTGGGTATCACCATCCTTATTAAGCGTCAACCTTTGCGGATCCACGTTGAAGGGTGGTTCCGGTTCCGGCTCACTACCATCACCGCAAGTGCAACATACCAGCTCGATATCATACTCGGTATTGGACTTGATATCGATGACAACCTGACCGTTCTCGCTAGTCACGTTATCGAAGTCATGATCAAGTATGATATAAGGTATATCATTAGGCTGTTGATTGATATTAACAACCTTACCGTTCAAGACAAACATCTCATGATGCTGTTCGTTATCCATATTCTTAGGCATAGCTATGACAAAGCTAGCCTCATACAAATCAGTGGCTCCTGGATCCTCAGGATCGGCATACACTATATATCTGCTATCCTCTTCCGGGACCTTCATGGATAAGCCGTTCACGTTCATGGAGACTATATAAGACTTGCTCACCGAGCCACCAAGGGTAAGGCAGGAAGCCTTGACCGAGGCGGAGTTGAGCTTGGCGTTGATGGTCGCCGTCCCGCCCTCCATGTCGAACATGACACTGGTAGGATCCACGCTTACCCGCTCTATACCCTTCTGGGTTATAGTAGCGAGCTTCGTAACCTTGCCTTTCTCGACCGCCACGTAAGTCTCCCTAGGCAACCTACCCATCCATCCCGGCTCTACCTTAATAGCGACCTTGTCTGGCCCGGTACCGGAAATCTTGTCGTAGGACACCCATGAGGAGCCTTGCTCGATCTTAGCAAGAATATCTTTTAAATTATTCATATCATTCCGCTTGAGTTATAGTCCATTTATCACTCTTACCTACGATAATCTCCAGAATCTGCTCGCCACCCTCAGGAGGATACTCGAAGTTAGTAGGCTTAATCTCAAACACGCTGGCGCCACCACAACCAAGATCGCAGATCATGTCCGGCAACCATCCCTCCTCGAAAAACCGTTCTATAAGCTCCCTGACAGCCTCTGAAAAAGAGTCAAGCTCTAACCTGTCTACGGGAAGAGATCCCTTCTTGAGGGTCTCACCACATACCCAGCCGTCACACTCGGAAGCCAAGACCGTATCGTACACTCTCTTAGCCATAACATGAGGTATTTAAAATATTACTATTCAATGTAGTATATACGATATTAACATCAGTGAACTCATCACCCATGCAATATTTCTTCTTAAACTTAACGGACCTGCCAGAAACGACATATCCGTCATTAGGGACGATAGTACCACAATAGGTAACACTGAGCACATTCAACGGCTCGTATCTTAATCTGACAGCTTGAACGCCCTTGAACGAGTCACGCTGGATGGACGCCGTGGCGCCAGATACGGCAACCAGCTTCCTTACCAGAGACTCGATTACGCTATTCATGCTATCACCATTCCTGATATCTGCCTCAGGGAACGACTGACCGTCATATACGATCTGGGAACTGTAGATACTGCACTCGTCCCCCGGTCTATATTCCGGCTTACATGGATTACAATTACTTCTCATATCAAATCAATTTATTGATCATTCTTCTTAATTCAAGTATCTCGGCATCCCTATCCCGTATAGCCTTTATCATAGCGTTAAGGGTATCGGACATATCGCAATTAGGGGATAATCCCAATGATTCCACACGTACCTTATCACCAGGATAAATACAATCGGTACTCATGTACGTAGAGCACGGTACTTTCGTATCGTCTACAGTAGGCCTGTATTGTTTTTTGTTGCAACCATTCATTACCACGTCTCCTCTTCCGTATCGTTATCCCCGCCGCTACCACCGGCGTTGACAAGCTCGTTTATAATCTTCTTCAAATCCAGAACCTCACGATGGTATAAATCTATCTGCTTATCCCTAGACGCTATAATACGCCTCAATGAGTCTATAACGACAGAAATGTCATTACCTTTCTCTATACCATCCGCCACCAACTCATCGCCTGAGTATAAGACACATTTATCATACAAGGTTATAGGACATCCATAACCAACACAAGGTTCGTCCTGACAATCCCGATCGCAAGGATCACAAGGATCGTTAGGGCATTTGTTAAGAAACCTGTCTATCTTAACGCCATGACAACACTCTTCGGGACGTTCCCTTGAATGATCATGGCAACAACCATTTGTACTACACATATTAATAATGTTATTGTTTTCAACAAAGATACAGATTTGATTTAATAACAAGATAACACACTCCATTAAACAATATAGGGAATACGACATTCGTATCCCCTATATCTGCGAATTATAACAACGAAATAAAATCAAGACTTCAATTTAAGAACAGGATTACCCCATCTTTCTTTCCATTGCCTTCCCAAATCATTTATAACACCATTGTAATCTTTTATATATCCAGCCTTAATAGCATAAGATATATTCCTTTCTATTGATACTATCATATCCAATTCTTCAAAAGAAGCTCTATTCCTTATCCCTTCCTCATGCACGCCAAACACGACGAAATTTATACCCTTGGCTATCCTTGATAACAACTCCTTTAAATTACTTTTATCACTTATAAGTGAAGATACACTACTGCACATCTCTATATAAGCATCACCAGCGGCATTTCTTGTCCCTACAACATTATCAACAAACCACATTACAACATCAGCGCAAACCTCAGGACTCATCTCCATGGCTACCACGAGAAAAAGATATGGATTCATATACCACATTTGACCATCCCCCTTACCTTTTCGACATGCTAATCCCATTTTATTTAAATCGCTAAGATTTAGAGCCTTATTTTGTAGGCTGATATTTATCCGCTTACATAAATCCCTGTTTTCCAGCCTACTAATTATCTCCCTGCATTTTTCCTGAAACCCATCATACTTAATGATATCATTAAGCTTCTTGGGAGACAGCCCCTTTTTAAGCCTATCATCAGACAAAACCTTCATGGCTAAAGTGATATTAACAAAACCATTATCACTAAGCGCCGGTATGACAACGCCCATCAATTTCCTGTCGGAAGACTTGATTTCAACCCTACTTTTCATAACTTTGAACAATATTTTAAATTAAACATAATACCTATCGGTTCGAGATGAATAGATAGGTATGCAAATATAAAATATATTCAACATACAAACAAGTGAATCACAGTATATAAACTTAATACCATTGATATATATACAAAAAAATGGAGGAGATACACGATCCCCTCCAAGCACTAATCTATAAATTATGGAAAAACAAAAAAAGTATTATCACCAATAACACTGATCTTCTTGATCGATATTCTCAATCCATTTCTCACACTCAAGATTAAGATCAGCGTATTCCTGTCCCTCTACCATCAAGACCTCACGAGCCTTGGCGTTGGCATCCTCAACCGATATCCATGACCTAAACCTGTTGGCTTTGATAGAGTAATATACTTTACCGGACTTATATCCGAACGGACATACCTTTTCAAACCAATCACCGATCTTCGTATTATAGAATACAGGTGAACAACTACCCTCGGCGTTAGCCTTCTCCTGACCTTCTTTCATAAACTTCCTATAAGCTAACGTATCGGCGTCTATCTGGGATATATCGGATATGACGGCTCCGGCTGGTAATTCATATACAATACCTCCCTTGCCTGATGTGCCAGCCTCACAATCGTTCTTGTAAAACAAGCCACGAAAAGGCTGTGAGGCCCAGTCCTCGCAGCAAGCCCCGACGGAGTTGGCCTCTCCCTGCCCGATCCGTCCAAGCTCCACCCTGGCCTTATCATTGGCATCTTTCTTAGATACGTAAGAGACAAACCTGCCTTCCTCTATGCATACCTGCTCCTTGGACCCCCTACCGCTTACGCAATTGTTCTTGATAAACTCATCGCATACCTGATCATTATACCATACAGCCGGTATTATGTCGGCATATGTATTGGCGTAGTCCTGACCGTTGGCTTTGATATCATCCTCAGCCTTGTTGTCAGCCTCCTCCTGCGTATCGCCAAAATAGACGTTGGCCGGGACCCGGTAGTCAACAGAGCCGCCCACGTACCCGGCAGGCGGGTTATTTCTGGTGAACGTCCGAACTATTTCTTTATTACCGTATACCATTGTGATTCACTTTGTCACAAAGATACAATTTAAAATCAAATTACAAAGGAAGAGCCTTTTTGCTTCTCAAAACCTTATACAGATAATCCCTTAACTGCTCCTCGGTAGTTATATACCCAAATTCAATCATCTTAGCTATATCAATCTCTAGCTCCATCAACTCTTTAGCCTTGACCTCCTCGCCAACAGAGTTTCTTATCATAGTCTCATGAAGACCGTAAACTATTATATTCAAAGATCTAGCTAAATCCTGTATTTTATCTTTAAACCTTGACGAGTCCACGATTTTAGATAAAGCGGAAGACATTCTCCTATAAGCATCACCAGCCTTATCTCTGTAATCTATAAGTTGATCATGCACAAACTTCAAAACCTGAACCTCAAATCTAGGATTTATCCACATGGCGAATTTTATAAATAGCAAAGGATGCATCCATATCTTATCAGGTGTCTTGCCATGTTTTGTAACTCTACCTTTTACTTTTACAAATAACTGATTATCACCATTGTCCATTTTTGGACTATGGCTTTCATCATCCTTTAGAGCTTCTAAAAATTCTATGGTTTTAGGACTATCTATAAACACAGAAAACTTTCTTCTTATATTATCGGGATTATCATTCCATTGCTTAAGTAAACTATTGGCATCAAAATAACCATCACTAGTTCTTTGAAAAACGTTAAAATCGCCCATCTTTCTTGTTAAAACATTTACTGTCTTCATTTTTTAGTCTAATTTTGAGATTAATAATTAATTACTTTATGTCCGCTCCCTCGTGAGAGTCGGCGGACATACAAAAATAGCCAATCGGGATGATAAACACAAACCGATTGGCTATTTTTAATATCCTAAAATCAGGACATTAATTACCCATTGCAGATCTTATCCTCAATAGCGTAAAGGATTTTCGCTACGGTCTTATCACCACTTACCTTCACGCAAGACTCACCAAGATCCCGGACATCTATAGCTTCCCTGATACGGGTAAGCTCGTCATATATCTCCTCTATCACATCAGAGATCATAACACACTCATCAGAGTCCTTATGCTTTGACCACTCCGGAAGATCACCCTCGTAAGGTACGCAAGTGGACGGAGTTATATGTGAACAATTATACTTTCTCATGCCAGCAACTTATTAACACGTTCCTTTAACGATCTCACCTCATCCGGGCATAACCCGCAATCATTATCACACAATGACCTTTGCAGACGAATTATCTTACCCCAATAGGATATATCGGGCTTATTCCCGATCCTATACCTATGGTATCTCATATATCTACCCCATTGGCAGGACAGCCATTCGTCTACGGACTTACATAAATCCGTCCTATCAAGGTTTGATATGCTCTGCGCGCCCATTCAGAATCTCCTTTCTCATTTCCTGTACCTCCTCGTCTGGCGGGCATCCATACGGCAGGTTCTTGATCCATTCACGGATCTTTTTCTGCATATTAAGATAAGATACACCCACGCCATCACCCTTGGTACGAACTTGCTTATATATACTAACCACGTCACGTTCCATGGTCTGCAACGGATCTTGCATAACCATACAACCAGCGGTACTTCTAGAAGCGTACTCCATATCGCTAACAGCGGTAGAAGAAGAATGATTCATCA
>OGUM01000206.1_pt1 | contig 49711 bp, 35 predicted proteins | sample 1553631 | NCBI WGS metagenome assembly OGUM01 (sample SAMEA2580228, study PRJEB22360) | human gut metagenome | biome: human gut; feature: human-associated habitat; material: faeces | place: Denmark | collected 2008/2010 | reverse complement strand
GCCGCCGCCGCCGCCGCGGAAGCCCTGCGCCGCGATCCTGGGCACGCGCAGGCAAGGCAGATTTTGGAATCAGCTTCTCGACATGGAAGGTAAGAAGTAGTATATCAGCGTTATGCGCATGAAATTTTCCCCCTGGCGTATTCTGCTGGTGTCCGCATTCGTAGCGGGTTCCTCCTTCTGTTTTGCGGACGCTCCCGGAGCGTCGGAGGATCCGTCCCTCCGCATTTGGACGAATAAAAGCACGGGCAGTACGGTGGAGGCACGTCCTATTGCCTTGAACATGAAGACCGTCAAGCTGGTAACTACGGCCAAAAAGCCCATCACCATGCCGTTGGAAAAGCTTTCCGAGGAAGACCGCGCGTGGCTGGAGGAACACAAGGAAGTGATAGGCAAGCCTGTTGCGGAATGGTCCTCCGTGCCGTCCGGCCCCGTGGCGGAGGAAATGAAGGGGAAAACCTACATGCTGGAAAACGGCAAGCTTGAAAAGAAGGACGGGAAGCTGAATCCCGGGCATTTCATCCTGTATTTCAGCGCAAGCTGGTGCGGCCCGTGCTGCCGGAATGCGCCCCACAGCGTGGAGGCCTACAACAAGGCGGTGAAGGACAACCCGGATGTGGAAGTGATCATGTGCAATCTGGACCAGAACCTGGAAGCCGCCCAGAAATGGGCCGCCGCCAACAACATGCCCTGGCCCATCCTGCTGAGGCAGGATTTGACGGAGCTTGCCAAGAAGGTGGCCCCGCGCGGCATCCCTACGATGATTCTGGTGGATAAGGACGGCAAGCCCATCCAGTCTTCCCAGGACATGGAACAGTTGGTGAAAGCCGCTGGTTCAAGCCGTTCCTCCCGCTAGGCGGCAGCACCGTTTGATCTTTTGAAACGATGGCTTCCATCCGCAAATCCCAGTCGGACCGCTCTGCGGAAACCAGCGGTAAAATTCTCCGTGCCGCGCAGAAACTTTTTGCCCTCAGGGGATTTGACGGAGTGACCATGAGGGCGATTGCCTCTGAAGCAGGGGTGAACCTGGCCTCCATTGTTTACTACTTTGAAAACAAGGAAGGACTGTACCTGGCCGTTTTCAGGCAATATGCGGAACCCCTGATGGAGGAGCGCATGAAAATGCTGAAAGAAGCGGACCTTCATCCGTCCCTCAGGGCGTATGCCCGTGCCTTCATTGAGCCCGCTTTCCGTTTGCTGCTGGATAAAAACCTGGGCGGTCCGGATCACGCGCGCCTGCTGTGGCGGCTGCCCCAGGAACCGGAATACTTGGGAAGGAAGATTTACGATGAATTCTATGCTCCGCTCATCCGGGAGATGACGTTGAGGGTTCGCCGATTCTGCCCATGGGACGATGAGCTTTCCATATCCTGGCACATACATATCATGAGTTCCATTTTCCATGCCACGCTGGGGAAATACGTCACACGGCTGGAACTTCATGACAAGGAGCCGTGGATGAAGGATCAGGACCGCATCCTGCAAATGATTGTAGATACGGCGGTCCTGCTGATTTCCCGTCCGGCTCTTTCTCCGGAGGGAGAGGAAAGACAGGGGTAACCGCAGGAGTGGAATGCAATACCCGGGAAGGCGCGTCTTTCCTCACGCTTCTCCCAGTCTTTTTCTAAGCGCCGCGACCGTTTCCGTTATATCCGGGTGTGTAAGCAGCCAGGAAACGATGACGACCCTGCTTGCTCCCGCCTCCAGAACGGAGGGCAGCGTGTTTCCATTAATGCCTCCGATGCAGAAGACGGGAAACTCTTCCGGTAATTGCCGCCGCACGCCTGCAATGTCTTCCAGGCCGATCGCCGGCCTTCCCGGCTTGGTGCCCGTGGGAAACAAGGGGCCGAATCCGATGTAGTCCGCCTGCTCCCGGAACGCGCCCAGAGCCTGTTCCGGGCTGTGCGTGGAACGCCCGATGATGGCGTTCGCCCCCAGCATGGCCCGCACGGGAGCCAGTTCCCCGTCGTCCTGGCCTAGATGGACGCCGTCCGCCCCTGTGCTCAGGGCAATTTCAGGATAGTCGTTGATGATGAAAAGACAGCCGTATTCGCGGCACAGCGGGGCAAGCCGGCTACCCATGCGCGCGATATGTTCCGGATCATGGTTTTTCGCCCTGAGCTGGAGGATGCCCAGACCGCCCGCCAGCAATTTTTCCGTAACGGAGATTAATTGATGTTCAGCGGTATATCCCATATCCGCGATGCCGTATAGCCGGCAGGATGAGAGGCGTTCCTTCCTGTTCATGGCAGGGAATTGTACCGGATAAAATCATCCCGGCAAGACGCTTCCCATTCTTGACCCTAAAGGAGGGTGTGATACACTCCCCGCATCGTGTCACCCGCCTTATATTCCGCCGCTAAAAGTGTACTGTTCCAGATGAATCCGGAAACCGCCCACAAAGTGACCTTGTGGGGGCTGCGCCTGGCAGAAAAGATGCGCGTACTGCCCCTTCTGATGGGGGAGGTTCCTTCCGACCCCGTGGAAATCCTGGGGATGAAATTCCCCAACCGTGTGGGTCTCGCCGCCGGAATGGACAAGGAGGCGGATACGGTGAACGCCTTCGGCCAGGCCGGGTTTGGCTTTGTGGAAGTAGGCACGCTGACGCCGCGGCCGCAGCCGGGCAATGACAAACCCCGCCTGTTCCGCCTGATTCCCCAGCAGGCCATTATCAACCGGATGGGATTCAACAATGAAGGCATTGCCGCCGGAGTGGAGAACATCCGCTCCGCCACCCGTTTTCATGGCGTCCTGGGAGTTAACATCGGAAAAAACAAGGTGACGCCCAATGAAGATGCGGCCCAGGACTACCTGACCTGCCTGCGTGCGGCATGGCCCGTGGCGGATTACATTGCCATCAACTTCTCTTCTCCCAACACGCCCGGACTGCGCGACCTTCAGGCGGCCGAACCCGCCGCGCGCCTGCTGGCATCCCTGAAATCGGAGCAGTCCAACCTGGCTGTGGAAACCGGACGCAATGTGCCCATTTTCATGAAGGTGGCGCCGGATGTGACGGATGAGCAAATTGCGGAACTCAGCCGCGTTTTCCTGGATGAAGGCCTGGACGGCCTCATTGCCACGAACACCACGCTTTCCCGGGCCGGGGTGGAAGCCAGCCCGCGCCGTGAAGAAGCCGGCGGCCTGTCCGGCGCGCCGTTGACGGCGCGGTCTACGGAAGTCATTGGAGCGTTCGCCTCCGAATTGAAGGGGCGCATCCCGATCATTGGCGTAGGCGGCATCATGAGCGGCGCGGACGCCGTCGCGAAAATCAAGGCCGGGGCCAGCCTGGTGCAACTCTACACAGGGTTCATTTACCGCGGGCCGGACCTCATCCGGGAATGCGTGGAAGCCATGAAGGCTGAATGCCCCGTTAACTCCTGATTCTCCTTATTCACTGCCTACAGGTTTCATTCATGCCCGGTTCCTTCGTACATCTTCACAATCACACGGAATACTCTCTGCTGGACGGCGCAGTCCATATCAAGGACCTCATTGCCGAATGTTCCCGCATGGGAATGCCGGCCGTAGCCATCACGGACCACGGCAACCTCTTCGGGGCCATTGAGCTGGTCATGGAGGCGAACAGCCTTAACAAATCCGTGGCCGCCTGGAACAAGGAACATCCGGAAGGACCGCAGAAGCAGGAGGTGAAGCCCATCTTCGGCTGCGAGGTATACCTTTCCCCCACGCCCATCGGCGTGAAAAAACAGCTTCCCGGGCGCCGCAAATATACGCACCTGCTTTTGCTGGCGGAAAATGAAACCGGCTGGCAGAACCTGGTCAAGCTGGTATCCCGGTCCCATCTGGAAGGTTTTTATTACAAGCCCCGCGTGGACATGGAAACCCTGCGGGAATTCCATGAAGGTCTTATTTGCTGTACGGCGTGCCTTGCCGGGCCGCTGAACGAATGGCTGCTCAATGACCAGCCTGAAAAGGCGGAGGAAGCCCTCCTGGCGCTGAAGGATATCTTCGGGGACGACAACATTTTTGTGGAGCTTCAGGACCATGGCATGGAGGAGCAGAAAAAATGCCTGCCGGAGCTGGTGCGCATCGCCCGCAAGACCAATACCCCCATTCTAGCTACTAACGACGTGCACTTCCTCCGGAAGGAGGACCACGATATGCACGACGTGCTGATCTGCATCGGCACCAACGAAAAGCTGGCTTCTCCCAAGCGCATGCGCTACTCCACGGAAGTCTACCTGAAATCCCCCGAGGAAATGAGGGAGGTGTTCAGGGACTATCCGGACGCCGTGGAAAACACGCTGAAAATCGCGGAACGGTGCAACGTCACCATCAAGCTGGACTCCGCCAGTACGGAAAAATACCCGGAATTCGGCACTCCGGACGGCTCCACGCGTGAGGATTACCTGCGCAAGGTATGCTATGAAGGACTGGAGGAGCGGTACGGCAAGGAACGCGTGGCTAAGGACAAGGAACTCCGCGACCGCCTGGATTATGAGCTGGGGATTATCAACCAGTTGAAATTCCCCTCCTACTTCCTGATTACGGCGGATTTCATCAACTGGGCGAAGGACCATGACATTCCCGTGGGGCCCGGCCGCGGTTCCGCCGCCGGTTCTCTGGTGGCGTATGCCATGAAGATCACGAACATCGACCCCCTGCGGTTCGGGCTGATCTTTGAACGTTTCCTGAACCCGGAGCGCGTCAGCCCTCCGGATATCGACATTGACTTCTGCCAGACGCGCCGTCCGGAGGTGATTGACTATGTGCGGCAGAAATACGGGGAGCGCGCCGTGTCCCACATCATCACGTACGGCACCATGGGCGCCAAGTCCGTGCTCAGGGACGTGGCCCGCGTGATGGACATGTCCTACGCGGATGGAGACCGCATTTCCAAGCTGATTGAACCCGGTCCCAAGGTAACCCTCCAGTCCAGCTACAAGAGCAGTGAGGAACTGCGGGAGCTGATCGCCTCCGATGAAGGATACGCGGAGCTCTGGGGTTATGCGACGCGCCTGGAAGGGCTGATCCGCAACGTGGGCGTGCACGCGGCGGGCGTCGTGATTGGTGACCGTCCGCTGGACGAGCATGTGGCGCTCACCCGTGACGACCTGTCTGATCCTCATGCAGCCGTCGTCGCCCAGTGCGACATGAGCGCGATTTATGAAGTGGGTCTCTTGAAAATGGACTTCCTGGGTCTGAAAACCCTGACCGTCATGCATGATGCGGAGGAATACGCCCGCTGGCGCGTGCCGGACTTCAAGCTGGATTCCGTGCCCCTGGATGACCGGGAAACGCTGGACCTGCTGAACAGGGGGGACACGATGGGCGTGTTCCAGCTGGAATCCGGCGGCATGGTGGATACCTGTCGGCGCTACGGCATCCAGAAGATTGAAGACATCATTGACTTGCTGGCCCTTTACCGTCCGGGAGCCATGCAGTTCATGGATGAAATGATCGAGGTCAAGAAGGGGCTGCGCCAGGTGGTGTATGAACACCCGCTGCTGGAACAGGTCAGCGGAGAGACCTACGGCGTGATGATTTACCAGGAACAGGTTCAGGCGGCGGCCAAGCTGCTGGCGGGCTACACGCTCGGCGGGGCCGACCTGCTGAGGCGCGCCATGGGCAAGAAGGACCCTGCAAAAATGGCCAAGGAAAAGGCCCACTTCGTGGAAGGGTGCTGGAAAACCAACCAGATTGATGAAAAGACGGCTACGGCCATCTTTGACAAGATTGAAAAATTCGCCGGGTACGGCTTTAACAAATCCCACTCCGCCTGTTACGGCCATATTTCCTACTGGACGGCCTACCTCAAGGCACACTTCCCGGTGGAATTCCTCTGTGGCCTGATGTCCAATGAAGCGAACAACGACAAGATCGGCGTGTTCATTCAGGAAGCCAACCGCATGGGCATTGAAATCCTGCCCCCCAACGTGAACAAATCCATGCTCAAATTCACTCCGGAGGAAACGCCTTCCGGCAAGCTGGCCGTGCGCTACGGACTGGCGGCCATCAAGAATGTGGGGGAAGGAGCCATGCAGATTCTTCTGGAGGAAAGGGAAAGAAACGGGGAATTCACCAGCATGGAGGACATCTGCAACAGGCTGGATTCCAAATCCGTCAACAAGAAGATTCTGGAATCCCTGATTCGCGCGGGAGCGCTGGACTGGACGCTGGAACCGCGCTGCGCTCTGTTTGAGCGGGTGGACCTGGCCCTCAGCGGCGCATCCCAGGTGCACAAGGACAAGGCCCTGGGGCAGGGCGCCCTGTTTGACATGACTTTTGAAGCTCCCAGGGTGAAGGATGAGCCTGCTGTTCTGGAATGGTCCAAGGAGCAGCGCATGGGGGATGAAAAGGATCTGTTGGGCGCCTACTTCTGCGGCCATCCGCTGGACTCCATGCGCGGCGTCATTGATGCGGAAAAATACACCCGCATCGGTCTCATTGACGCGCTGGAGTCGCACGAACTCAAGCAGAAGCACCAGATCGCCGGCATGGTGCGCTCCGTCATCCCCAAGATCAGCAAGGCAGGCAGGAAATTCGCCATCCTCACACTGGAAGACTTTACCGGCAGCATTGAAGTGCTGCTGTGGTCGGATGTCTATGAAAAGGCCCTGGAAATGGAAGGCGGCCTGGAACCGGGCGTCTTCGTCTCCGTGCGCGCCAACATCCGGGAGGATGACCGCACTTCCGCCAAGAGCGTGGCCGCGCAGAGCGTGGACCCGCTGGGAGGCAGGAGGCGCAAGTCCAAGGCCGGGGACCAGGGCCCTCTGAATATCATTGTCAGCCCCCTGCGCCACACGAGGAAAAATCTGGAGCAGATACGGGACATCCTGAAAAGGTACCCCGGTCGTTCCAAGGTCAATCTCACGATCAAGGACAGCCTGGGCCATAGTCAAATCTTGGAGCTGGACGAACGGTTCCGCGTGAACCGCTGTCCGGAGCTGGAAACGGAACTTTCCATGTACAACTAGCGCCATGCCGGGAGGAAAACTGCTCTTGCCGGAATCGGAACGGCTGGCATTCCGGGCATGGGGGGAAAAGGACTGGCCCTTTTTTGCGGCCATGAACGCCAATCCCCGGGTGATGCGTTTCTTCCCCGCCGTCATGACGGAGGAGGAATCCCGCGCCATGTGGGACCGCCTGCGGGCGGAACTGGATGAAAAGGGTTACGGGGGGTACGCCGTAGAGTTGAAATCTTCCGGCTCCCTCATCGGCCTCCTTGGTTTTCATTGGGCGGATTTTAAAGCGGACTTCACGCCCTGTGTGGAAATAGGCTGGCGGCTTGTGCCGGAAGCCTGGGGGCATGGCTACGCCACGGAAGGGGCCACGGCTTGTTTGGAGCACGGTTTTGCTAGGTTGGGCCTTGACCGGGTGTATTCCTTCACCGCCTGTGTGAATCTTCCTTCCCAGGCCGTGATGCAGCGTGCCGGAATGAGGAAGACGGCGGAATTCAACCATCCCAAAGTAGCTCCGGATTCCGTCCTGTATCCGCATGTGCTGTATGTAAGGGAAGCTTCCCACGCATGATTCCATGACGGGGGTTCCGGTGTAGCCTGCCGGAGGCCGGCCGGTCCATTTTTTTAATTGTTCTGCCTCCTGGAAAGCAACGGACGCGTGCATTTCCGGTGAAATGGCCAGTGCGTTCTTTACGCTTGTTGCTGCCGGTTTCCGGAAAAAATCGAACGGGCTGCAATCCCGGAGGAATGCAGCCCGTTGACTGGGCAGGGGGCGCAGGGCAGCGGAACGTGCCCGCTGCCGTCATGCGCGACTTAGAAGGCGTAGCTTACCCCGGCGTTGACCCGGTGGTAGGTTGACTTGCTCCTGCCTTCGAATTCATAGCCGGCGTAGGCCGTCCATTTGGGGTTGATGACGACGGTGCTGTTGTAATTGACGCGTACGGCGTTCCGGTCCGGGCGGGAACCCCTCGCGGTCCAGCTGAAATCGTTCAGCAGGCGCGTAGCCCTGGTTTCCGGGTTGTCACGCACCACGTCGGGCACGTAGCTTACGGACAGGCTGTTCACCCACAGCACGCCGTTGCTGAATTGCAGGGCCTTGCTGACGCCTACGCCCACGGGCAGGCTCAGGTTCTTCAGATTCCCGCGGTCGAAGTGCCGGGCGTCATATCCCGTTTCCGTGAAGGAATTCTGGTTGACCTGGGTGTACTCGATTCCCAGGAAGGGGGAGAGCGTCCAGCCCTTGTTCAGGCTGTGGTCCCACGTGGCCTGAAGGGTGGCGAAGCCCATTCTGTTCTGCCATTTGCCGTGGGAAGCCCCTCCGTCATAATAGGAGTCCAGCTTGTTGGTTGTCCATCCGAAGCCGGCTGTTCCGCTGATGGTCAGCATGTCCTTGGGGGCAAGCTGCTTTCTCCATGCTCCGTAAAGCAGGGCAACGTAGGAGGTCTGGTCCACTTCGCTGGGCCAGCTGCGGCTCTTGTTGGTGCCGTACAGGTTGCCGAAGGCGGCGCCCAGAATGGTGTTCGGGGTGAACCTGCGGTCCGCACCCACGGCATAGCCGCCACCGTTGTAGTCGTAGCCGTCAATGCCGTCGCGGGTGGCATGGTAGGTGAAGTCTCCCATTCCCTTGATCCAGAAGTTATTCTTCGGACCCATCAGGAACCGGGTGATGCCCACCTGGCCCAGAGCGGCATTGGAAACGGACTTCATGTTGGAAGCGGAGCTCCACATGGAGTTGCCGATGTCCGCCCCGTCCAGTTCCGGGAGAATCTCTTCAATGCCGGCGGTGGGGTTCCAGACGGCGTACAGATGGTCGTTGATTCCGTCTCCGTCCAGGTCTTCCCATTCCTTGGTCCAGTACCCTTCGTAGGTATAGGGGGAGTTGACCGTATTGGTTCCGGTGGCTGTGGAATAGATGTCGTCAAAATCCCCGGAAGTTCCGGGAATGGCCGCTTCCCCGATGGCTATGGCCAGGAAGCGCTGCTTCTCGGCCCATCTCTTGTGGGCGTAATCCTCCAGGGAATCCGCTACTCCCATGGAGCCGCCCATGGTGTGGCTGTTGGCTTGCTCAATGCTGAGTCCGGAGCTGTAATCGTCCATGAAGGGGCGGAAGTCAAAGATGACGCCCTTGCTGATGTCGATCGTGTCCGCATGGAAGGCGGCGCCCCTTCCGGTTCTCAGGGTCACGCCGGATTCAATGGTGATGTTCCTGCTGTTCACGGAACTGTTTCCCGTGATTTCCAGAACGCCCTTGTTCACAGTGAAGGATGAGTCTTTGGTGAGGTCCTTGTTGCCGTATGTCACACCGTCTTCCAGAATCAGGGTACCATCGTACAAGGTGGTTTTTCCGCTGACATTGAAGTACTTGGACTCCGCCAGCCGGTTTTGCCAGTCGGCTTCCGTTTCTCCGGCGGCCTGGGTGATCAGCTTGTCCGCCTCCGCTCCGGAAAAGCGGATGGTTCCGGTGAATTCCGGAGCCGTTCCGTTGTAAGGAGTGGTATCCACTCCTTCGGACTTGTTGAAGTCATAGACAATGTTGTCATACTCCGCTCCGTCGCCTTCATTCCGGAAGGGATCGTAGAAGGTGACCGTCCTTCCTTCCTGCGCGCGGAGCACCACGCTGTCCATGGAAGCGCTTCCGTTGGTTCCAAACACCAGGGAGTTCAGAATAGGGTTGGCCCCGCCGCGTTTTTCCGTGTTGCCTTTCACGATGATGTCCCCCTGGTCAGCGGAAAAGACGGCATCCTTGTAATAGAGGAGCATGGCTCCCGCAACACCGTCCACAGAGTTGTTCTCAATGAGCACGCCGCCGCGGTTGTTGATGAACTCCAGGCCGTTGGCCCCCTGAAGTGCTCCAACGTCCCATTTGGCCGAGTTGCCGGAGATGGTGACCTTCCCCGTATTGACGAAGGATGTTTTCCCATCCACCAGGAGGGCGCCATAACCGTAGTCCGTGGATTTGTTGCCGGAAATGGAGATGTCTCCCGTGTTGGCAAAGGACAGGTTCCCGTGGAACTGCCCCACGCCGTAGTGCCAGCCCGCCGTATTATTGTCCATGGAGATGTTTCCGGTCCGGGTGAACGAGGTATTACCGGTCACCTCAATGGCGCCGTTGTACTGGTCCGCGCTGTTTCCGGAAAGGGAAATGTTCCCTGCATCCGTCACGCTGAACGTTCCGTAAAAGCGCAGGGCTCCGTTGGAACCCTTGGTGGAGTTTCCTTCCACGGTGATGTCCCCATTGTTGCTGAACGTGGTATTGCCGAAGACGGCTACACCTCCCATTTGATTGTCCGAGCTGTTTCCTGAAATGGTGATGTTTCCCGTATTGGTGACGTTCCAGTCCTTGCTGATCCAGCCTACGGCATACGTCTTGTCCGCGTGGTTGCCGATGAAGGTGATGGAGCCGATGTTATTGAGGTTGAAGTTTCCGCTGACGCCGAATGCCCCGGCGCTGTTGCTGGCCTGGTTGCCTTCAAAGCGCAGGTCTCCGCCGATGTTGGAGATGTCCAGGTCCTGGCCGCTGTATACTGCGCCGAAGTTGCCGTTCCAGTCGGAGGCCAGTTCCCCGGCGTCCGCCCGGTTGTTCCTGAAAATCACGTCTCCGGTGACGCCGGCTATCTTCATGCCGCCTCCGGTATTATCGTAGCCGTCTACGGCGCCTGCATAAGCGTAAATGGCGCCGGCTATCCATGCGGAATTGTTTTCAAAGGTCATGTTTCCGGTAACATTCTGGAACGTCAGCGCATATTCCCCGGCGGGAATGTAGGCCTTGGTTGCCGTAGAAGTGGAATCATGCGCGCCTGCATAAATGGCGCCCCCGATGTTGGAGTGGGCGCTCGTGGGCGAGTGTCCGGTGGAGTTTCCGCTGAACAGGATGGACTTGGTATTTTCAAAGTCGATCTTTCCCCACGTGAACAGGGCCCCTCCGAGGGCTTGCCCCTGCTGGCTGTCGTCACCCAGCATGTTGTTGGTGAAGGAAATATTGCCCATGTGGGAGAAGGTGATGTCACCCCTTGCGTTCACGGCGCCCCCGGCATTCGTATCCGCATTCACGATGGATTTGCAGTTGTTGAAGGAAAGGTCGCCCATGTCCGTGAAGGTGAGCGTTTCTCCGCGGATGGCGCCTCCCCCTTCGTTGTCATTGACCCAGCGGTCGCTGTGGATGGAGGAACAATCGTCAAAGCTCATGGACATTCCCGTGCCGGTAAATGTCATGACGGACTCGCTGGCGGGCCGGGTGTGGTCTGCCAGCTGATTGAAGAAGACGCTGCCTGCGAAGACGGTGTCTTCCGTCCGGAATCCGGAAAAGCTCAGGTCCTCCTTCAAGGTGTAAGTGATGCTGTCCTGCGTCTCCTGGCGCGTGACAACGGTGCCCTGATAGAGGTCTTCAGCCTGTTGGGCTGTTCCCGTCTGCGCCAGGGAGGCTGTCATCAGGAGAAGGATGGCGGATACTGCAAATTTTGGTTTCATTAGTATGCAGTAAGGTTCTTTGTTAGGTACCAGACCTGAGCCGTCTTTTGCCCGGGCGCCCGGGTGGGGGCTTTTGCGCGCGCTGGCACCGGTGTCTGGAAACTATAAGAGTCTTTTGAGCGCGTTTTTTCTCAACGGATGTCATGCTGTGCGCAAGGCTCTTCTAACATATTATTCCGCTTGGCCGTTGAAGCTGAAAATGTCCGGACCCCTCATCTGTGAAAATATGGCCTGTGTCATACATAGGGTGTTTTATGAGTGTAGGTCAGGAAATATAACAAATTTTGTAATTTAATGATTTTTAGTAACGCATGGATAATAAAATAAAGCTTGTTCCTGTATTTTTGTAGAAAAGTTATGCGGGGGTGAATGACAATAGAAATATGAACACTTTTGTTCGTAGAAGCTTCTATCCTTCATGCGGGCGGTCTTTCACGGCTGGCCCGGAAATGATGAAACAATAGATACCGTCATGTTTGATCCAAATCAAAAACCCGATACAGCCCGGGCAGAAAATTCCATTTTCGGCTCTCCGGAAGCAGACAACCTACTGCCCAAGGATCAGTTCCCGGATTACGCCATGCGTGCGGAGGACGCCTTCCAGTTGGTGTCCGATGAATTGATGCTGGACGGCAATGCCCGCCAGAACCTTGCCACCTTCTGCCAGACGTGGGATGAAAAGCAGGTCAGGATGCTGATGAATATCAGCATTAACAAGAATATGATCGACAAGGATGAATATCCCCAGACAGCCGCTATTGAAATGCGCTGTGCTGCCATCATTGCCAACCTTTGGAACGCCAGCCAGGATGAAAAACCCATCGGCTGTTCCACCATCGGTTCCAGTGAAGCGTGCATGCTCGGGGGTATGGCCGCCCTGTGGCGCTGGAGAGCCCGCCAGAAAGCTGCCGGCAAACCCACTGACAAGCCCAACCTGGTATGCGGGCCCGTCCAGATCTGCTGGCACAAGTTCTGCCGCTACTGGGATATTGAAATGCGTGAAATCCCCATGTCACCCGGAAAATGGAAGATGGATGTGGACAGCATGCTGGAACAGATTGACGAAAACACCATCGTGGTGGTTCCCACGTTTGGCGTGACCTACACGGGCGCTTATGAACTGCCTGCGGAAATTGCCAAGGCCCTGGACGATTACGAAGACAGGACCGGCATCAGTGTAGACATCCACGTGGACGGCGCCAGCGGCGGTTTCCTGGCCCCGTTCTGCGCTCCGGACATTGTCTTTGACTTCCGCATTCCCCGCGTCAAGTCCATCAGCGCTTCCGGCCACAAATACGGCCTGGCTCCGCTCGGAGTGGGCTGGGTGGTATGGAGAGACATCGCCGACCTGCCTGAAGGGTTGATCTTCAACGTCAACTATCTTGGCGGTGAAATCCCCAACTTCGCCATTAACTTCTCACGGCCGGCCGGACAGATCATCTGCCAGTATTATGACTTCATCCGTCTGGGCAAGGAAGGGTATACCAACATCCATACCCAGGCCTATGAAGTGGCCAAGTACATTTCAGATGAGGTTTCCAAGCTCGGGCCGTACGAATTCATTTGCACGGGCGATCCGGAAAAGGGCATTCCCGCCGTCTGTTTCTTCATCAAGGACGGAGCCAAGACGAACTATACCCTCTTCGACCTCTCGGACAAGCTGAGAACCCGCGGCTGGCAGGTGCCCGCTTTCACCCTCCCTGCCAATTGCCAGGATACGGTGGTAATGCGCGTGATGGTCCGCCAGGGCTTCACCAAGGACTTGGCAGACCTGTTCCTGGAAGACTTCAAGCGCATGGTTGATTTCTTCGAGAAACACCCGGTCACTTCTCCGATGACTGCGGAAGAAGGCACGGCCTTCCACCACTCCTGATGGAAGCTCCGCAGAATAATTTTTGTTGGATGAATAAGTGTGTGTAAGCGCAGCTCCGCAGTTGTCAAGGTTTGTGCGTGGACCTGGCGGCTGCGGAGTTTTTTTATGCTCCGGCGGCTGCGCCGCGGATGGCGGAAGCGTGATGGAGGCTTCTGTTGCGGATGAACGCGGACTGCTCCGGAACTGTTTCCGAAAGGGGCTTTGTGAGACCTGGCGGACTTTTCCGTTCCCCCTCCGGAATTCGAGGAATGCCGTTTTTCCAAGTTTCTTCATGAAATCCTGCGCGTTCCCCGTCTTCTTATAAAAAGACCGGGGATTTTGTTATTCCTGCGTTTTCCGTTTCGTTTGGGAAAAGGCATGCTTCCGCAAGGTTCCTTGCATCATTCTTTCGGAAGGGTGGGGGGGTGATTGTAGCGCGGGCTCCGGATAAATGCGGGGTCCACCTGGTTGAGGCGCCATCTTTACTTGGTGAAAGATTGCTGCGTTTCAAAGCCTGGCGCGTTGCCGCCATGTCCGGACAGGCGGGATTGATAAAAACCGTCCTGTTTTTTCATGCCGCCGGGTTGCAGACCCTGCGGAGATTACCGGAAGGGGACGGCGCGGAGGCTGTTGATTCCCTGATCCGCTTACATGATGCCGCGTCGCGGACGCGTTGCCGGCTGGCAGCAAATGATAGATTCAAAAAATTGTGCCCGCCGCTTTAACACGATCGGCAAAAAGCAAGGGAACACCCCCGGTCAGGAGTCTTCCATCCATCCTCAAATCCGGAATGCAGCGGGAGGCGTGGAATGGCGCTTAGCTGATGCAGCGGTAATAATAATCCACGCGGGAAATGAACCAGGACCATTTGAAACCGGGCTTGCCGTTGTCCAGCAACAGGTGGGGGCAGCGTTTTCCGGTCCAGTAGTAATGCGGCACGACGTTCCGCAGGGGGATATCGTGGGCGTACATGTTGTAGGCGGCCAGCTTGGCGGCGCGGTCAAAGGTCTTGACGATGCTCTGTCCCCGCTTTTCGCACATTTCAATGCCGATGGAATACATGTCCCCGGGGCCGCCCCGGTCCGCATGGCGTCCCGTTTCATTCAGGGGGATATGCTGCATGGCTACATACGGATCCACCGTGTAGTGCCAGTTGCAGCGCAGGGCTCCGTTATTCAGCGCGCGCGCGTGCTGCATGGCGTCTGCGGAAGGGTTTTCCGTGTTGTGCATGGTGATGAAGCGCGGCTTCATCCGGGAAGAGCGCTGCCGGAGAGGGGAAGAGCGGGGCATGAACATCGGCCGGACGTTGCATTCCGCCAGCAGCTGCCGCGGAGAGCGCTTCACCACGGGGACACCGGAGGGCTTGAAGGAAATCATGGGCGCCATTCCGGCTTTGCCGGAGGGTTCCGAACAACTGGTCAGGGCCAGCAGGGCGGCGGCTTCCAGCAGGAAGGTTCTGCGGTCCATGCCCTGGACTTTCTCCAGCATGGGCTGGAGCTGTCCGGAAACACGGGCAAGATAAGTGGCGATGGTGGAAATATTGCTCATACGGCGGCCGGGAGGGGGGGGATTTACAGCACGGATGCGGGAAAAGTTTAGTTCACGCTAAGATTCACCTTTCTTCTTTGCAACGAAAAAGTGTGAAAGCTTTAGCTTTGTGCCGAATTCTTCACGCTTTTTGTCATATTGGGCCGTTCAAACCGTTGTTGAGAGCAAAACGGTATCCGGTTCCACGGCGGTGACGGCGTCCGCATTTGCCGGAGACAGGATGAATTCTCCCTGCCGCGCCGTTTTCCCGTCCCAGGACACGGAGCCGCGGAGAATCGTGAAGATGGCGAAGCGGGAGGCGTCCGGCTGGGTGAATCGTTCTCCCTGGTCCAGCCGATATTCCTCCGTGGTGAAATGCGGCATTTCCGTCAGGTAGCCGGGCTGCCGGCAGAGCTCCCGGAATTCCGCGATGGAATCCAGCGCCTGTTCCATGTGCAGTTCCCGTCCCTGTCCGGAAGCGTCTGTCCGGTTCCAGTCGTAAAGGCGGTAGGTGGTGTCGCTGTTCTGCTGGATCTCCGCAATGAGGTGCCCGGCGCCGATGGCGTGAACCAGGCCGGCGGGAATGTAAAGATGTTCCCCCTTTTCCAGATGGGTGGAGCGTATCAGTTGCTCCATTTGGCCCGTTTCCGCCGCCCGGCGGATGTCCGAGAGCGTAGCGGTTTCTTCCATTCCTCCGTAAATCAGGGCATCCGGGTCCGCATGCAGCACGTACCATACCTCGTTTTTAACCTCTCCCCGCCGTGCTGCCGCCGTGCGTTCCGGGGGATGCACCTGGACGGAAAGATTCTCACGGGCGTCCAGAATTTTGCAGAGCAGGGGAAAACGCGTAAAACGTTCGTAGCCGGGCCCGAAGAGTTCTTCCCGCCGTTCTTCCCACAGCCGGTGCAGGGGAATTCCTTCCCATTCGCCTTCCCTCACCGTGCTCATGGCTTCCGGACGGTCGCTGATTTCCCAGGCTTCCCCGTAGGCCGTTTCCCGGTCGGGCAGTTCCCGGCCCAGCATGGTTCTCATGTGCTGGCCGCCCCAGATGCGCGGCTGATAGATGGAATGGAATCGAAAAGGCTGCATCGTAATAACGGGAGCGTAGGCCATCTTTTACGGCCGGGCAAGTAAAATGCCCGCAGGAGGCCTGCGGGCATGAAGAGAGGGAAATCGGGAAGTTTCCGGTTATTTGATGGATTCCCATACGATGCCGATCTCATCAAACGGCACATATTCCTTGTTCTTGTCCGGTTTCGGCACACCGTAGTTGGTCCGGAACAGGGGCAGGATGGGCGCTCCCGTCTTGGGGTCCTTGCTCATGGGTGCCATTCCCACTTCCTCCAGCAGCAGGGTCATGCCGAATTCGCCGCCGGGACCTTCGCTGACCAGGATTTCAATGGGGTACACCTTGCCTTGCTCCACCGTGAACTGCTTGCCGGCGGCTACGCCGCGCATGGTGTTGTTCCAGTGGCCGGAGGGGCCGTATTTGTAGAACGTGACGGGGGGGACGTTGATGCCCGCGTCCTTGAGTTCCTTCTTCAGGTCGTCGTTGCCGGGCTTGCCTTCCATGGCATCAAGCCATTTGGCGTTGTTCGCCGTCATTTTCCCCAGGGAGGCGGATTCCCAGCCGTAGTCGAATACGTTCTGGTTGTTGAACCGCACTACCAGATAGTCGTCTCCCAGCCCCACGAAGCGGAACGTGCCGGATTTGGGAGCGCGCACTTTGCCCCGGTAAATGGCAAGCCACTGGCTGGGTTTCACCTTGTCGTCGCATCCGTAGGCCTTGGGCGCGTCTTTGGCGGGAGTTCTGGGAATGTAGAACTGGGCGGCGTACAATTGCTGCGGCGCCTTGTAAAAACGATTCAGCTCCGACTCATTCCAGCCTTTGTTGACAAAGCGGGAAAGAAAGGCGCGGTACTGGTCCATCGTCATGTTGGTGGGCCGTCCGCCGGGCGTCTGCTTGGTATCGTAAAAGGTGCCTACCAGCGTACTTCCTGAGGGCTGGGACGTGCCGAAGGCGGAGGTGGCGTCACCCAGGTCGGGGCCGAAGCCGTCTCCCATGCCCAGGGCGGTTCCTTCTTCCAGCATGACGGGTTCGTCCGGCGGGTCAATGTCGATCTTGGGGAGGCTGACCGGGGCTGCCGCCGCGGCTACCACGACTTTGACGGGAGTTTCCGCATGGGAGGAAGAGGAGGTTTCCCTCTGCACTTCCGGCGGCGGAGGCGTATCCGACGGAGGAGCTTCGTCCGGCGTGATGTAGCCGACGACCTTGGGTTCTTCCGGGGGGGCGATGATGATGGTCAGGGAGTAGAGAATGGCTCCCGCCAGGACGACGGAGAGAATGGATGTCGCCAATGCGGCAATGTAATTTTTCCGCCTTTCCTTGCGCAGGGTTTCCACTGCGTCTTCTGTGGGTTCTATATGAAGGCTCATGCATGTATGATAACATAGGAGCCCCATATGTTGAGTAACATGAAAATAACAAGGATAACATGTCGGTAACAAAAAGGGCGTCTTTGACGCCCCTTCTTCCTTATGGCTTCTCAGCTTTTCCTGCGCTTTCCCGTTTTTCCGGGAGCCAGTGCGATGGCAAGAATGGAACAGACGCCCAGAATCAGGGGGTAATACAGGTATTCCATGATCAGCAGGGGGGAAACCTGGGCGATTCCGGCGGCCATGAGCATCTGGGCCCCGTAGGGAATGACGCCCTGGACCAGGCAGGAAAAGGTGTCCAGAATACTGGCGCTGCGCCTGGGCGGGATATGGAATTTATCGCTGATCTCCTTCGCGATGGGACCCACCGTAATGATGGCGATCGTGTTGTTGGCGGTGCAGAGATTGGCCAGGGAGACCAGGCCGGCGATGCTGAATTCCGCGCCGCGCCTGCTCCGGATGTGGGCCGTGATTTTTCCGATGATGTACGCAATGCCGCCGTTGAAGCGGATCAACGCCAGCACGCCGCCGGCCAGCAGGGTGACGATGATCAGCTCCCCCATGCCGGTCATGCCGCTGCCCATGGCGCGGAACCAGGCCATGAAGGAAAAATACCCCATGCCTACTCCGACAAGTCCCGTGGCGAGCAGCCCCAGCGTCAGAACGGCCATCACGTGGACTCCGGCCAGCGCCGTCACCAGAACCAGCAGGTAGGGGAACACCTTCATCCATTCAATGGGAGCGTCCGCCATGGAGGGGGACTGCACGTTCCATCCGAGCAGGGTGTAGCAGGCCAGGGCCAGCAGCGCGGCGGGAAGCACCACCTTCACGTTAGCCCGGAATTTGTCCCGCATGGCGCAGCCCTGCGTGCGGGTGGCGGCGATCGTGGTGTCTGAAATGAAGGAAAGGTTGTCTCCAAAAAACGCTCCGCCCACCACAATGGCCGTCATCATGCCGGTGCTGACCTGCGTGGCGTGCGCCAGCCCCGTGGCTACGGGAGCAAGCGCCACAATGGTGCCCACGGAAGTGCCCACGGAAAGGGAGATGAAGCAGGATGCGATGAAGACGCTGGCAAGCAGCAGATTGTCCGGCAGGAGGCGCAGCGTGAGCTGCACGGTGGCGTCAATTGCCCCCATATCCCTGGCGGACTGGGCGAATGCGCCCGCCAGCACAAAAATCCAGATCATCATCAGGATATTCCGGTTGGCTACGCCGGAGGAAAACAGGTCCACCCGTTCCGCCATGCTTTTCCCGCGGGTGATGAGCACGGCCCAGACTGCCGCCGCCGTAAAGGCCACCGTCACCGGAACGGCGTAAAAATCCTGTACGGCTACGGAGATGACCAGGTAAAGCAGGAAGAAAACCAGCAGGGGGCTCAGCGCCCACAGGCTGGGTTTGACGGGCGCCGTATCCTGGCTGTCTGGAAAATGGGTCATGGGGAGTGCGTGCTGCCGGAGATGCTGGGCGGCTTAGTTTCCGGCGGCTTCCGCCTGGTCCAGATACCACCGGTAGATGCGCTCCACGCCTTCTTCCAGCTCCACCCGGTGGGTCCAGCCCAGGGAATGCAGCTTGGAAACGTCCGTCAGCTTGCGCATGGTGCCGTCCGGCTTGTCCGCGTTGAATACCAGTTCTCCCCGGTAGCCTTCCGTGGCGGCTATCAGGCGCGCCAGATCGCCGATGGAGATTTCCTTTCCGGTGCCGATGTTGATATGGCAGTTCCGCACCTCCCGGTCTTCCCCTTTCAGCTGGCTGAAATCCACCTGTTCCATCACGTGGACGCAGGCGTCCGCCATGTCTTCGCTCCACAGGAATTCGCGCAGGGGCGTGCCCGTTCCCCACAATTCCACGGAACCGGGGGTGATGCCGTATTTGGCCAGCGCGTCCAGGATGGCTTCTTCCGGCGCCGTCCCGTCCACCTGTTCCACAGGCCGCGCGTCCAGGTCTTTCCGCACGGCGTCCCAGTCCCCTTCCATCAGGCGTTTGGCCAGGTGAATCTTGCGCACCATGGCGGGCAGCACGTGGCTGTTCTCCAGGTGGAAGTTGTCATTGGGGCCGTATAGGTTCGTAGGCATCACGGCGATGTAGTTGGTGCCGTACTGGAGGTTGAAGCTCTCGCACATTTTCAGGCCTGCGATTTTGGCGATGGCGTAGGGCTCGTTGGTGTATTCCAGCGGGGAGGTGAGCAGGGCGCTCTCCTTCATGGGCTGGGGTGCCTCTCGCGGATAGATGCAGGTGCTCCCCAGGAAGAGGAGCTTGGAGACGCCGTGCCGGAAACTTTCCCCGATGACGTTCTGCTGGATCTGGAGGTTGCGGAAGATAAAGTCCGCCCGGTACCGTGAGTTGGCGATGATGCCGCCCACGAACGCCGCCGCCAGAAAGACGTATTCCGGCTTTTCCCGGTCAAAGAATTCCCGCACGGCCGCCGGGTCCTCCAGGTCCAGTTCCCGGTGCGTCCGTCCGATCAGGTTGGAATAACCCCTGTCTTCCAGGGATTTCCAGATGGCGGAGCCCACGAGGCCGCGGTGTCCGGCCACGAATATTCTGCTGTTTTTTTCCATCTCAGGAATTGACGGGATTTTTGACGTATTCCATGTCGTGGCGGACCATGATGCGCACGAGTTCCTCAAACGGGGTGGAGGTGGGGTTCCAGCCGAGGAGGGTTCTGGCCTTGGTGGGGTCTCCCAGCAGTTGTTCCACCTCGGAGGGGCGGAAGTACTTGGGATCCACTTCCACCAGGATATGGCCCGTTTTCTTGTCGCGCCCGCGTTCTTCCACGCCTTCGCCTTCCCATTCCAGCTCAATTCCGGCTTCACGGAAGGCCAGCGTGCAGAACTCCCGGACCGTATGCATCTCCCCGGTGGCGATGACGAAGTCTTCCGGCTTGTCGTGCTGGAGAATCAGCCACATGCATTCCACGTAATCCTTCGCGTAGCCCCAGTCGCGCAGGGCGTTCAGGTTGCCCAGATAAAGCTTGTCCTGCATGCCCTGGGCGATGCGGGCCGCCGCCAGCGTGATCTTGCGGGTGACGAAGTTTTCCCCGCGGCGTTCGCTCTCGTGGTTGAACAGGATGCCGTTGACGGCGAACATGCCGTAGGATTCGCGGTAATTCTTGGTGATCCAGAAGCCGTATTGCTTGGCTACGCCGTAGGGGGAGCGGGGATAGAACGGCGTGGTTTCCTTCTGGGGAACTTCCTGCACCAGCCCGAAGAGTTCGGACGTGGAAGCCTGGTAAATGCGGCATTTCTTTTCCATGCCCAGGATGCGGACGGCCTCCAGCATGCGGAGGGTGCCCACGGCGTCCGTTTCCGCCGTGTATTCCGGCACGTCAAAGCTGACCTTCACATGGCTCTGGGCCGCCAGGTTGTAGATTTCATCCGGCTGCACGGTCTGGATGATGCGGATCAGAGAGCTGGAATCCGTCATGTCGCCATAGTGGAGGTTGATCAGCCGGTTTTTCTTCATGTCCCGCACCCACTCGTCCAGGTAAAGATGCTCGATGCGGCCCGTGTTGAAGGAAGAGGAGCGGCGCAGGATGCCGTGTACTTCATAGCCCTTGTCAATCAGGAACTCTGCGAGAAAAGAACCGTCCTGTCCCGTGATGCCGGAGATTAATGCGATTTTGCTCATGTGGTGTGTAGATGGTTTGTTGGTTGGGGAGGTTGATGAATGAAAGGAAAAACCTCCGCCGGAGCCGCAATTCATGTGCCCGGGCATAAATAGCGCATTTTTCCCATGGTGACGAGGAAAATGCTCTGGTCATGGAAGAGGAATGCCACTGTCAGCGGGCGGCTTGTCCTTTGCCGGACGCAATCATTTCCTTGAAATCCCGGAACAGGTACTGGGGGTCTCTGGGGCCGGGGGCGGCTTCCGGGTGGTACTGCACGCTGAAAACGGGGAGCGTTTTGTGGGCGATGCCCTCCACGGTATTGTCATTCAGGTTCATCAGCGTGATTTCCACGTCGTCCGGCACGGTGTCCGGATCCACGGCAAAACCGTGGTTCTGGGACGTGATGCTGATTTTACCCGTGCGGAGGTCCTTCACCGGATGGTTGGCGCCGCGGTGGCCGAACTTCAGCTTGAAGGTCTTCGCCCCCAGCGCGTGGGAAATGATCTGGTGCCCAAGGCAGATGCCGAACATGGGAACCTTCCCGATCAGGGCGGCTACTTCACGGTGGATGTCCGTCAGCGTGGCGGGGTCCCCCGGACCGTTGGAAAGAAAAACGCCGTCCGGCTTCATGCCAAGCACTTCCTCCGCCGTCGTGTGGGCGGGAACCACGGTCACACGGAAGCCGTTTTCCCTCAGTTGGCGCAGGATGTTGTACTTGATGCCGAAGTCGAAGGCCACGATGTCGTACTCCGTGGGGGGCAGTACCCCTTCCGTCACCAGCGCGTCCACTTCCTCCGGGGTCATGGGATGGGAGCCGATCTTGTCTACGATGTTGCAGCCTTCCATGGAGGGGGCCTTTCTGGCGGCTTCCACGGCTTCCTCCGGCGTCAGCTCCGTGGTGAGGCAGGCGCGCATGGCGCCCGCGGAGCGCAGGTGCTTGGCGATCTTGCGGGTGTCCACCCCCTCAATGCCGATCACGCCCTGCTTTTCCAGCCACGGGCCCAGGGCTTCCGTGGCGCGCCAGTTGGAAGGAACCTTCGCCAGCTCCGCCACCACGAAGCCGCTGACCTGCGCCTTGCCGGACTCGTAATCTTCCGGGTTGACGCCGTAATTGCCGATCAGGGGATAGGTCATCGTGACAATCTGGCCGCTGTAGGACGGGTCCGTCAGGACTTCCTGGTAGCCGGTCATGGACGTGTTGAAGCAGGCTTCCCCCACTTCCGTGCCCGTAGCTCCGAAGTGCGAACCGATGAAGACGCTTCCGTCTTCCAGTGCGAGAATGGCTCTCATGATGATATAAAAATGCTGTTTGGTATGGGGTTAAACGGTCTGGGCATGGTATTCCTGGATGGTGCACACCTGGAGGTTCCTGTTCTTCAGCGCCTCAATGGCGTTCACGCAGGCCTGTGCGGAGGCCAGGTTCGTGCAGTAGGAGGTTTTGGCGGCGATGGCGGAGGAACGGATGATGATGTCGTCCGCCCGCGCGTCGTGGGAGCCGGGCGTGTTGATGATGAAATCGATGTCCCCGTTCTTGATGTGGTCCACGATGTTCGGGCGGCGCGCCTCGTTCACCTTGTACGCGCGTTCGCATTCGATGTCGTGCTGGAGCAGGTGGATCATCGTGCCGCGCGTGGCGCACAGCGTGAAGCCCATGTCCGCCAGCTGGCGGGCCATGTGGAGCACGCGCTCCTTGTCCCGGTCATTCACGGAGATGAAAACCTTGCCTTCCGTCGGCAGGGGATTGAATGCGCTGATCTGGGATTTGGCGAAGGCGATGTCCGGGTCCGGGTCGATGCCCATCACCTCCCCGGTGGATTTCATCTCCGGCCCCAGCACCACGTCGATGCCCGGGAAGCGGCCCCAGGGGAAGACGGCCTCCTTCACGCAGTGGTATTCCGGCGTGATTTCCCGGGTAAAGCCCAGCTCCTCCAGCGTCTTGCCGGCCATGACCTGCGCGGCCAGCTTGGCGAGGGGCCTGCCGATGGCCTTGGAGACGAACGGAACGGTGCGGGAGGCGCGCGGATTCACTTCAATGACGTAAAGCTGTTCGTCCTTCACGGCGAACTGGATGTTCATCAGCCCGCAGACGTTCAGCCGCCGTGCCAGCTCCTTGGAGGCGCGCGTGATTTCCTTGTGCATTTTCATGGAAATGCCCATGGCGGGAATCATGCTGGCGGAATCCCCGGAGTGGATGCCCGCGGGCTCCACGTGCTGCATGATGGCGCCGATGACGGCCCGCTCCCGGTCCGCGATGACGTCCACGTCAATCTCCACGGCGTTTTCCAGAAAGCGGTCGATCAGCACGGGGCGTTCCTCGGAGGCCTCCACGGCTTCGTTCATGTACCGGCGCAGCTCCTGCTCCTCGTACACGATGATCATGCCGCGGCCGCCCAGCACGAAGGACGGGCGCAGCAACACCGGATAGCCGATGCGGGCGGCAATGGCGGCGGCGTCCTCCACGTTGGTGGCCGTCCCCGCGTCCGCCTGCTTCAGCCCCAGCTCCCTCAGCAGGGCGGAGAAATGTTCGCGGTCCTCTGCCAGGTCAATGGCCTTCGGGCTGGTGCCGATGACGGGCACGCCGTGGGCTTCCAGGGCGTTGGCCAGGTTCAGCGGCGTCTGGCCGCCGAACTGGACGATGACGCCGTCCGGTTTCTCCTGCTCGCAGATGTGGAGCACGTCTTCCAGCGTCAGGGGTTCAAAGAAAAGCTTGTCGGAGGAATCGTAGTCCGTGGAGACGGTCTCAGGGTTGGAATTCACGATGATGGTTTCATACCCCATTTCCCGCAGGGCCATGGAGGCGTGCACGCAGCAGTAGTCGAACTCGATGCCCTGGCCGATGCGGTTCGGGCCGCCTCCCAGGATGAGGATCTTCTTCCGGCCCGTGTCGCGCGCCTCGTTTTCATCCCCGTACGTGGAATAAAAGTAAGGCGTGTATGCCTCAAACTCCGCGGCGCAGGTGTCCACCAAGCGGTAGCCGGGCACGATGCCCTGTTCGCGGCGTTCCTTGCGGATGCTTTCCTCCGTAGTTCCGCGGGCCAGGGCGATCTGCCTGTCGGAAAAGCCCAGCTTCTTGGCTTCCCGCAGGTCCAGCGCGTCCAGGCGGTCGCCCGCCTTCGCCAGGTCCCGCATCTGGGCCAGGAACCAGGGGTCAATCTGGGTGAGCTGGTGCACCTCGTCCAGGGAAAAGCCGCTGCTGAACGCCGTCTGAATCCAGAAAATGCGTTCCGCCGTGGGGACGGCAAGCTTCCGCGTGATTTCCTCCGCGGTGGGCTTCTGCGGCGCCTTCGCGTCGAAACCCCAGCCCCAGCGGCCCGTTTCCAGGGAGCGCAGGGCCTTTTGCAGGGATTCCTTGAACGTGCGGCCTATGGCCATGGCTTCCCCCACGGATTTCATGGAGGTGGTCAGGTGCTCGTCCGCCTGCTTGAACTTTTCAAACGTGAAGCGGGGGACCTTGGTCACCACGTAGTCAATGGTGGGCTCAAAGCAGGCGGGCGTTTCCCTCGTGATGTCGTTGCGCAGTTCGTCCAGCGTGTAGCCCACGGCCAGCTTGGCGGCCAGCTTGGCGATGGGGAACCCCGTGGCCTTGGAAGCCAGAGCGGAGGAACGTGAAACGCGGGGGTTCATCTCAATGACGATCATGCGGCCGTTGGCCGGGTTGATGGCGAACTGGATGTTGGAACCGCCCGTTTCCACGCCGATTTCCCGGATGACGGCGAAGGATGCGTCCCTCATGACCTGGTATTCCCTGTCCGTCAGGGTCTGGATGGGAGCCACGGTGATGGAATCCCCGGTATGCACGCCCATCGCGTCAATGTTCTCAATGGAGCAGATCACCACGCAATTGTCCGCGCGGTCTCTCATCACTTCCATTTCAAACTCCTTCCAGCCGATGAGGGATTCCTCAATCAGGATTTCGGAAACGGGGGAGAGGTCCAGCCCGCGGGCGCAGATTTCCTCAAACTCCGTCTTGTTGTACGCCACGCCGCCGCCCATGCCGCCCAGCGTGAAGGCGGGGCGGATAATCAGGGGAAAGGTGCCTATGTCCCCGGCTACCCGGCGCGCCTCCTCCATCGTGTGGGCGATGCCGGAGCGCGGCACGTCCAGGCCGATGCGGATCATGGCCTCCTTGAACAGGTTGCGGTCCTCCCCGCGGTCAATGGCGTCCGCATGGGCGCCGATCATGCGCACGTTCTCCCTCTCCAGCACGCCGCTGCGGTGGAGCTCCATGGCGCAGTTCAGGGCCGTCTGGCCGCCCAGGGTGGGGAGCAGGGCGTCCGGCTTTTCCCGGACGATGATTTTCTCCACGAACTCCGGGGTGATCGGTTCAATGTAGGTGCGCGGGGCGGTCTCCGGGTCCGTCATGATGGTGGCGGGATTGGAGTTTACCAGCACTACTTCATAACCTTCTTCCCGGAGGGCCTTGCAGGCCTGGGTGCCGGAGTAGTCGAATTCGCAGCCCTGGCCGATGACGATCGGGCCGGAGCCGATCACGAGAATCTTTTTGATGGAGGTATCTTTAGGCATAATGGCGATGGAAGAATCCTGTGGTTCTGGACCGTGGATTTCCGCCGGGGGAATTAAGTGCCCGCAGGGCTCCGGAGGAAAGTTTTTTTACGGCCAATGACGCGGATTTTTCTGGGGTTGGTGGTCGGTGGAAAACAGTGGGAAAAAGGGCGGCCGGGACAGGGCGCGCCAAGGCCCCGGAGCCGTGCCTTTCCCTCTGCGGGCAGAGGCTTGCCCCGCAAGGGGGCCGGCAAAGCTCCGGAGCTCGTCGGTGCACCCTAATAGATGAACAGCATTTCCCGGTACTTGGGGAGAGGCCAGGACCGGTCGTTCACCAGGGTTTCTGCGGCATCGACGCTGGTTCTCAATCGGGACATCGCGGCAAGGATGTCCTCATGGCAGCTCGTGAGCGCGGTTTCCAGGGTATCCAGGTCGGACACGACGGAATCCAGGGCGTCGCCCAGCTTGTCCGCCAGCTTTTGCAGGGCGGCGGTCCCGTTGGTCCGCTTGGCGTCCAGCGCCCTGGAGAGCGCGGAAACGGTTTGCTTGTATTCGTTGCGCAGGGCAGGGAGGATGATGGTGGCCGCCATTTCCCAGGACAGGCGCCCTTCAATGCGGATGCGCCTGTGGTATTCCTCCAGGAAAATCTCAAACCGGGATTCCAGTTCCCTGCGGGAGAACACCCCGTACTTCTCGAACAGGGCCACATTCTTCTCATTCACCAGGGTGTGGAGGGCGGTCATCGTGTTTTTCAGGTTGGGAAGGCCGCGGCGTTCCGCTTCCTTCACCCATTCCTCCGAATAATTGTCTCCGTTGAAGATGATTCTCTTGTGTTCGGAAATCCTGCGCTTGAGCGTCTCCTGGAGCTGGGCCAGGAAGGTCTCCGGAGCGAAGGAGGAAAGCTCCTCCGCCAGGGAATCGAAGGCCTCCGCCACAATGGTGTTCAGGGTCATCATGGGGCCCGCGCAGGACTGGGCGGAGCCGGGGGCGCGGAACTCGAACTTGTTGCCGGTGAAGGCGAACGGGCTGGTGCGGTTGCGGTCCGTCGCGTCCCGGGGAAGGACGGGCAGCGTATCCACGCCGATCTGGAGCGTGTCGTTGCGCCTGCCGCGGCCGGATTCCCCGTTGATGATATTCTCGATCACTTCATTGAGCTGGTCGCCCAGGAAAATGGAGATAATGGCGGGAGGGGCCTCGTTCGCGCCCAGGCGGTGGTCGTTCCCGGCGCTGGCTACGGAATTGCGCAGCAGGTCGCTGTGCTTGTCCACAGCCTCGATGATGGCGGCCAGCACGGTCAGGAAAATGGCGTTCTGCTGCGGGTCCGTGCCGGGATCCAGCAGATTCTTGTCCCCGTAGGAAATGGACCAGTTGTTGTGCTTGCCGGAGCCGTTGACGCCCACGAAGGGCTTCTCGTGGAGCAGGCACACCAGCCCGTGCCTGCTGGCCTGCTGGCGCAGGATTTCCATCACCAGCATATTGTGGTCGATCGCCAGGTTCACGTCCTCAAACAGGGGGGCCAGTTCAAACTGGGCCGGGGCCACCTCATTGTGGCGCGTCTTGGCCGGAATGCCCAGCCGCCAGAGTTCTTTTTCCACATCATTCATGAAATTGAGGATGCGCGGCTTGATGGAGCCGAAATAATGGTCTTCCAGCTGCTGGTGCTTGGCGGGCGGCGCGCCGAAAAGGGTGCGGCCCGTCTGGACCAGGTCCGGGCGGTTCAGATAGAAATTCTTGTCGATCAGGAAATACTCCTGTTCCGGCCCCACACAGGTATGGACGCACTTCACACGGTCGTTGCCAAAGCACCGGAGAATCCGCAGGGCCTGGCGGTTCAGGGCCTCCATGGAGCGGAGCAGGGGAGTCTTTTTGTCCAGCGCCTGTCCCTTATAGGAGCAGAAGGCGGTGGGGATGCAGAGGGTGGCGCCGTTTTCCGTGCGCTTGATGAAGGCGGGGCTGGTGGGATCCCAGGCAGTGTAGCCGCGGGCTTCAAAGGTGGCGCGGAGGCCGCCGGAGGGGAAGCTGGAGGCGTCCGGCTCGCCCTGAACCAGGCTCTTTCCGGAGAATTTGAGTTCCAGGTTTCCTTCCGGGTCCACGTCCACGAAGGAGTCATGCTTTTCCGCCGTGCTTCCGTTGAGGGGCTGGAACCAGTGGGTGTAATGGCTGGCGCCCTTTTCCAGAGCCCACGTCATCATGGCCTGGGCCACTTCATTGGCAATGTCCGGGTCCAGCTTTTCGTCCTTGCGGATGGTAGCCAGCAGTTTCTTGTAGACGGGACGGGGCAGGTAGTTGCGCATGGTCTCCATGTTGAAGACATCCTGACCGTAAATTTCCGCAATGAAGGTTGCGGCATTGCCAACATCGGAAGGTGGGTTTGTATGCATCTTGGTAGGGAACGCGCCAAAAGGCTCGGAATCTACCAAACCTTAAAAGGGGGGTTTTTGCAAGCCGAATCCTGCCGGAGAGCTCCACGGAGGGATGATTCAGGGAACAAAAGTTCCGGAGGAGTCCAATTTCACCTTTTGAAGGGAAGGACGGAAAGGCTGCCGTTCTTCATGCTCCCCTGTCCGGAAGCGGTACGGAACGGCCTGGGAGGTCATTCCCCGCGCATGGGGTTTCCTGCCAGCCGTCCGTTCATCCGGAGGCGGAAGGGAGGGGGAATGCCTGCTATTCCAGCGGTCCCACCGTGATTTTCTGGCACAGGGTGTGGGATTGTCCGGAGGCGAGGGGAATGCAGCGGGAACCGGCATTGCCCATTTCCACGCACAGGAATTTGTTCCAGGATTCCGCGCCCAGATCCGCCATGTTTCCGGCTCCCTGCTGTCCCGGGTTCCAGATGATGACGGAAGAGGCGTGGTCCCGCTCCACGGTGATGGTGCGGTTCAGCACGAAGTCTTCCAGCACGATTTTCCCGGAACAGGCCGGGCAGTCGTAAACGCGGTCCAGGCACCCCAGGGGGGCCAGCGGGCGTTCTCCGTGCTTCATGGGCTGGGGCGCTTCTTCCCGGAACGGTACGTCGTCCAGCCCGTGTACGCGGCATTTGGTCAGGTTGCCGACGGCAAAGTAGTTGTGAAAGGCTTCCGTGAGCTTGCAGGGCTGCATGCGGGCGGTGGTTTCCAGCTTCATGGCCAGCGTGCGGCCCAGCGCCAGGCGCAGGATGGCGGCGGGGTAGGATTCGTCTTCCGGATAGAAGGCCAGGGAAAGCAGGGCGTTCCCCCGCTTGTCCGTCTCCTGGTGATGGAGGCGCCATTCCGAGGTGCGCGCCACGCCGTGGGACGGTTCGCCCTTTCGCGGACCGAACCAGGGCCAGCAGACGGGAATGCCGCCGCGGATAGCTTTGCCGGGCGCAAAGACCGCATTGGGGGAAAGGAAGAGGCATTCTTCCTGCCCCTCCGGCTTCCATGACGTGAGGTGCGCCCCTTGCAGGCACAGGGTGGCTGTACAGAGCGGTGTTTCCACGTCCAGGAAAGCAACTCCCTGGTCTGTTGCTCGCCGGGTAATCATGGCTGGAGGCGTTCGATCGTCCAGGAACCGTTTTCCTGGAGCTTGTACATGAAGCGGTCGTGAACGCGGCCGGGGCCGCCCTGCCAGAATTCAAAGGTGTCCGGAATGATCCGGTAGCCGCCCCAGAAGGAGGGCAGGGGGATTTCTCCCTTGGAGAATTTGTTTTTCAGCTCCATCAGCTTCATTTCCAGCAGTTTTCTTCCGGAGATGACGGAGCTTTGCTGAGAGACCCACGCGCCGAGCTGGGATTCCTTGGGACGGGTGAGGAAGTATTTCAGGGATTCCGCGCGGGAAACCTTGACGGCCTTCCCGTAAATGATGACCTGGCGTTCCAGCATCACCCATGGCAGCATCATGCAGACCTGCGGGTTTTCTTCAATGTCATGGGCCTTGTGGCTGCCGTAGTTGGTGAAAAAGACGAAGCCTGTCTGGTCAAAGTATTTGAGCAGCACCGTACGCAGGGAGGGCCTGCCGTGGGCGTTCACCGTAGCCAGGGAAAAGGCGTTGGGTTCCGGAATGTCCGCTTTCAAGGCCTGTTCAAACCAGGTCTGGAATTGTTCAAAGGGGTTTTCCGCCAGGTCTTTTCTGTGAAGCTGGCCCTTGAGGTATTCTTCTCTGAAATTGGACAGGTCCATGATAGGGTGAAAGGTAAGTGTTATTCCACGCTGAAATCCAGCCCCAGGTCCAGGGAGGGGGCGGAGTGGGTGACGTAGCCCACGGAAACGAAGTCCACGCCGGATTCCGCAATGGCGGCCACCGTGTCCAGGTTGACGCCCCCGCTGGCTTCCATCAGGGGCGTGGCGCGGTCGCCGCGCATGGCGACGGCCTGCTTCAGCATCTCCGGCGTCATGTTGTCCAGAAGGATGTGGTCCACTCCTTCCAGCTTGAGGAAGGCTTCCACCTGTTCCAGGGTGTCCGCTTCCAGCTGGATTTCCACGCCGGGCTTTTCCGCGCGCAGCCTGTTGATGCACTGCTGGAGGTGTTCCGTGTTGCCGTCCGTCATCAGGTGGTTGTCCTTCACCATGGCGCGGTCATAAAGGCCCATGCGGTGGTTGGTGCCTCCGCCGTGGGCCACGGCTGCCTTTTCCAGCAGGCGGTAGCCGGGAGTGGTCTTGCGGGTGTCCAGGATGCGGGCGCTGGTGTGGGAAACGGCCTTCACGTATTTCCTGGTGAGCGTGGCTACGCCGGAAAGGCGCTGGATGAAGTTGAGCGCGGTGCGTTCCGCTCCCAGGATGGAGCGGGCGGACCCTTCAATGAGCATCACCACGGCGCCGGGCGCCACGGCCTCCCCGTCATGCAGGTAGACTTCCACCTTCAGGGAGGGGTCCACCTTGCGGAAGACTTCCGCCGCCACGTTGACGCCGGAAAGAACGCCCTTTTTCCGGGGCGTCAGAATGGCTCTGGCGGTCAGGTGTTCCGGGACGAAGTATGTGGAAGTCACATCCCCGGGGCCGAAGTCTTCGGCCAGCGCCAGATTGATCAGGGTTTCCACGTTGTCGGATACGGTTTCTGCGGGCATGAAAGAAAATGCGGCTTAATATTCGCGGTTGAGGAGATAGTTGGCCAGTTCCACCAGGCGGGTGCGGCGTTCTTCCGGGAAGATCATCAGGGCGTCCAGGGCCGCCTGGGTGCGGCATTTCGCTTCGGAACGGGCTCCGTCCATGCCTATCAGGGCCGGGCAGGTGGATTTCTGGGCGTTCACGTCCTTGCCGGCGGTCTTGCCGAGCTTTTCCGTGGAGGCGGTCAGGTCCAGAATGTCATCAATTACCTGGAAGGCGAGGCCAAGGTTGTAGCCGAAGTCCGTGACGGCTTCCAACTGGGCTTCCGTGGCGTTCGCGGACATGGCGCCGAAGCGGAGGGCCGTGGTCAGCAGGGCCGCCGTCTTCCCTTCGTACACGGCGCGCACTTCCGGTTCGGAGAGCTGCTTGTGCTCCCCTTCCAGGTCCAGAATCTGGCCGCCGATGAGCATCGTGCTGCCGCCGGTAGCCGCCAGTTCCCGGACGTAATCCCGGACAGTGTAGCGTTCCGTGTCGTCCACCTGGGCGATCACGGCAAAGGCTTCCGTCAGCAGGGCGTCTCCCGCCAGAATGGCTACCCCTTCCCCGAAGGCCTTGTGGCTGGTGGGCTTGCCGCGGCGCAGGTCGTCATTGTCCATGGCCGGCAGGTCGTCATGAATAAGGGAATAGGTGTGCATCATTTCCACGGCGCAGGCGGGCACCAGGGCGTTCACCGCCAGACCGCCGCAGGCTTCCGCGGCCGCCAGGCAGAGCACGGGGCGCATTCTCTTGCCGCCCGCGAACATGCTGTAGCGCATGGCCTTGTGGATGGTTTCAGGGCTTTCGTCCTCTGCGGGCAGAAGCCTGTCCAGCGCGGCGTCAATCAAGGCGCACTGTTCTGTAATGTAGTCGTTCAGGGATTGTTCTTCACACATGACGTTAAGGAATGGGGGCGGGGATAGTAGATATAGTTCAGCGGCCGACCAGAAGTTCCGCAATCTGTACGGCGTTCAGGGCTGCCCCTTTCCGGACCTGGTCGCCCACGACCCAGAGGGTCAGGGCATTGTCGATCGCCATGTCCATGCGCATGCGCCCCACGTAGCAGGTGTCCCCGTTGGTGCTGTCCAGCGGGGTGGGCCACACGCCTTCCGAGGGATTGTCCATCACGGCGACGCCGGGTTTTCCGTCATAGGCGCGGCGGGCCGTTTCCACATCCACGGGCTGCTCAAACTGGGCAGTCACGGAAATGGAGTGGGAGCGGTACACGGGCACGCGCACGCAGGTGCACGTCACCTTGAGGTCGGGAAGGGAAAGGATTTTGCGGCCTTCATTGAGCATTTTAAGCTCTTCCTTCGTGTAGCCGCTTTCCGTGAAGGAGTCGATCTGGGGAAGAAGGTTGAAGGCGATCTGGTGCGGATAAACGTTTTTCACCACGGGATGGCCGTCCACCACGGCGCGCACCTGGGATTCCAGTTCCGCAATGCCGTGCTGCCCGCTTCCGGAAACCGCCTGGTAGCTGGAGGCGATGACGGTTTTCAGCCCGAAGCGCTGGTGCAGGGGGAAGAGGGCCATCAGCGTAATGATGGTGGTGCAGTTCGGGTTGGCGATGATGTTGCGGGGGTGGTTGAGGGCCGCTTCCGGGTTGATTTCCGGCACCACCAGGGGCACGTCCGGGTCCTGGCGGAAGGCGGAGGAATTGTCGATGACCACGCAGCCCGCGGCCGCGGCAATGGGGGCGAACTTCAGGGAAATGCCGCCGCCTGCGCTGAACAGGGCGATGTCCACGCCGTCAAAGGATTTTTCCGTCAATTCTTCCACAGTCAGCATTTCTCCCCGGAAGGCGACCTGTTTTCCGGCGGACCGGGCGGAGGCCAGAAGCTTCAGGGAGCCTACGGGAAAGTTGCGTGTTTCCAGGCAGGACAGGATCTCAACGCCCACCGCTCCGGTGGCGCCGACGATGGCAACATGGGGTGCTTGGTTCATGGTTGTGTCAGAAAATGGCGGAATTCGGTCCGCATGGGTATGATGATAAAGGTTTTTTCCCGGAAAGGCAATACGGGATCGGCAGCAGATGAACAGCGCAGGTCAATATGCAAGGTATAAACAATATTAACTATTTACTGTTAACTATTACATGCCTATTTAACCCATTTGCCCACGCCTTCCGGCAGCCTGCCGTCGGAGACAGGGCCGTAGCGGGTGGATTCCGTGTTGCCCCAGAGGGGAACGCCCACGATGCGCTTCCACCAGCCGGACATGCTGGCCCCCGTGTAGCAGCCGAAGCTCCAGCAGTCGGACCGCGGGGTGAAAATGTCCCGGCGGATGCGGTTCAGGTCTGTTTCGTGAATCCATTCCGTGGAGACGGCCATGATGTTGTTGCCGTAGTCCAGCATCCACGCAAAACAGTTGGAATGGCCGAAGTAGTAGAAGGATTCCACGAAGTCTCCGCGGAAGCGCGGGGAGGAATTCAGCGCCCGGATGGCCTGGTCCGCGCTGTCCACCCAGACGAGCTTGATCTTGTACTTGGAAGCCAGGTCGGCAATCCAGCGGGTATAGGGCTTGCCGTCCTCCCTTCCCCGTGTCGCATAGCCCGGACGGTAAACGATCCAGGTGATTCTGGCGGAGGGGTCCTTCTGCTGGATCTGGGCGATGCGGATGGTGGAGGCCCTTACAAAGTTGGCCCACCAGTTGTCATGCCTGTCAGGCTGTATTCTCAGTCCTTCCCATTGTCTGAGGGCGGGACCGCCGCACATGACGACGTGGACGGCCTGGGACAGTCCCGTGCCGCCCGCCAGCAGGGCCAGAGCGAGAAAAAGGCGTGAAAACATGCCCGCACCCTACCTTTGCTCCCCGTGTCTGTCAACCCGCCGGAGTGTTTTTTACCGGAACAGACGCACATGGAATCCCATGGGATGATTTCCGTTTCCCTTTAGCAATTCACCACGTTCACGGCCAGGCCGCCCTGGGCGGTTTCCTTGTATTTGGACTGCATGTCCCTTCCGGTATCCAGCATGGTGCGGATGACTTTGTCCAGAGGGACGAAGTGGGCGCCCGTGCCGCCCAGGGCAATGCGGGCGGCGTTGATGGCCTTGATGGCGGCGATGGCGTTGCGTTCAATGCAGGGTATCTGGACGAGCCCAGCGATCGGGTCGCAGGTGAGGCCCAGATTGTGTTCCATGCCTATTTCCGCGGCGTTTTCCACCTGGTGGGGCGTTCCTCCCAGGTACTCCGCAAGCGCGGCCGCGGCCATGGAGCAGGCCACGCCCACCTCCCCCTGGCAGCCGACGTCCGCGCCGGAGATGGAGGCGTTTTTCTTGTACAGGATGGCAATGCCACCCGCGGTGAGCAGGAAGCGATGCACGGCGTCCGGATACGGTGAAACGCAGAATTTGGTGGCGTAGTTGAGAACCGCCGGAACAATCCCCGCCGCTCCGTTGGTGGGGGCGGTGACGATGCGGCCGCCGGCCGCGTTTTCCTCACTCACGGCAATGGCGTACAGGTTGATCCAGTCCATGATGGAGAGAGGGTCTTTCAGGGCCGATTCTCCATGCACCAGAAGGGATTTGCGGAGCGTCTTGGCGCGGCGGGGCACTTGCAGGACGCCCGGCAGGTTGCCGCGCGCGCTCATGCCGCTGGAAATGGACTGCTTCATGGTGGCCCAGATCAGGTCCAGCTTTTCACGGACTTCCCGTTCCGGAAGCAGGGCGCATTCATTGGCCATGACGATGGAGGAGAGGGGGCATTCCCGTTCATCCGCCATGCGCAGCAGTTCTTCCGCGGATTCATAGGGGAGGGGGAACGGCTCCCGGTCCGGTTCCTCCGGATGCAGAAGCTCCTGCTCGGAAGCGACGAAGCCGCCCCCCGTGGAATAAAACACGGCGTCTTCCACCGGTTCTCCCTCCTGGTTGACTGCGGTGAACAGCATCCCGTTCGGGTGCAGGCGCAGAGGCTGGTAGTGGGAAAGGTCCAGGTCGCGGGTGGGGGAGAAACGGACGGTTTTTTCCTCCGTGACAGGGAGCGTTTCCTGCTGGTGCAGGCGGGCGATTTTTCCGGGAATGCTGCGCGGCTCCACCGTGTGGGGCTCTTCCCCCAGCAGGCCCAGCATGATGGCCGTGTCCGTGCCGTGCCCGTGGCCGGTGGCCGCCAGGGAGCCGTAGCATTCACAGCGGATGCCCGTGATTTCCGGCAGCCGGGGGGAATGGCGTATCTGTTCCAGAAAACGGTGCGCCGCCCGCATGGGGCCTACGGTATGGGAGGAGGATGGTCCTATCCCGATGCTGAAAAGCTCAAAAATGCTGTAATGGTGCATGTCCGTTTTCCTGTAGCGGGGCGGGGCGGAATTTCCCGCGGAACCTCCGCCCCGTTCCGGAAGATGGGCTTACAGCCCCAGCAGGTAGCGTTCCGCTTCAATGGCGGCGCCGCAGCCCATGCCGGCGGAGGAAATGGCCTGGCGGTAGTGAGGGTCCGCCACGTCTCCGGCGGCGAACAGGCCCGGCGTCTTGGTCGCCATCAGGCCGGGTTCCCGGATGATGTAGCCGGCGTCGTCCCGGTCTACCAGATCCCCCAGGAAAGACGTATTCGGCGTGTGGCCGATCGCCATGAAGACGCACTTGACGGGCAGTTCCGTTACATCCCCTTCCACCAGGTCCTTCAGCATGACGGCCTCCAGTTCTCCCTTGTCGTCCGTCTTGTAGCTCACGATGGTGGAATTCCACATGGGGAAAATCTTTTCATTGGACAGCGTGCGCTCCGCCATGATTTTGGAGGCGCGGAGCGTGTCCCGGCGGTGGATCAGGTACACCCTGGAGGCGAAGCGCGTCAGGAACATGGCTTCTTCACAGGCGCTGTCTCCTCCGCCCACCACGCACACGGGCACGTCCCGGTAAAAGGCTCCGTCACAGGTAGCGCAGGCGGTGAGGCCGTGGCCTACCAGCCCTTCCTCCCCGGGTATGCCCAGGTAGCGGGCGGAAGCTCCCGTAGCCACGATGATGCTGCGGGCTTCGTAATTCTGGCCGCTGGTCTTCACGGTGAACAGCCCGGTGGCTTCATCCCTGATGACGCTCTTGACGTCTTCATACGCAAACCGGGTGCCGAACTTTTCCGCCTGCTGCTGCATCAGGAACATCAGGTCCGGCCCCATCACGCCGTCCGGAAAGCCCGGGAAATTTTCCACCTCCGTGGTGGTGGTCAGCTGGCCGCCGATCTGGGAGCCCGTAATGAGAAGCGGAGAGAGATTGGCGCGGGCGGTGTAAATGGCCGCCGTGTAGCCTGCGCAGCCTGCGCCGATGATAATGACTTGTTCGCTCATAATATGTGTAAGTGATCGCCGCAAGGTTAAAGGAACGGCGCCCGTTTTGCGAGTAGATTTTGCGCTATGCGGCAGCAGAGCGGCGGCCTATGGCCCTGCGGCTCCGGGGCGGTTTCCGGCAGAAGAGGAAAAGAGCTGTTTGCACGTATCCCTGGCGACGGTTTGCAGTATTTTGGCCCTGTCTGCGGGAAGGCTGCACAGCCGCACTCCTTTCAGGGACAGTTTGGCCGGGAGGCCCAGCGGAGACTTTCCGAACAGGGTGCAGTACATCACGCAGGCCGCCAGGTAGCTTCCCGCCTCCGTTGGGTGCTGGCCGTCCGCCTGGTACAGGGCAATTCCGGGATGGCGTTTGAGGCAGTTTTCCCAGGCAATTCCCACAGGGGCCACGGCGGCTTTTTCCTTCCGGGCGAGATTCAAATACGTGGCGAGGAGGGCTTTTTGCTCCTGCGGGTCCGGAACGCCGGAGGCGTCCTTTCTTCCCCACGTCAGCATCAGGACGGGCGTTCCCTGGGCGGCGCGTACCTGGGAGCACCATTTGCCGCCGAATTCCATGGTCCGCTCCGGGGCCACGACGGGAGTGGCGCTCTGGTCCTGGAGAATGACGAAGTCCCAGGCCGTTCCTTCCAGCTTTTCACGGGCGCGCCCGTCATTCCAGTGGGACTGGAAGGAGGCTGCCGGAGCCGCGTGCATGTGCACGTCCGGCCGCAGTCCTTTGGTGTCAGCCATGGCCTTGACCATGGCGGGCATGCGGTTGAAAAACGTATAGCTGTTTCCCAGGAAAAGAATATGGCTCCCGGAACGTGCAGGGGCACAGCGCGGCCAGGGGCTTTCCCCTTGCGGTTTTTCCTGCGCCTGGAGGGTGCATGGAAAAGCTGCCCAGGTGAAAAACAGCAGCGGGAAAATTTTCATGGGCGGCATCATGGCTTTAGCTGAATTCTAATGTTTCCGGAATGAAACTTCAAATGGATTTCATGAAGCACGCCACTTCTCTTTATGCATCAGGTAAAACGTGAATTGAATGGAGATGAAGGGGAAGCGTTCAATCCTTCCGTTTCGGCAAACCCTTGTACAGGTACCGGGCTTCAGGAATCCTGCCGACGGTTCTGTCAAGCAGGGCGGGGATATCCTTGTCGCCGTAGCCGGCCATGCGGAGGTATTTTTTGACTTCCACCGCTTTGGTCGGGAAGCACTGCATTAATTCGCGGACGAATATTCTTTCCCTTCTGGGTATGATGTTCTTAAGTTTATTGTTTCTTGCCTCGTTGGTCGCGAGCCTGTTGGCGAATTCGCCGGCTGCTTCCCGGTCGCCGGTGAGCTGGGGGGCATGGTCCAGAAGCATTTCCGAACAGATCCAGGTGGCCTCAAAGGCGTGATCGAAACTGCTCCGGAATTGCTGGAGAACCAGTGCTCTCGCTGTTAGAAAAAACCGCAGCGCTTCCTCCTTTTCCGGCAAGGTGGAATGCTTGTCCGTTAAGGCGGCTAGCGGCATGCTCCGGGACATGAAATCTTTAACTTTATAGTCCAGGTTAGTGTGGTTCATCAGCCACATGACGTTGCTGTGCCGGTTAACGTCGATGAATGGCGCGGTCGCAATCAGGCGGCACAGGAAGAGGCCGTCGGTCAATTCCTGTGGAGTGACATTTTTTTTTCTGTAAAGGCTGGCCTCCTTCAGCATTTTGTCGGCTTCCTGGTAGAAGGGAATGATGCTGTCCTCGTCGAGCAGTCTTTTAAGTTGGAGCAGTTTCGTGTTCTGCTTGTTAAGGTTCCTGGTGGCTGAGGGAATGGGCAGGCGGATATCGGAGAAAGCGGGAGAATGGAACAAAAGGAGGGCCGTCCAAGCCAGGAGAATAGGTACATAAACAGGGTTCATGGAATGATATGGAAAAGGATTATTTATGAGTTGGTATGAAGCGCTTTGCCTGTCGTACTGCGTGTCACGGTGCGGCGGAATTTGGAGACGGTTACTTTGACGTTTTGTAATCCTTTGGTTGGAGAATTCTCATCGGTTTCTTCTCCGTCATAAGTGAAATTAAAATCCTGGGGATAGGGTTTGCCATGAATCAGAAGGCAGTCCTTGTCACCGGAACGGACATGCCAGCCGCATGCCCATGAAAAGGGCTTGGGAAGATTGGAAGCCTGCAATTGGGGCAATCGAATTCCGGGTTTAAACTTCCATCCGATATAGTCACTGGGAATTGCCTTGTTTTTGGCGTTGGGGCGGAACAAAACGGCGCCGGGATCATGTTCCGGTTTGAATCCTTCCGGATCATTCGCCCGTTCAATGAAGGCGATATTACTGAAACTCACTTTTAATGGATGCAGGGTTAAATCCAGGACGGTGGATGCTCCCGCATGGTCTTTTTCTCCATCTGCTGCACACTTGGGCATTCGTTTCCCCGTATGTACTGCCATGATTTCAGATGGAATAAAAATATGAAGAATCAGAGGTTTTCTCTCCGGCAGTTCTTCGTCGAGATTTGTTTTGACTCGGATTGTAAGAATCTTGTTTTCAGTAATATCCTTGTTGATGGTTAGAATTGCCTGATTATCTCCATCCTCCGATTTTTCAACGGTGGCCAGATTATCCGGTTCCATGGTCCATTCTATGGAATCCAAATCCACCTCTTTTAACCGCTTCCCGGTCACGGTCAGTTCAACTTCTTCTCCAATACCCACATCAGTCCGTTTTTTGTCGTCCTCCTGGTTTCCTCCGTCAATCATGCATTGGGCGGACGCCACATCCGTCTTTGATTCAATATACAGGGAGCAGTCGTCCATGTCTGGAGTTTCTTCCGCATGAAGAACCGTATTGGCGCCTCCCGGAAATATCAGGAACAGCAGAAGAAATAAAAGGCGGAGAATCGGTGTAAACATGGAGGATGGATGAACTATTTCTGCACTCTTATCACTCTATCTTCTTATTTTATTTATTGTCAACGGTTTATATAATATGTTAGAAAAGTAGTGAATCGTCTGGAAGGTGAATGGGTTAAGTCTGGCCGCGTTGTTGCATGACTGGGGAAGTTTTTCCGGGAGCCTTGCCGAAGGAAGACGGGTGTGGTTGGATATGGGGCATGAAGCCTGAATCGCTGACCAAGCACCGTGCGACGGGAGTGGATGATCCTCTATTCCTGGATTCCCTGGATATTTACCGGACAAGTTTTCCGGTGCACGAACAGCGGCGCGTTCAGGATTTTCCGCTGGCGTTTCAAGACCCGGGTTTTTGTTATGAGGTGTTTTTAAACGGGGAAGGCCGGGTGGTTGCCATGCTGGTGAGCTGGCAGCGTGAGGCATTCGTGTATCTGGAATATTTCGCCGTGGATGCCTCCCTGCGCGGACAGGGCGCCGGCCAAAGGATTCTGGAAGAATTGAGGGACGCTTTTCCCCACAAGGTTATTCTGGAGATTGATCCTCCGGAGGACGGGATTTCACGCCGCCGCCTGGGGTTTTACCAGCGGCACGGCTTTGTGCCCAATCCCCAGTTTGATTACATTCATCCCCCTTATACGGATGAAGGGAAGCCTTTCCCCCTCCTGCTGATGACGCATGAAACCTTGCTGGACGAGGAAACGTACCGGAGCTTTGTTGATTTCCACCACAATCACGTGGTGGCGAGGTAGGCGCATTTCCGGGAAAAGGGCCCGCCGGAAAAAGAGCTGTTGAATCCGGCGTCTTCTTCCTTTCCGTTTTAGCGTATTGGTTTTTATTTCCTGATCCTGTCACATCGTTTCCGTGCGTTCAAAATGCCGGGAGGATTGAGTATGATGGGGAATGATTTGCCAACGGATAACAAATCCGGTGTCAAGCGTGTATTTTTGATAAGTAAAGATTTATATGGGACCTACATACTTGACTAACCATCCAACAGATCACCTCTTCCTTTTCAGGAAATTTGGTAAATAAAAAAGGTGAAGGTAATTTGCGGTTACCTTCACCTTTATACAAAAATTCTCCTTATATCAAGGATTATCAAATAGTAATTTGATAAAACATACTACTGTAAATAGTAATTTAATTAATTTATATTTGTCTAAATAAAGACTATTTCTCTATTGGGTTTTCTGAAGAAAAATCTTTCTTTTCCTTCAGGGCTACGCAGATAATAAATTCTGCGTAGCCCCCAAATAGTTTTAATATAATATATTGTCGCCATAAGCGCCTTTCTATTATTAGTTCTTAACTAAATGGTATTTTACTACCACCTAGGGTCGGTCCTGGAGAAGATATAACAATGAATGGCCTTTCATTCATCCAATCTTTCCTCCGACCGGCCTTAGTATACCACACAATTAATACGCATGACACAATTATTTGAAAATAACTCATTTATTATAAATGATATATAACTTAACCATCATTAAACCCAATGATGGTTAATTTAATCCTTATTAATTTTTATACCTTTAAATTCTGAGATCAATTTTCTACTCGCCCAATATGGGTAAGAAAATTGTAATACAAAATACTTCTCAATACGCTGAAAATAAACGCGTACGAACTAATCAAAACACGACAAAATTTCCCTATCACAACAAAGATATGGGAAAAACTAAGTTCAAATATACTTCCTTATATGAGTTCTTCTCCAAATTTCCTAATGAGGAATCTGCTCGGAAGTATTTTGAGTTAAAAAGATGGAATGGTCATGTCCGTTGTCCTCATTGCGGTTCAGATCATATCACCAAATGTAAAAACCACTTTCCGATGCCTTATCGTTGTAAGGATTGTAGAAAGTTCTTCAGCGTCAGATTCGGTACAATTTTAGAGGAATCCAAATTGCCTCTTCACAAATGGTTGATGTGCATGTATCTGTTGGCGACTTCAAGAAAAGGCATTTCTTCTATCCAGGTTTCCAAGGAACTTGGAATTACCCAGAAGAGTGCATGGTTCCTCTGTCACAGAATCAGGGAAGTTTGGATGAAAGATAAAAAGGAGAAGTTGGACGGTATAGTGGAAGTAGATGAAACCTTCATTGGAGGAAAGGAATCCAACAAACACTTTTCCAAGAAGCTGAACAAGGGAAGAGGTTCTGTAGGTAAATTGATTGTCATCGGGGCCAAACAGAGGAATGGAAAGGTGATCGTCAAACATATCGACGATACTTCCGCTTACAATTTACAAGGATTCATCGGAAGACATGTAGAGAGGAATTCCAATGTGTTTACGGATGAGTTCAAATCCTATAAAGGACTTGTCGGATTTGTCCATGAGTTTGTCAACCATAAGGGGAAACAGTATGTCAATGGAGAGGTTCATACTAATTCCATTGAAAGCTTCTGGTCTCTATTGAAGAGAGGATATTATGGCGTTTACCATTACATGAGTAAAAAACATCTTAAGAGGTATATCCATGAGTTTTCCTTCAGATACAATACTTCTAAGGAAAATGTTCTAGATTTCCTTGGAAAAACTATTGAGATGATGGATGGTAAAAGATTGATGTACTGTGATTTGATAAAATGATTTTGGAAAATTGAAGGTAAGTAGTTTTATGAAAAAGAAAAAAGGATATTATTACTATTATGATATAATAGATGGGAAAGTAAACTGGAAAAATGAAAAGAAAGTATTTATCTTAACAAACATAAAAATTCGTTACTATCTATTTTACGTAATTTACATAATTTTTCGTAATGTTCGAAATCTTTCAAATCAGATATTGGAGAAAATTTACTACTATTTTGTGAATGTCTTACTTTCCAAATGTCTGTCAGAAAAGCAGTCATTAGGATTATCAAAACTTCTTGAGAAAATTGAACGCTAGAGTAAGTTTTTGCTTTTTCCTGAAAATGAATACTACAACATCTTAGACGTTCATAAAGTTGCACATATTGAGGTATTGAGAGAGATATAACCTTATTGCTTTGAATATACATCCGAACAAAATTGAATATCTGATTGTATTGAAGAATATCTTTTGAATCTAATTTATTTTCATGTTGATAAGTATGAATATATTCATGTAATTCTTTGCATATATTTTCTATCTTATCTACTGCATCAGTTAATGTATATTCCTTATCATTTTCTTGCATACTCCAAGAATGGAAGACTATAGTAAGATAGTCAAGGCTCAATTTCTCTGGATAATTCCAAAATATTGATTTTGAGTAATTTGCAGATCATCAAAACTTCGATGAAAGTCAAATACCTTTCTCCTGTCTCATATTTGGAGACGAATGACTGAGAAAGATTACACATCTCAGAGAGTTCTACTTAGAAGAGCTTTTCATCACATCATCCAGAAGGCTATGAACATCTATCTGTAGACTTTTACAAATGTTGATGACTTCTGTGAATGTAAGGTACCGTTCTCCTACTTCATATTTGTTGACAAAGGTGTGAGGCGTATTCAAAAGTTCCCCCAAGTCCCGTTGAGTCATATTCAACTCTAAACGTTTTTCTTTTAATATTTTACGAAGATTTTTCTCTTCAATACTATTTCTGTTCCTCATTTTGGAACAATAACAGAGAATAAGATTGTACCAAATTTAGGTACAAAAGTATTTACAAGTCATTCGATATTCGGTAATAGGTCTTCAATGTTCCTAAAATGGGAACAAACCTAGATAAGAACTATGAAGACATTATTACTTGGAATACTGGGCGCAACACTTCTGTGCAGTTGCGGAACAATGGGACCTATCGGCGTCGTCTATTCGGACGTCAACAAGCCTGTACATGCGACATCCGCCAGTGGTATCAGGACAGGTCAATCTGAATCCAAATCTTATTGCGGATTGGTTGCCCTGGGAGACTCCTCCATTGAAGCGGCCAAAAAGAACGGAGGCATCAAGACTGTCTCGGCGGTAGATACCAAGGTCTATAGTATCTTGGGCATTTATAACAAGTATACAACTACCGTTTCTGGAAACTGAGAATTATTATGAGGAAGTTACATATTTTGACCGCAGTGACGTCTGCGGTAGTAATCATGGGCACAACCTCCTGTGATGTATCTCCAGAAGAAAAAGACACGTCTAAAATCCCTTTGTCCAACCTTACTTGGAATGACGTAGGTAAGATTTATGGAAATAACAGCGATGCAACTGAGATTTTCAAAAAGGAAAAATGGAAAGATTTTAAAGGGAAAAAAGTGAGATGGTCTGGTAAGGTTGGAGAAATTGAGACCACATTCGGAGTACTAAGTATGTCTATTATAATGAATTATTCCAATACGGTTTCTTTAGGAGGAATGAGTTATTCCTCTAGTGAACTTTTAGTTTCTTCTCCTGAAGTAGAAGTCATTTTAAAGAAAAGTGAAAAGGAAAAAGGTCTAAAATATAAAGTCGGTGATAGAATCGAATTTGAAGGTATTTTAGATGATTGGAGTGATTTTCAATCACACGTAGAAATTAGTAATGGTGTAATAATAGAAAATAAGGAATAAGTCATTCGCGATTACATCAAACAATTGTTTGATGATAAGTATATTATGAAAAACGGTGACTAGAATATCTAGTCACCGTTTTTTGTTGTTTTCAAAAATGGGAGATAAATAATTTTATGAATGAGAATAAAAAATTACCCAGTAAAGAAAGACCACTTAAAATTCATCCAGATTATACCTTGAAAGAATGTATTGAAATGTCGTTCCCAGAATTAACTTTGAGTGAAAAAGAAGAACTTCTTCAAAGATTTAAAAAGGATGTTTTTATGTTTATAGATAAGGACGAGTCATTTTTAACCAAGTAGTCTCGTCAAAAAGATTGAAATCATCCTTATTCCACTTACTTTCAATAGTTAATAATGTTTTGAATAACCCTATCTCCTGATATTGTGTTTTATCAAATAATTCAGAATATTGATCTTCTGTCAATGTTTGGATTAGATCTTTTCTGTCACAGTCAGGATAAAAATCTATTAAATAGAAGGTTTTAGATCCTTGTTTATTTAAAAATTCATGTTTAAATAAACCTTTCCATTTTTTTACATCTGAAAGAAGAATGGGGCCGTTATTTCTAGTAGGTAGAGATATATCCATATACTTTTATAGAAAGTAACATTATGTGAAAAATGTCAAGGAAAATTAGTTTCTTTGACGAGTGAGATAACCATTTGGGAGTGGTTAGTCAAGTATGTAGGTCCCATTTATATTTCTCTTTTAATAGAGCGGCGGCCTTCCTTAAAACCGCTTCTTTAAGAAAAAGAACAGGCGGTTCCTTGTTCTATTTCAATTTATTTCATCATTTACTGCTTGTTTTTTTCAAATACCGGATTTGTTATCCGTTTCAGTGGACGCATGTTCAATCCCCATGGCCATTTAACTTTCAAGGGAACGGCAGTGGCGGCAGCCTTATGCCTCATTTCCGGCGTACAGGCTTCTTCCCTGTTGTACGGACTGGATTTCAACCAGCTTGGGAGCAATCAGAATTTCATCAATCTGGGAAGCGGTTCCACTGCCATTTCAAAAACGACCGGGTACATCAATTGGAGTAATAGTATTACACCCATGACGGACGGCGGTTATTCCCACTGTCCCAACGGTGGAACGTTCAACATCACCAGCACCAATGGCATTGACGGCCTGAATTTTGCCACCGGTTTCAGCGTGGGCATCCACATGTATTACAGTTCTTCTAGTGCTGACTGGAAGGATGCTTTTTCCATGACGATAGCGGGCACGACGATCAGGGTGGAGATGACGGCCGCCAATAAATGGGTGATTTACAACGGGGGGAATATCGGAATTCCGGACGGAACCGAGTTGTTTGCTGCTTCTGATGATACATGGAACTACCTTGGACTGACGTTCAAGGGAAATGAGATGCAGGTTTACCACGATGGCGAGCTTGTCAAAACGGTCACGACGAGTCTTTCCGGTGATTCCAAGGTTACCAGCATCAAGGGGAGCGGGGATCACAATCCTGGGGCCAACGGCCTTTTCGTCGATAACCTGGCTGTGTACGACGGCGTGTTGAACGGAAACGATTTTGCCTACCTGGATACGCACGGCATGCCCTTGTCCATCCCGGAACCGGCCACCGCTACGCTGGGGCTTCTCGGGCTGACGGCGCTCCTGGTGCGCCGCAAACGTGCCTGAGCTTGGTTTTTCTGAACATTAAAAGAGCCGTTCCTCATTTCCGTGGAACGGCTCTTTTAATTTATAAACGAAGTGGGCCTTGGTCCGCAGGGCGCGGAGAATCAGCTCCATGCCCGGTCAACGGCTTCCTGTTCTTCCGGTCCAAGGCGCCTGGAAAGCCGTTCCCTCATGCGCAGCCGGTATTCGGGAATGCTCCAGGAATGGAGCGGCTGAACGGCGGAGTTGGTGAATTGCCAGGAGGGGATGGGCACCACCACATCCAGGACTTCTCCGGCCCTGGACGGCATTCCGGCCAGTACCGCTGCAATGGCGGAGGAAAGCTCCGGACGTTCGTCCAGAACATCCAGCAGCCATCCGCAGCCCAGGTCCGTGGGAATGGCTTCCGTTCCGGCCAGCAGGTCCGCGAGGCGTTCGGAAGAAAGTTTTTTGGAGATGGAGGCCAGATAAGGGGCAAACCGCATGTCGCCCAGGCTCATCAGGGCGTCCAGCGCTGGGGCCATGCTCGCTTGGCCGGGTAGCGGATTCGCACAGATGATGTCTGCCAGCCCGGCGATTCCGGGAAAGCGTTCCTCCGGTTTGGGGGAGGCCAGCGTGTAAATCAGGAAGGAGGCCTGACGGCGGATGTCCGGGGCCTCATCCGTCATGGCGAAGGGCAGGAGGGCCCGCCATCCGTCCCCCTTGCGCTGGCGGATGAAGGTGGCCAGTTGCAGCGCGCATTTGCGCCGCGCGTCCGGTGCGCAGCAGGACTGGAAGATGTTGTAAATGGCGACGCCTTCTTCTTCCCTGCCCATTTCATTGCAGGTGACCAGCCCATAGGCGATCATGGCCAGGGGCCACTGGTCCGGACCGATTTCATCCCTGCGCGAGGGATCCATGACGAGGGCGGCAAGCCGCTTGATTTCCGACAGAGAACTGGTTTGATCCTGAAAAAGGCCCATGCCCGCATGATAGCCGGCGGCAGGAGCCTGCCAAGGAAAAAAGCCGCTGTTTCCTGCCACCCGCGTTCCGGCAGGGCGTTGCGCCTTCCGGCAGCTAGCGGGCGGAGATCCTCTCCATATTGTCCGCAACCAGGGCGGCCAGTTCTTCCTCTTTCATGGAGAGGGCTTGCGCGGCGTTCCGGTAAAGCTCCGGCAAGGCCTCCGGGTGTTCGTCCGATTCCAGCGCCAGCCGATGGAGCGGGATGGAGGAAAGGAGGCCCGGGCGATCCATTTCACGAGGCCCCACGGAGAGAAGCCAGTTGCCGGAAGGGAGCTGCGCGCCGGGGTTCAGGGCACCCGTCCAGCCGTGCAGCACGGCTTTCAGCCGGGGATATTCCTTCAGCATTCCTGCCAGCGTGCCCCACGCGCGGCAGCAGTGCAGGGCGGCGGGGCGGTTCAGGCGCGCGGCCAGCTCCAGGTGCTGTTTCAGCGCTTCCCGCTGTAGGGGCAGCCCCGGAATGCCGCGGCGGCACTTGTCCAGCCCCGTTTCCCCAATGCCCGCACGGGGGAATTTTTTCAGGAAGGATTCCAGCAGGCGCATTTCCTCCTTCCATGCAGCCGGGTTCAGGCGCCAGGGATGAATGCCGAAGAAAGGCGTGACGTTTTTATCCCGTTCCGCCAGAAGGGCCACCTGCTCCCAGTCCGCCGGGGAGGTGCCGCAGATGAAGCGCGGCGCCGTGCCGGGTGCGGCAGGAGCGGGGGGGGTGTGGGCGTCCGGAAGGTTCGTCATTGTTTAATGGGACAGCGTGGGCGCGTCTGCGGGTTCAATAATATCAAAGCTCAGCTTCGCCAGGCGCACCGCGGCGGCGCCCGTTTCCATTTCATCATGGATGACGTTGGCGATGCCCGCATGATGCAGGGAAGCCACTTCCGAACGGAATTTGGCGCGGGCTATCACCGTGATGTTCGCGTTGGCGCCCTTGATCTGCATGTAGGTGGACAGGGCCGGGGCGGGGTCCGGGAACGTGAAGGCGATCAGCCGCGCGGTGCGGATTCCCGCCAGGTCCATGGTGATCTGGTGCTGGATGTCCCCTAGGAAGGCCAGATGGCCGTCATTGAGCAGGGTCTTGACGGTGTCCGCGTTCAGGTCGATGATGATGCAGGGGATGCCGTACTGGGACAGGCTTTCATGCAGCCGCCTGCCTACGGGACCGTAGCCGCAGATGATGGCGTGGTTCTTGATTCCCTCCACGCGCGTGATCATGGTTTCTACGCTGAGGCGTTCCCTTTTTGTCTTCAGGCCCGGAATGCGCACCAGCAGGGGGGTGAGCTTCCGCGCCGCCTTCATCAGCAGGGGCGTCATGCCCATGGAGACGGCGGCAATGGCGTACACATTGGTGGTCACCAGCGCCGGAATGGGGGTGATTTCCTGCATGAAGGGGATGAGCACCAGGGAGAATTCCCCTACGTTGGTCAGCGCGGTGGAGGCCATGATGCCCATGCGGCCGGGGATTTTCAGGAAGCTTGCGGCCACGATGCAGGCCACGAATTTGATCGCGAGGACAAAGGCGGCGAAGGTCGCCACATGGCCGATGTGCTCCCACAGGTCGTCAATGTCAATCAGCAGCCCGGCGGAAACGAAGAAGATGGTCAGGAAAAGGTCCTTGAAGGGGAGCACTTCACTGAGGACGCGGTGGCTGTAGTAGGAGCTGCTGACGAAAAGCCCGGCGGTGAAGGCCCCCAGCGCAATGCTCAGGCCCAGCAGGCTGGCGAGCATGGCGATGCCGGAACAGATGGCGAAGACCATCAGGGTGAAGAGCTCCCGGCTCTTGGTCCGGGCCACGGCCAGCATGATGCGCGGGAGCAGGTAGTGGCCGATCAGCCATGCGGCCCCCAGGAAGACGAGCCCCCGCAGGACGGCCATGCCGATGTTGAGAGCGGTTTCCCAGGAGTCGGGCGTGGCGGCGAAGATCTGCGGCATGATCGCTACCAGCATGATGGCGGCAATGTCCTGGAACAGGGCGATGCCTACCGCCATTTTTGCCCCGGAGGTGCCGCTCAGGCCGAATTCCTGGAAGGATTTCAGCGCCACCGCCGTGGAGGAAAGGCCCATGATGGCCCCGACTGTCAGGGAATGGCTCATATCCATGCCCGTGGCGTAATGGAGCCCCAGGCCGAAGGCGGCGGTGCAGATGAACATCTGAATGCCGCCGCCGACCAGGGCCGTTTTCCGCAGGTGCTTGAGCTCGTCAATGGAAAATTCCAGGCCCAGCGTGAACATGAGCAGGATGATGCCCACCTCGGAAAGGGCCTGGATGCTGACGTCGGAATTGGGGATGTGGTCCAGGATGCCGCAGTTGGCCAGAATCACCCCGCAGATGAAGTAGCCCGCCAGCAGGGACTGCCGGAAATGGGCCAGAATGAGGGCAATCGCAATGATGCCCATGAAGACGACGGTGAGCAGGGTGAAGAAGGGAGGCGCGGCGTTGGGGCCTCCGGAAGCCAGCAGAGAGAGAACCATGGCGGTCGGGAAAAGGGGCTATGGAATGGTGATGAGGTTGATTTCCGGCGGGCAGTTGAAGCGTCCCGGCCCTATGTAGCCTATGCCGCGGGTGACGAAGACCTGCTTGTCTTCATAAGGATGGAAGCCGGAGTACATCGTTTCCCCCTCCGACGTCAGCAGGGGGGTGGAAAAGAAGGGCAGTTTGATCTGGCCGCCGTGCGTATGGCCGGAGAGCATCAGGTTCCAGTGATAGCCGCCCAGCAATTCCCTCCCCTTGGGGTTGTGGCTCAGGACGATGGTGGGCATCACGGATTCTTCCCCCAATTCCCGCGGACTCATGCACCGGTCCGGAAAGAAGTCCCCCTCGCGCAGGTCTCCCAGTCCCACCAGCTTGAACTCCGCGTTCCCCAGCCTGGGGATGGTGACGAAGGCTGCGGAATTCCTCAGCAGGGTGAAACCGCCTTCCTTCAGGATGCGCTCCACGTTGTCCACCAGGGCCATGTCATGGTTGCCCAGGCACGCGTAGGCCGGGGCGATGGAAGAGAGCCGTTTCATCTGCGTGATGTAGTCTCCTGCGTGGGTGGCCCGCAGAAAATCCGTGTACAGGTCTCCCAGGAACACGATCATGTCCGGCCTGGCCTGTTCCGCCATGGCCGCCGCTTTTTCCAGCAGGGGAAGATTGGTGTGGACGTCTGACAGCACCAGGATGCGCAGTCCGGAAAGTCCCGGAACGCAGCCCGCTGGAGCGGTGTTTTCACTGAATTCCAGATGGTTGGCCTCCCAGTTCATGTAGGAGGCCAGTAGGGACCCCAGCAGAATGACTGCCGCGGCTGCGTACAGGAGTTTGCGGAGCAGGGAGCGTTTTTTGGAGGGGGTGGAGTCCGTAGTCATGATTGGGCGGGATTGAGAATAGCCAGTTCCGGCATGGTGAACAAGCCGTTGCGGCGCACCAGGACGCCGTCCAGGTAAATATCGCCTCCGCCGGCTGCTGCCGTCTGGATGCATACCATGTCCCAGTGGATGCGGGACTGGTTGCCGTTGTCCGCCACGTGGTAGGCCTGTCCCGGCGTCAGGTGGAAGGAGCCGGAGATTTTCTCGTCAAACAGGATGTTGCGCATGGGGCGGGTGATGGCCGGATTGACGCCGAAGGCGAATTCCCCCAGCCGCCGCGCGCCGGGGTCCGTGTCCAGAATGGAGTTGAGCTCCGCGGTCTTGTCCCCCGCCTCCGCATGCACCACCAGGCCGTTTTCCAGCGTCAGGCTGATGTTGTCAAAGGGAATGCCCTGGAACAGGCTCGGGGTGTTGAAGGAAATGCGGCCGTTGGCGCTGTCAATGACGGGTGCGGTGAACACCTCCCCGTCCGGCAGGTTGCATTCCCCCGCGCACGGGATGGCGGGCAGCCCCTTGATGGAAAAGGAAATGTCCGTTCCCGGTCCGGTGATGCGCACGTGTTCCGCCGCCTCCATCATGGCGGCCAGCTTCTGCATGGCGGGGCGCAGGGCGCCGTAATCCATCAGGCAGGTGCGGAAATAGAAATCCTCAAACTCTTCCGTGCTCATGGCGGCCTGCTGGGCCATTCCCTCTGACGGCCAGCGCCGCACGCACCAGCGCGGGTGGCGGGAGGTACGCGC
>OGUM01000182.1_pt1 | contig 52892 bp, 82 predicted proteins | sample 1553631 | NCBI WGS metagenome assembly OGUM01 (sample SAMEA2580228, study PRJEB22360) | human gut metagenome | biome: human gut; feature: human-associated habitat; material: faeces | place: Denmark | collected 2008/2010 | reverse complement strand
CAGGTTTGTACGCATGCTCGCTGTAAGTGAAATATCTGCCATTTTCTTTCTCCAATACTATGGAACACATAACTTGTGACCGTCTTACTGACGATACAAGTTTAGAATATCATATTTTTTAGTTCGTTTAAACCTTTTTTTTCATAATAGTATGTTCTAGCGCATATTTGCAAATAAATAGTTAATGACAAGGAGTTCTCAAAATACGGCGGATTTCCGGGACTTGAGAGGCCTAAATTCACATCACTTTCTTTACATCAGCCTGTCAAACATTTTTCTCTGTTAACAATTTACATCAGAGCTTATGAATAAATTATTAACAGAAGTAGAAGGTAGAAGCTTAGCGCGTAGCGATAAACATAAATAAAAAAAAACGCGCCTTTCGGCGCGTAAGACGATTGTATACATATAGAACTTGTAGAAGCTTTCTTCGAAGACGTCAGCCTGTACATACCAACCCTATAGGCTTATACCACGGACGAAAGACCGCTCGTAAGGTAGACTTTAGGGATTTTAACCTATACCATATCTTTATCTCGGATGCTCGTAGGGGTAACTTTGTGCGTAGAGCGGGCTTTTACCAGTTTTTTTAAAATTTTAAAAAGCACCAATCTACCTGACCCGTAGAAGATACCCTCTACTATGGGCGGGATTTGTGTAGTTCTGAGGGTCTATTTTGACGACGTGTGAGTGGGGTTGATTAACTAAGCGGTTTTTCACGATTATTTTTCTGCTATAGGTTTAAAATAGCCCCCTTGCGGGGGATAATCCATAAAGGCGTATTTTATGGATTATTATACCTATATACTCGATGTATACAAGCTATGATATTTTAGTGTTATATAAGCATTATTTTTTTGTTGTATTTACAACGTCGTCTACACGTCAACGTCAACACTGCATAATATCACCGTCAACACGTCAATTACATCTTATATGCTAAAATAAAAAATACCTATACACCAAAAGATAAACTCCAATGTGTATAGGTATTATATTATATATTATATAGGTAGGTATATACACCTATAACGTGCGTACCGTCTTACCGCCGGGGTAGAGCGTCGCACGGCGTAGCCGTGCCCCGAAGTCCCGCGCAAGCGTTATATGCTATTATAGAATATTATATATCGTTGTCGGTACTGCTGCTCGTCGGCGGCAAGCGTAGAACGCCGCGCACATAGTCGGCGGATAAGTTAGCGGCGGCGGCTACTGTAGATATAGCCGTGTCCAGGTTAGGCGGCGCGGGTGTAGCGGGCGCGGGGCGTTCGAGTAGAGCGTCAACGGATATATTAAGATAATCACATATCCGGGCTATAGATTTATAGTTAGGCGTGCTATCATTTTTTTGCATTTGCTGCACGGCGTTCACATTGATGTTTAGTTCTTTTAGCATACTTTTTATTGTTATATTTTGTCTCATGCATTCTTTTTTTATCTTTTCTGCAATAATAGCGTTGTTGTAGTTGTTGATGTTAGACAATGTAACGCCTCCAAAATATATGATTATATGTGCAATAGTTACAAAGATGCAGAAATACACAAATTCTTTGCTTTTATTTCTTTTTTGAGTATATAATCAAGAGATTCCGTGGTATTATATGGACGTACTCGAGAGAGACCCCACGGACAAGCCGCCGACGATGAGCCGTTGAGCCACGCGGACAAGGCGCGCGGGGTATCTTGTAAAGTACAATCATCCGAATATACACCATTATATAATAGGGGGTTTAAAAAGTCAAGCGCGGTCAAGCGCACTATTCAAGCGGCTTGCTATCCGTTGCAAGGGTAAAAAGAGCGGAAAGCGGAACACATAATTATTGAATATAGCCTTGCAATACTTTGATATTGCTATCACGCTTTGACGGCTTTTTATAGCTATCAGCCAAAGGCGGCGCGTGCCGTGGCGCGTTCCCGATTCTTTCAATAATGTAAAATACCTTGCAAGCTATTTATATAGCTATTATCGCGTTTATTAAATTTTTCGGTTGCAAGGGTGACGCGCGGTCAGAGGGCGCGGAAAGATTTAGAAAATTTTCGGAGGGGGCTTGAACCTCCCGCCGCGTATGGTGTGTATGTGTTCGGACGCCGCAAAAGCCACGATAAAAAATAACCTATTCATTAATGCTATAAAGATATTTTAGTTTTACACTGTTCGCGCTATTTCTCAGGAAACAGCGGAAACGAGCAGTAATTTTTTATTCTTAGGAATAAATATTTATTGTAAAGCAAAGATATTAATATTTCATTGAATGAATAATGACGATATATAATTAATTCGTTTTTAACACATTTCGAGCGCGTGAACTGTTATATGTTTGCGCGTTCTTTAATGTGCTAAAAGCATATAAAATATTTTAAAAAAAAGAGGTAAAAAATCATGAAAAAGACAACAGAAAAGAAAGCATTACGGAATATCACGGATATCAGAGCAGAGCTTGAAACACATGTTAATGCCTACAACGCGGCAATAAATGCCGACGATACAAAGGCGGCAGAGCTCGAAAAGCTCGACAATGAAACATCAGAGCTTGAAAAAGAGTACACCCGCGCCGCGTTTCATGCAACGGCTCTTGAATTGCTCGACAACCCCGCGCCCATGCTTGCGGCGGCAACGGCTCTGACTTTCGAGACGCTAAAACACAAAGATAAAGAGGACGAAAACGGCATAAAATCGCGTGAACTCGTCACGGCTGAACGCCCGCTTGATTTTGTTGCGCTTGAATCATTCTTTGTCGAGCGCGGAAAGAAATTCGGCGCAGAGTCTGCATGGGTTTACAAAGTCGCGGCTTTTAACCGTTTGCTTTGCATGAGAACGGCGCAGAGTATCGGCGCGGATGTGAAAACAGTCGCGGAAAAGTTCGCCACGCCTACACAAGCCCGCGATATCGATCTCGGCAAAACGCCGACAAGCAACACACAATTACTCAAGCAATTACAGATGATAATTGACTCTATGCTTTATGTAGAGGGCGAAAAGGGCAACATCTACAAGGCAAACTCTCACGATGTCGGTTATCTGTTGTCCCTCTACGCGAAGAAGGGGCGCGGCGTTCTGAGTGTTGCGGCGGCTCGCCCGAAGTATCTTGAAAAGCTTATCGCGGAAATACTTCACCGCATAGTTACCGAAAAGTCCTATAATATCGAGTTCAAAGAAAAGAAAGACCGCGCAAGCGGCAAGATAGACCCTAAACCCGCCGGGGCTGTTGAATCCGCGAGAAAATCCGCGAAAAAATCGAGCGCAAAGGCTCAGACAAAGGCAAAGGCAACAAAAGCGGCATAAAAAATTTTACGCTCAAAAGTGAAATTAAATCAAAATTAAAAATCTCCGTCTGAAATGAGATAAAAATCAGTTTTGACGGGGATTTTATATCCAAAATCTGAATCAGAAAGGAATTGAAAATCATGCGCTATTACAAAGTTAAACCGGAATACGATCAGACCTACAAGAACCCACGCATACACGACGGTAACATTTTAATCGGAAATGAACTTTATACGGAATCGGAACGAATTAAAATGCGATTCGTGCCCGATAAGTGTTTCGATGTCGTGGATATCCCGCGCAACAAAACTGGATTTATGTTCGGCGCAAGATTTGCATTTGGAATCTAAATCAGAAAGGAGGATGCAACCGTAGAAAAATCTACAATTCTGCGGAATTTTTATATCCTGAATGAAAAAATTCAAGGAGGATTTGAAATTATGAAAGAAATTACGATCACAACGACAACAACGGTTAAAATACCGACAGCAGACGAAATAAAAGCGACGGCACGAATCCCGTCACCGATAGAACCTGAACGCGCACTTGTAGTACATTGTTTCGTCGATGGTTACGAATTTAGTGAGGCAGCAAGTCACGCTGTATATGAGTGCATGGCGGAAGCAGATGAATCGTTAAAAAACACTATTGCGGGCGATGTCGTAGAAGCGTATTGCGACGAAAACGGAATCCGGTGGGCAAGTATGCGCGTTGTTAGCATTGCAAAATACAACAAGCATTTTGTAATAGAGGCGATTGTTAAAACGATTTAAAAAACAAAGAGGAGCTGAGTTTAGAATGGTAAACACTATACAGAATGATTATGTCATGCAGGCAAATGAGTTTTCAGAACGAAACGGAATTGAAATCAAAATCACTTTTAAGGAGCGAAATTCAAATCCGATGTGGGAGGAAAATTGTTTGCGGAACTGCTATTCGGTTTATATCCGAAACAAAAACAGTGGAGTGGTTATGCGCGTGACATTTTGGGATTTCATATATAACACAACACATAATATCACGCCGACTTGCTACGACATTCTCGCGTGTTTGACGAAGTATGACCCCGGTGACTATGAGGATTTTTGTTCGGAATTTGGGTATGAAACCGAAACCGAAAACGAATTCGGCAGACTAACGCGAAATCCGAACGCTTATAAGATTTGGAAGGCGTGTTGCCGCGAATGGGAAAAAGTAAAGCGCGTATTCGACGAGGGCGAAATACTCGAAGAATTGCGGGAAATAAACTAAAGAAAATCACTTCGGAAATTGGTAATGAAATTATATTCCCGAAGTGTTTCTATTCTCAAAACATAATCTAAATACTACAAAATCGAAACGAAAATGAAAGGAGCGAATATTTTACTATGTCATACGAAAAGTTTGTAAAGGGAGTGGTGTGGAGAGTCGGATTTGAAACGAAAATCCGTTTTGAAAACGACGGCGAAAAGTATACGGCATACATAACGGGCGGAATTATTATCTACGGAAATAGCATATCCGCTCTTGTATTGGTGCGCTGGGGCGACGGTCATTCGGCGCGAATAAATTTAGAGGAGGAAAGCAAATCATGAGCTATGGTACTTATGGAGTTGAAGTCGAAAAGCAAAACGGTTTTGTAATCGGAAAGCATTTTGATAATCTCGACGACGCGATATGCGTGGCTGAGCGCGCTGTGTATGAGCGTGGCTGCGTGTGGTCTTGTGTATATATGCCTAACGGCGATGTCTACACGGAATACGAAGTATAGCTTTAGCTAATACGAGATGTAAATTATCTGATATTTTGGTAAATCACCGAAATCGTGGTATAAGATAGGGCTACCCTAAATCAGAAAGGAAATCAATACCAGAAAGGAAATGGAAAAATGACGAATGATGAGGCATATGCCGTTATTGCAAAACACATCTTTGTGGCGAAGATGAGGTTTGAGGGCGATAGACAGTTTATTGTTCTCGCTGATGACATTGACGAGGCAGAGCGCGTGGCAAAAAGGTTTTTTAACATGAACTCTGTATTTGTTAAGTCAATAAGTTCAACAGCAAATCCGCAGGTATTTGAAATATAACGATAATTTAAAATCAGAAAGGAAATCAAAATGAAAATTGAGAATGATAATCAGATACCGTGCTCAGAGTGTATACACTATGCGTCTTGTACTTTTTAGTGTATGGCGGAGGAGGGGTGGGGTTTTGACTCCGGCGAAACGGATAGAGGATGCAGATATGTCATACCTCTGTCGGCAATAAAATTTATTGATTCGGTAGCCGAAGTCAAATTTATGGACGAACACTCAAAGGCAAGGAATTGGAAAGCGCTTTGGTACAGGCATGAAGACCCCGACGATGACGATTAAATTCTGAAAGGAAATCAAAATGAAAATTGAAATCAAAACCGGAAACGCTGCTTTTCATGACTGTGACGTGGAAAATGAATATGCCGACTACTACACCACGGCAGCTGAGCTTGACCGAATTTTCAGGCAGATAAGCAGAGATGTAGCCGAAGGGGCAACAGACGGCTTGGTGATAGACAGCAACGGAAACATATGCGGAGAGTGGGGGATCTGAAATGAAAATGATTTTTGTTGTGGTTGTCACTGCCGAAAACGGAAAGTATTTCGCCTTCGCCGACACGATAGCGACGGGTAATAACTTAATCGCCATACTTAAAAGATACAACGCTGATATATGCCATTTATGCGAAAGCCGTAGAGAGGCGGAGGAACTGGCGCGAAAATGGAATGAGGCGTATAGACAAAACGGTACAAACTTATTTTAAATCAGAAAGGGAATCAAAATGGAATTGAGATTTGCAATCACAACTGTAATTGAAATTGCCTTCGTCGTCGCGTTTTTGTATGCGCTGTGGCACGAGGGTAAAATTATAGCTTTCGAGGAACGGATGGAGGATGCCGTAGCTCGATGGCTTGCGAAGAAAATCATAAACAGAAGGAGGAGAGCTGCGGTTGACAGAAGAAGACAGAATGAAAAGGTTCGTTAAACACAAAATCAAAGTCCTAAAGGAATTGGGTGTGAGTTTGACAACCGAAGATGAAAAGCGTTTGGCGACGGCTTCCAGTTATATCGCTGTAGATAATATGGCGAGAACGATGATTCAGAAATTAAATTGAAATTCAGGAGGAAAATGAAATGAGATTTCGGGTTGGAGATCGGGTAAGAGCTATCCAAAATATATATGGTTTTGAGATTAATTCGCTTACCGGAACAATAGCTGTAACATCAGAAGACCGTATAGGGGTGGCTTTTGATTCTTATGTATCGGGCGCACATAGTCTTAATGGACGATGCGAAAATGGTTGTGGGTTATGGGTTGGTAAAAATGATTTGGAGCTTATTGGTAGATCAGCGCCCGAACCGACGCTCAAGAAATGCAACGAGCGAGAAACATTAACTTTTGCAACGCCGGAGCAGATCGTCGAAACTGTAAACAAAACGGAAATCGGATCGACCTTTGCAATCAATGGACTTAGGGTAGTTGTGGTTGAACGAAACAATGGGTTAGCGTGGTGTATTTCAGAGCCGATTCGGTGGGAAAACGAGTTGTTTGACTCGTTTTTGGCACAGTATCATTCTATCATGGTGGACTATGATTGGAGTATGGAGGATTTTGGAGATGATAAGGAATATCTTTCGCGAAAAGGAAAAGCGTTTCCGATATCTCTTAATGATTGGCGAAAACATTGGGACAAGATGGGTGGTTTCAAGATAGTGAATTCTATTTATAATCCTATTCGTCTCTCGACTGGATTAAAAAATACGCCATTTGTTGTGCGAGATATTCATTCGCGTCGAGTCGACGCGGGCTTGTTTAGCAGTAATCTTAATGTATGGAATAACACAACTTGCGTTAAGTTTGCTATCAAGGAGGAAATCTAAATGGAAAACAGTTTCAAGGTTGGCGATAGAGTTAGGTGTATAAAGGACGTTGAATTTTATCCATCGGGAGGAAAGCTTGGAACGATCTGTAATGTGTGTAGTTCGTATATAGGCGTGGCTTTCGATGAAGAGATTTCAGGACATACTTGTAACGGGATTTGCGCAGACGGACATGGTCTTTGGTGTTTTGCAAGCGAGCTTATCCCCGCAGTCTTCAAGAAAGCGTCAGAAAGAGAATACATAACAGAAATATAATTTAAAAATCAGGAGGAATTTAAAATGTATTTTGAAAATGAAAATAAAAAGTTTATGGAAGAACATAATAGCTTTACGGCAGAGGTTGATTATTACACAGATCAGGTCGAGAAGATTTTCGATACTATCGGTATAGACCATGATTACACGATAAGCGGGATAAGAACCAATGTTAGCGCGTGGCTCAATGAGAAGGAGCCGGTATTTGAACTTCTGCGGAAGCATCCTATGTGGAATGAAAAAGCAAAGGCAATTGTGTTTCTTAGAGATGAAATACGCTCGGCAGACATGGGTAAATTTATAGGCGACCTTAAAAAACTTGAGATGTACATCAACAAAAAGACGGGCGAATATGGAATTAATTATAATCCCATAGTAACCAATGCTCTTGATGCAATTTCAGAAAGTGCGGCGAGGGAAATTAGCGAAGAAGAGGCTGAAAAGATAAACAAGATCGGTTACTACAAGGAAATTCGTTCCGGAATGAAACGAAGCCGTGTTATTAATAACATATTTAAAGAATACCCCGTTGGCGACGATTACAAATTCGACGCAACGGGGCTTGTTGACCCTCACGAAAACGGTGACAGAAATTATGACAGCTACAACAAGAGATTTGCTGTTGTTGCCGATGACACGAATCCGCTCAAGATTAAGCGCATAACAGTTTTAAGTGCGAATATTTGTGATTTCCTTCTGATGTCAAACGGAAATTCGTGGAGCAGTTGTCACTTTATTAACAGCAGCGGTGCATATCAGGGATGTTATAAGGCGGGAACGCTGAGTTATGCTAACGACGGCACGAGTATGATTTTCTATACACTCCCCGAATCTTATATGGGCGACGAGTGGTTTATGGAAGGGAAAATTACTCGCCAGCTCTTCTTTTACCAGAACGGTCTACTTCTACAGTCCCGTCTGTACCCGAAGGGCGGAGATTCAACCGGCGAAAATTATCGCGATTATAGAGCTGTTGTTCAGGATATTATGTCAACTTGTCTTGAAGTACCGAATCTGTGGAAGAAAGTAGATTGCGATTGGGACGAGCTTATAACAACCCACGACAATAGTTTTCATTACCGCGATTACGACGAGTTCCCCGACGAATGTGTTTTTACATACAACAAGGAAATGGAATCAAAAATCAATTCGGGTTTGTATATTGGCGGAGATTCTTATTGTGTTGATTGCGGCGACTTGATGAGCACTTATGACGACAAAGAGAGTGAGTTGCAGTGTGTTGACTGTTGTGAAGGAAATCGTTGTTCTCGTTGTGGTTGCTCGTTTGCCGATGAAGACAATCTGTACGAAATAGACGGAGAACTCTATTGTGAGGACTGTTGCTTCTGGTGTGAAGTTCATGAGCAGTGGGAAATTAGGTATGATTATAGGGATAACGACCTCGCTAAGAGAGATGTCTATATAAACGGAGAGTCTTACACGATGTGTAGTGACGCTTTCGACGAGAATGTGGTGTACTGCGAGAGATGCGGTAACTACGAGTGGGAAGACGAAGCTCATTCTGTGGACGACACCTGTATGTGTAGAAGCTGCTATGAGGAATATATGGAAGAGAAAGCTGAGGAGGAAAACGAAAATGAAGTTGCTTAACATATTTAAATTCCCGCAGGACAAGCTCAAGGCGGCGTTGGTTTGTCATCTTAGAGACAGGGGGTATTCACCAATAGTAGGAGACGGGTTTGTGTATGCCGAGGGCGAAATTCCGGTTCTGCTTGTCGCTCACATGGACACGGTACATAAGCACACGCCGGATATCATCTGTATGTCCGATGATAAAAGCATAATGATGTCTCCGTTCGGAATAGGTGGAGACGACAGATGCGGAGTTACGATGATTCTTGAGGTTATCAAGGATCTCCGGTGTCATGTGCTTTTTACGGAGGATGAGGAAGTCGGCGGTATCGGAGCGGGAAAATTTTGCAAAAGCGAAATCAAACCGGAAGTGAATTTTATTATTGAGTTTGATCGAGCAAACGAAAACGACGCAGTTTATTATCAGCTCGATAACGAGGTATTTGCTGAAACGGTAGAGAAGTATGGTTTTGTAAGAGATTATGGTTCTTATTCGGATATCGTAGATATAGCGCCTACACTCGGGTGCGCTGCCGTTAATTTGTCGTGTGGATATTATAACGCTCACACTCAGCACGAATTTGTTTCTATCCCGCAAATGTACGCACAGGTTGAGAGAGCAAAGAAGCTTATAACAAATGAGTGTAACAATTTCTTCGAATGGAAGGAGTTCGTGCGCGATAGAAGTTGGGATAGCGGAAATTGGTGCTACGGCGGATGGTACGATAATTATGACTACTATGACAGCAAAAACAAATCCAAATCTAAGAGTAAAGTTAAGCCTGTGTCCAAGGAAGTGTCACTTATACCAGACGACGCATACCTTCAATCGTCAGACGGTGACTGGATTGAAGTTGGAGAGGAGATAGATGATTTCTTTGTGGATGATTCGGGAACGGTATATGTATACGACTCCGAATACTTAATGGTAATTCCGTTGTTTGAATATGTGGCGATAAGCGCAAATGGAGTGCCTTGTAAAATGGATCCGGACAACAGTTTTGTGGTTGAGGTTGAAGGATAAAAGGAAAGGAAACTGAAAATGAAAAATGGTTTAACAATCAAAGATGCGACTGAGCGCTGGGTTCACGAAATGAACGCTATCCCGCAGGGCATGATTGAAAAGATGATGGAAGCAGATATTGATGATTGGAGAGAAGTTACATTGCCGAGCATCGGCGATCAAGTGTATGTCTACGACTTGCCGGACGAAACGGACACTCTGGAGCACTCCGGCAAGCTTCAGAGCTACGACGAGGAAACCGACCTCTGGTGCGTCAAGCTCTATGACGGAACGATAGTATCCGTCGATGTGGACAACTTTGAGGTCGAGTACGATGATACTCTTCCGATGTGGGGTACAATGTGGTCGTTTGGCGACTCCGCAGATGATTGGTGGCTTGAAGAAGGAAATGGAATCAAAATCATGTCGGAGTGCGGGTTTAGAATTTACGAATCTGATGAGTTCGGATATTTCTTTGGCATAGACGGAGCGGGCTACGATTTCTACGATGCACACTGGATTCCGCTCTATAAGGCAAGAGGGCTTCAATGGCACGACCCAGTAGCGGAGCAGGAATACCAAATGTTAAGCAAAGGGTATAAGAAAGAAAAATTGGGCGCGAATACATACTGGATGGACAAAAATAATAATGTAATTGAAGAAGTAATCAAAGACTATTTTAACTTTTCTTACAAGGAGGAATTTTAAAATGGGATGGACAAGTTATCACGCGTCGTTCTATAAGAACGGCAAAATAGATAGAAAAGCAGAGTGCGACAGCATAATGAATTGCGATATGGTAGGCAACAAGGGGAGATATGAAGTGCTCAAATCTGCTATGGTAGGCTCCACTTACTATGCCGCTGTAAAGAAAACCATTTTCAAAACGGGAGCCAAGCCCGAAAAGGAAAGTGTTTTTGGAGTGGTAATGCTCACGTCCGTTAACAACAAAGACTATTTTAACTTTTCTTACAAGGATATGGATGAGAGCGCTGGTCCCGGTTACTATGATTGTCCGAAAGGAATACTTGATATGCTTACCCCTACGGAGTGTGAGTGGGCAAAGGAATGGCGAGAGCGCTGCTATGAGAATATAAAAAAGAAAAAGAGTCCAGACGCACTCAGCAATCTGCCAAAAAGAAAAAATTTAACGAGTCAAGGTGGGCCAAATGGTGAAAGGAGGATAAGCATGACATGTGCACAAAAAGAAGAGAGATGCAGAAGTTGCTATTATTATAATGAATCATCCAATTGGTGTTGGCCTTGTGATGAATGCGCAGGTGCAATAGCGACACTTGTTAAACCAACAAAAGATTATTTCAAAAAGTCAAAGGTGGGTTAAATAGAATATACATATGTGCCGGTAAACAGAATCCCTAAAAACTATGAAGTAATAAGAAGAGGCGCGTAACCATGTTTGATTGTCGATAATATTAATTCAAAAAGGAGGATTAAAATGCCAAATTGGGTAACAAATCGAATTGTGTTTCACGGAAATCAGGAGAATATAGACAGGGTTTTTCAGTACATAAAAGGAAATGGGTCTAAAATCGACTTCAACAAAATTATTCCAATGCCCGACAACATTTATCGCGGTGATTTAGACAAGAGAGCGATGGAGCTGTACGGCTCAAATAATTGGTATGATTGGAGTGTGGCGAATTGGGGCACGAAATGGAACGCGCAACACTCCTCATTCAACAACAAGAATACGCTGTGGTTTGATACGGCGTGGAGCTGCCCTATACCCGTACTCAATAAGCTTGCAGAAATATGTTGCATAAACGATGTTAGGTTTGAAGGGGAATGGGCTGATGAGGATTGCGGTTGTAATGTTGGTGTGTTTTGGAGCGACAACTGTGTAGATAAAAACTGTGATTTTTATTATAAACCCATAGACGACAATACAGACGAAGCATATGACATATATGTAAAACTCAAAGGCGAGAGTGATTGTATGGGTAAGGACGGCGATGGACATTGGATTCGTTACGATTGTGATACTTGCCCAAACAAAGACAAATGCTGAAACAAAAAAATAAACAGAAAGAGACTGGAGGAGAATGAATGATGATATCGAACAAGAAGTGGATCGACTTTCTGCCAGAAGATGTGTACCAGCGCTTAGCAAACTGCAATAGCGTGAAGTCCGACATTCCGGCGCTTGTGGATGCCAAGTGGCGCGGATATAGGGAACTTGGTAAAGACAAGTGCGGGTTTACCAAGGAAGATGCACTGATTTCTGTTCTTGAATTGCTGGACTGTAACAGTTGTGATATAGAGCTGACGAGTGACGAGTATCAAGAGATGAAAAGATAATCTCGCGAGTCAAATGCACAAAAATGAAAAATAACAAATAGAAAGGAATTGAATTTGAAATGAAATTAAAATTTGATTTAGGAATGCAGGTCATGACGCAGGGTATAGCAAATATACTCGGTGACGGTAAAATTTGCGAGGAGCTGCTTGACGCTTTCGGGCGATACACAAAGTGCGATTGGGGTGATATCCCCGAAGAGGACAAGGCTTTAAACGACGAGGCGGTTCGGGTAGGCGATGGACGAACGCTCGCCGCATATAACACAAGTAAGGGCGAGATTTGGATAATCACAGACTTCGGCGACGAGGGTAATGTGACGACCATGCTGTTGCCGGAGGAGTATTGAAATGAAATTAGACACACTAAGGTGTTCTGATGTAGTTGTAGTTATGGGTGACAGTATGCTCATAGTAGATTTTATTTAAGAAAGGAGAACGAAATGGAATATCTTGTACAGTTCAACTATTCGGGACGAGTTACATATGAGATTGAAGCAGACGACGAAGAGACGGCGAAGAGAGAAGCTGCTAATAGGTGGTCGGTTTGGGTGTCGGCAGACGCGGTGGGGCACAATCCCGAGTTTGCGTATGCGGATATTAAGTATGACACTATGACGGCTGAACGGCTAATAGACGGTGATGTAACTGATTAAGATTTGGAGGTAAATGAAAATGAATTTTGAAACATATGAAAAGTGTAGAACCATAGAAGCAATAGATAGAGTGTTAGACTTTATGGGAACAGATGAGTTCCGAAAAGCCAGAGAAGCCACCGAGAACTGGTGTGGTGATGTGTACGAGTGTAAGGCGACGCTTGATGATATAAAAACGCTTCTTAAGGATGAGATAGAATAAGAAAGGAAAACAAAAATGTATAAACTTGACTTTTACACAGCGATATCTAACAGAAACGACCCTAAGACCCTTAATCACTTTGAGCGGGTCAGCGGTTATGGACAGGTAGTAAGAACTCCACGAGGAAGAGAAATCGAATTTGGTTTTGATAAGCGGAGTGACGGATGGTATGTAACCGATGTTGCTTCCGGTATGAGGATTCCTAAAAAATATGACACAAGAATGAAAGCGCTCGCCGCTCTTAACGCAGAGCTGCTTAGTAAGGTTGATAAGGTAGTAGAGAGTAATACATACAAGGCTGTGGTGAAAGCTCTTAGCGAATTTAAAACAAATTCGGAGGTAGCGTGATATGACGGTGTATGAAGTGTTGGAAACATATTGCAAAAACTGCGCACACAACGGTAATTGTTGGAAGCCGTGTGCGGCGGCGACATCGGCGGTGATGAGCGACGAAAAGGTGAAAGCAAAGACGGTGGTGAGTTTATGATACTGAATACGACATATTGCAGACGAGCTTTTACCGGCGTGTATTGTGAGCATATGGACGGGAATGTGTGTGTTAGACAATCCGGCGAGTGTGAGTTTCAGTACGGAGCGGGTAGACGACGAGAAAATGAAGTCCAGAAGGAATTGGATTCTGATTTAAAAAAACGAAAATAAAAGGAGAATGTAAATGAATATCAAAGTAAAAATCTGTGATAAAGCTATCGAGCTTATTGATCTGCTGGCTAATATGCCGCTCGCTGATGATGAATTTGTTGATGAGATAATAGACGGTATTCGGTACAACGAGCCGTACCGAATAGAAGCAATTAGAGATGAGGTACAGAATGGCTGAAGAAATATAGGATATCCGCAATAGTAAAAAATAATATGGGAGAGGAAGATTAAAATAATTAAGAGAGGAGAAATCTACTTGGTTTCGCTGGACGGAGTGGGGTCTGAACAACGGAACACAAGACCTGCGATTATAGTGCAAAACGATGTGGGAAATGCCCACTCGCCGACGACGGTTATTGTACCTTTATCAACAAAAATAAAACCGTCTATGGCGACGACGCACGTCAAAATAACAAGTGAGCAGGGCGTAAGAGATGAATCAGAAGCGTTATGTGAACAACTGAGAGTGGTAGACAAATCGAGATTAGGAAGGAGAGTGGGTAAAATCACTGACGAATCGGTTATGACGGATATAACAAGAAAAATAAAAGTAGTGTGCGGCTGTTAATTGGAGGGAAAAATGGAACATCAAACAGTAGTAGCAAAAACGAAAAATGGAGATGAGTTTGTGGCTTGTTCCGGTATCGGAAGCAAGCTCTGCTCAATACATAGCTGCGAGTCGTGTCCTAAGATGAAATCAATTCGGGACAGCGCAAATAAGCTTGGATATGCCGGAAAAGGAAATGACTTTGCAGAGCTATTAAATTATCTATTCGATAAGGAGTGTGAACAGTTTGGAAATTATGCTGTTGTGGAGGTGTGTATGTCAGATTGACTCAATTCAAAGTAAAAGAGTTCAAGAGAATTTTACGGGATAACGGCTATAAGGAGGTGAGGTGTTGCGGTAGCCATCAAACTTGGAGCAATGGTGCAAGCAAAATTACTTTGCCGACGGTTAAGCTGAGTCCTGTTATAGCGGCTCGACTCATAAAGGAAAATGATTTGAGTGTCCGATAAAAGTGACAACTTACAACTGGAAAAAATTCCCTGTTGACAAGAGAATTTTTTTGGACTATAATAAAAAATGCAAGCGGAACAAATGTTCGATTAAAGTTCGATTAATGAAAGGAGAAATTTGTAAAATGGGATTTTTGGGTTCATTTCTTGGTCTGATTGGTGCTTCGGCGGTGTTTGTTGGAGCCGATGTTAAAGAGCGTTGGGACGAAATAGATAGAGAGCGGCAGCGCATTGCGGCAAATCCCGCACCGCCTCCGGAGATGAGGGGAAATTTAAGAGATAAATATGAATCTGAATGGCACAGAGGCGATAACACTCACTTCCCGGAAGAATATCTTCCTGCTCTTGAGAGCGATCCAGAGGTACTTTACTGGTGGATTGAGCTTCTTGCAGAGCGTGAGATAAGGCGTCAGGGTTATCGCGGTTATCCTATCAGTATTCAGGGCAATTTCAATCGAGTGTATAATGCTTGGAAGGAGCGTCAGAATTGGGTCAGATAACCAGTGTTGATGTTAATAAAGATATACTTATTGATAGTCTGAAAGCCCAGAACGTAAGACTAAAAAAGCTCCTCCGCGAAACAGCAGAAGAGCGAGACAGATATAAATCCTTGTGGGAAACAAATCGGGTTCAAAATGAATTTTCAGAAAAGGAGCGAAAAGCAAATCGGCGATTAGAACAAGAGAAAAAGCAAGAGCGGTTGCTGTCCGGTGTAAAATCGGACGGCGTTCCAATAGCTCATGCGGCGGATTCGATTCGTTCCTATGATGAAATGTGTGTTGTACTGGATAAGCTTAAAAACACAGGACGAATGGGAATACGAAACTGGGCTATGTTCCGTTGCGGCATTTGCTTCGGTCTTAGAGCAAGCGACCTCGTTAAATTAAAATGGGATTGGATCATGGACGACGACGGCGAGTTCAGAGACCGTATACCCGTAGTCGAGAGCAAGACATCTAAAATCAATCGGTGTTTCATTTCAGATGCGATAAAGGAAACGCTTACAGAATATCGCAAGTGGCTCGGCGGACGCAACTGTTCTCCCGATGATTATATCTTCTCGAAGAACAACGGCGGGAGACTACAGGAGCAAAGCTATTCACGATATCTCAAAAGCGCGGGAAAGGAAGCGGGGTTGCCGATACACATCTCGTCTCACACCATGAGGAAATCATTTGCCAATATAGTGCTGTGTTGTCACGACGGCGGTGCGAATGATTATGCTATGAGAGATTTACAGGGTATGCTCGGACATTCAGATGTAAGAATTACGATGAGCTACCTCAAAGACACAATCCTCAGATACGACGAAGCAAGAAAGGCGGTATCAGATTTCGTCCTCGGAAAGACAGACATAAACGAGCTGGTTACTTCAAAACAGGTCTCCAATAATGAAATTTACGAGCTTTGCAAAGAAATGTTCGAAAAACAAGTTGCGTAAATTATTTTTATAGTTTTTGGTAAATCAACAAAGTGAGGTGATATACTTGACTCGTAAGAACAAGAGAGCACTCGCGAGAGCTGCTCGATACATAAACGATAGGGTCGAATTTGCAAACGACATCTTAGATGACGAAGAGGATCGACTCGATGGTTGGGCGGAGAATCTGAAGGGTTCTCAAAAACATATGGACGCAGAAGACTTTGTGGAAGATATCCGCGAACAGTTTGATATAATAACTGATGCGGTAGAAGAAATACGGTCTTTGTGCGGAATAGAAGACTAAAAAAAAGAAGACTCCCCACGAAAGGGTAAAAGCGTTTGGCGACGGCTTCCCAATTCGATGAGGAGGAACGACATTCGTATGCTCTTATACTAAGCACTGGCGTGTTTTTATAGGGGCATAGTCCTGCCATTGTCATTATAACACAAGGGCGGTTGAATGTCAACGAGAAAATAGGAGGAATTTATTATGCAGAAACCTAAAATTGTTTACATTGCTGTTGACGACGACGATTATGAGCTTCCATTTGCTATGGGCGACACAATGCGAGAGCTCGCCGAAGAGATTGGCGTCTCTACTTGGGATATATGGAACTGCGTCAAGAATCGGGGGCGCAGTACAGCGCCTTTCAATCATACATATCGTGTCGAGAAAGTTAGACTTGCCTCTGATATGGAGGACATACTCGACTTTGGCACGGACAGAGACATTTACAACATAACAATTAATGCCTATGTATAAGTCAAATTCAAAAATAATAAAAGGTCTTTCGTTTGCTCTGGTGCTGAGCATAGGAGCGTTTCTTATGGTCGGTAATGCCTTGCCGGTAGAAGCTCCGAGCGCAGAGGTAATTGAAATCGAAACTGAAAACGAATCGGTTTTGGATTTGAAAACGGAAATTGAATCCGAAACAGAAATCGCCTCTACCACAGAGCAACAAAGACCCGCCGATTCAAAGACAAAATATGACGATATAATCACCGAGATTGCCGAGAAGTACGGTGTCTCGGTGGCTCTTATCAAGGCGGTTATCAAAACGGAAAGCAATTTTAATCCGACTTTGATTAGCGCAACCAACGACTACGGTTTGATGCAAATCAACGCTTGTAATGTATCGTGGCTTCAAGACGAACTCGGGGTTACAGATTTGTTCGACCCAGTACAGAACATCGAAAGTGGCGTGTACATCCTTAGTGGGTATCTGAAGCGCTATTCACTTGCAGATGCGCTGATGGCTTACAACTGCGGCGAGGGTGGAGCAAAACGCCTATGGAAACAGGATATTCACTCTACTCACTACACGAAAAGGGTATTGGAAAACTTGGATGAATTTGGAGGACTTTATGAATAGACATAAATGTTTTGCGGACAGAGGAAGCTGTTGCGCTGTGCTTACAGAAAAGCTGTGCGAATATGGCGGGTGTCGGTTCTACAAGACCGAACAGCAACTCTACAACGAAAGGCAGTTTGTAGACAGATACATACAGAAGAAATACGGAGTTAGCCGTAGGGAATATGTGAGAAACAAATATGGCAGTGAGCTTTTGAGGTATAGGAGGAGAAGAAATGAGGAAGTCTAAGCTTCTCACTCTAATAGCTCACGAGGTTGTGCCTCGGAAATGTGTAAACAACATGAAGCTTGTCGGCTATGTTGCTCGGTGCAGTCAGTGTGGCGAACCAATAGCAATCTACTATAAACTCGACGACGAGCTGAGGGTTTCGGTTTTGCCAAGATTCAAAAGATTTGCAGAGGAAATCGAAAAGAAAATCAGGCTATTCAACTTTTCCGGGTGTCTGAATGGTTCATAAGCACAAAAAGCCATAAAAGGAGGTGAGCCACCTTGAAAGTACATAAAGGTTACAAGTTCAAACTTGAACCTACAGAGGAGCAGAAAATAAAAATCAATAAAACGCTTGGCTGCTGCCGCTTTATATATAACTCTATGTTAGATAGACGCATAAAAGCCTATAAGCGGCGTGGCGAAAGCATGAGCTATATCGACACGCAGAATTTACTTCCAAAGATGAAGCGATATCTACCGTGGCTTACCGAAGTAGATAGTCAAGCTCTTAAATATAGCTGTCGTCAATTGGACGATTCCTATAAAGGTTTCTTCAAAAGCGGAAAAGGCTTCCCAAACTTCAAACGTAAAAGAGGAGAAGAAGCCTACACAACCACCAATCCAAAAGGCATCAAGGTAGACGATAAATACATTCAGCTCCCAACGCTTGGAAAAGTACGCTACCGCAAAAGCCGCGACATCGAAGGTAAAATTTGCAAGGCAACCGTTCGCCGCTCTGCAAGCGGCAAATTCTATGTAAGCATTCTTTGTGAAGTAGAGGTCGTGCCGCTCCCTGTTACGGATACTGCTATTGGTTTGGATGTTGGTATCAAATCCTTTGCTGTTGATAGCAACGGTAATGAGCACCCGAACCATAAATACCTCAAGGAAGCAGAAGCCAAACTCAAACGCGAGCAGAAAAAGCTGTCTCGCAAAAAGAGGGGCTCTGCCAACTGGGAAAAGCAGCGTATCAAAGTGGCTCGCTGTCACGAAAAAGTAACCAACAAACGAAAAGATACCATACATAAGTTGTCATCCACGCTGGTGAAAGAAAACCAAATCATTTGCGTGGAAGACCTTAACATCAAGGGTATGATTCGTAATCACAACCTTGCAAAAAGCATCTCCGATGCTGCTTGGGGAGAATTCTTCCGTCAACTTGAGTATAAAGCTCAATGGGTTGGTCGAGTTATCGTTAAAGTGCCGACCTATTATCCAAGCAGCCAGACCTGCTCTTGCTGTGGCTACCAAAACGAAGAGGTAAAAAACCTCAATGTTCGGCATTGGGTCTGCCATCAGTGTGGCACATTACATGACAGGGATAAAAACGCAGCAGATAATATTCTAAAGAAAGGAATGGACATGCTGGCTATGCCAGCCGCTTCATAAAGCACAGATAGCGGTACGGTCAGGACGACCGAATCCGGGCGTTAAGCCAAAAAGTCTGTGGAGAGTGAGCCTCTATCAAGGGCTACGGTCTGCGGTAAGTTTGCTCCGTGAAGCAGAAATCCATACTGTTTTGCGGGTGTTCCCGCAAAAAGTTGGAGGTCCGAGCTTGGAAATGTTAGAGCGCTTGAAATCGACGGCGAGCCGTATTTTATCGGTAAGGATGTAGCAACGGCTCTGGGATATACGAACACCCAAAAGGCTATTCGCGACCATGTTGACAACGAAGATAAGCTGACAGAACGAATCGTTCTGTCAGGTCAGAACCGCGAAGTAGTCTTTATCAACGAGTCTGGTCTTTACAGTCTTATCCTCTCAAGCAAGCTCCCGAAAGCAAAAGAGTTCAAGCATTGGATAACCGCCGAAGTCCTGCCTGTTATCCGTAAGACAGGTGGCTATGTGAACGACACGAAGCAGTTCGTCGATTACTACTTTGCGGACTGCAATACATATGGGCGAGAAGCTATTGCGCTTATGCTTAACGAAACAAAACGAATGGCAAATCAGTTAAAAGCTCAGGCTCCGAAGGTGCTGTTCGCTGAGGCTGTAGAAAGCTCGAAGACATCTATTCCAGTCGGCGACCTTGCGAAGCTTATAAAGCAGAACGGCGTCGATATTGGGCAGAATCGTCTCTTCTCGTGGCTGAGAATGAATGATTACCTGATAAAGTCGGGCGATAGCAAGAATATGCCGACGCAGAAGTCTATGGACTTAGGTCTGTTCGAGGTTAAGATATCGGCTTTCTACAGACCTGATGGCACGGTGGATATCTCGAAGACGCCGAAAGTCACAGGTAAAGGTCAGACCTACCTTATTAATAAATTCTTGTCGAGTTTGAAGGGGGCGTAAATTTAACCCAGAAGGAATTGGGTTTTGAAAGGTTAACCATGATAGACAGGTTTTATAATTTCGATTATAACAGATAATATCCTACAAATAGATGGTAGGGAACGACTGTCACTCGTCCGTGCCATGTGGGTTTTCCTTCTTTTTTGCAGGTATTGATAAGCTCAATTATAATAGATAATATCCTGCAAATTGAAGTGATCAACTCATAAGTTGACATATGCATTACTCCTTCCTTAGAGACTTGCGAGGTGCGAATAGCTGCGCTCGCTGTACCCCTATAAGTAATACTATTATGGTTGACCTTTTAAAGCCCAATTCCTTGCTTGATAAAATTAAAAGGAGCGCGAGTCAGTATAAAGAAAATTCTTATTGGCGGTAGTCCTTGCACAAAATGGAGTATCGCTCAGAAAAACGGAAGAGAAGTTTTGCCTAAAGGTGTCGGTTGGGAGCTATTCGAGAACTATCGGATGGCGAAAGAGAAATTCCAGCCCGACATCTTTTTATATGAGAATAACAAGTCGGCGGCTCAGCCCATAAAGGACGCGATTTACTCCGCTCTTGGTGGGGGCAAAGACTCATCGGTTCGGCTTACACACATAAACAGTGCGTTGGTTTCGGCACAACATCGTGAGAGGTTTTATGTTACGAATTTCGGTGATATAGAACAACTGGAAGACAAAGGAGTTTTACTTCACGATGTGCTTGAAAGCGGAGAAGATTTGTCTTGCCGCGAAAAGGCGTATACGCTCACAGCCAGCTATGGCGGAGCGGTAGCGTGGAACACCTTAGAGAGAAATCAACGAACGATGGTTGCAGAGCCAGTACGTATAGGAACTATAGAGAGCAATGTAAAGAATAAGTCGCACGACAGCAAACAATATCGTGTATATAGTTCCGACGGAAAAGCAACTACGCTTTGTGGACAAGGTGGCGGAGTTGGTGCAAAAACTGGATTATATGCTGTCCCTGTGGGCGGTAAAGGAAAGGAACTCCCCGTTTATGAGGTTAGAGACGGGCTTATAACCATCAAGGACAAACAATACCCGATTAAGCTCGCTGATGGCTATTACCTTATACGAAAGCTTACACCGTTAGAATGCGAGAGACTACAAACTCTTCCAGACGGTTATACGAGCGGAGTTAGTGATACTCAGCGATATCGTGCTATCGGCAATGGGTGGACGGCAGAGGTTATTATACATATTTTAAATCATGCTCTTAAAGATGTTTCGAGAGACGAAGAGCTTGTAGTCCTGTCACTTTACGACGGCATAGCAACAGGTAGGTACTGCTTAGATAAAATGGGGTTTAAAAATATTGAGTATTATGCTTATGAAATAGACCCCTATGCGCAAAAGATAGCGATGTCAAACTATCCCGATATCATCCAGTGTGGCGATGCCTTTCGGGTTAGGGATGATGATTGGAAAATTCCGGACTAAAAGGAATCGGGTTTTGATTTGAAAAATGAAAATAAAAAGGGGAGATGAAATGGCTCAGGATTGGAGTGGCGATGCAAACTCTGTGTACAAAATTATCGGGGCGTCTAACCACTCAAACAAAAACAGGGTAGACGACGATTATTACGCGACTGACCCGAAGGCAGTTGAAGAGCTGCTGAAAAGAGAGAAATTTTCTCACTATGTGTGGGAACCTTGTTGTGGTGGAGGACACATATCAAAAGTGTTGGAAGCTCATGGCTACGACGTTCTGTCGAGTGACATTGTGGATAGGGGTTATCCGAATACATGTGTGGCGAATTTTTTGAGGACCAAACCTCATCCCACGAAGTATATACCACGCGACATTATCACGAACCCGCCGTACAAATATGCCAAGGAATTTATAGAGAAAGCCTTAAAGTTATCTATGGATTCAACTAAAATAGCTATGTTCCTCAAGGTCACATTTCTTAAGGGCAAGGCAAGACGGGAATTGTTTGATAAAGCTCCACCGAAATATGTGTATGTATTCTCCGGTAGAGTGAACTGTGCTAAGAACGGCGACTTTAGTAAAGCTGAGTCGAGCGCTGTGGCGTATGCGTGGTTTGTTTGGGAAAAGGGGTTCAAGGGCGAACCGAAAATTAGATGGATTTAACACGCCGAAAGCAAGAAATCCCCCTCTTCTATAAGTGGTGGGATGAATTGCGGCAAACTTTTATTGTATATATAGACGGGACAACCGTAAATGATGAAAGAAGGGAGTGATCCGTATGGCAAACAGAGCATATAAATTCCGAATATACCCGAATGCCGAGCAACGAGAGTTGTTTGCTAAGACATTCGGCTGTGTCCGATTTATCTATAATCGTATGCTTGCGGATAAAATTAAGCATTATGAGAATACTGGGTTGAAGCTTAGCAATACTCCCGCCCAGTATAAAGACGAATTTGCGTGGTTGAAGGAGGTTGACAGTCTTGCTCTTGCTAACGCACAGATGAATCTTCAGGCGGCTTACAACAACTTCTTTCGAGATAAGAAAGTCGGATTTCCGAAGTTCAAGAGTAAAAAGACTCACCATCACTCGTATACAACAAACAATCAAAAAGGGACAGTTGCACTTATTGGCGGCAAGCTGAAACTACCAAAAGTCGGTATCGTGAAGATTAAACAGCACAGACAAATTCCTGAAAACCAAAGGATAAAGTCTGCGACGATTTCTCGGGAGCCGTCCGGAAAGTACTTTGTTTCAGTTCTCGTTGAATACGATTATGAAACACCCGAAAGACATTTAGACAAAACGAGGGCGTTGGGGTTGGACTATTCAAGTCATAGTTTCTACGTCGATAGCCAAGGCAGAGAGGCTGACTACCCGAAGTTTTACCGCAACGCTCAAAACGTTTTAGCCAAAGAACAACGAAAGTTGAGCTTGATGAAATATGGGAGCAATAATTACGAAAAGCAACGAGTAAAAGTTGCATCCATACAGGAGCACATTGCTAACCAGCGTAAAGACTGGGTACATAAGCTCTCCCGACATCTTGCAGACACTTACGACATCATCTGTGTGGAAGATATAAATCTACAAGGAATGGCTCAGTGCCTTACCCTCGGTAAATCTACGAATGATAACGGTTTCGGGATGTTCCGTGATATACTCAAGTATAAATTAGAGGAACAAGGGAAACGGTTGGTTAAGATAGATAGGTGGTTTCCGTCCAGCAAGATGTGTCACGTCTGTGGCTGTATAAACGAAAATCTAAAATTATCTGACCGTGTGTGGACGTGTAGTTGTGGAGAGGTTCTCAACCGAGACCATAACGCCGCAATAAACATATTAAACACCGGATTAAACCAAATAGACTAAAACAAATCTGAACCGTGGGACACACGGAGTTAGCTCGTTGATACTTAGTCCGTTAGGACTATTGAGCGAGAAGCCCCCGCCTCTATGCATAGCATAGGCGGCGGGGGTATGTCACACCAAGGAGGAAATCAAATGATATTTAAAGGAGGAAATCAAATGATATTTAATATTGTAATGATAGTTATAGCTGTGGTTCTCACGGCTGTAGGTGCGATTTTAGCTTACAAAGAGATAGAATACGGAGACGACATTCCGGTGGCAATTCCTATAGTAAGTTTGGTGTTGGCGATATGTCTGTTCGTACTCTCAGCTTCAGCGGCTATTGTGCCGACCGGATATACGGGAGTGAGAACGACGCTCGGTCAGATAAGCGACCAGCCTGTACACAGTGGTTTCAACTGGAAAGTGCCCATTGTTCAGAGCATAAAGCTCGTAAATAACAAACAGCAGGACGCACAGTTCGGCGGTGACAAAATCTGGTCGGAGACTGGAAGCAGAACAGCAATTTACTACGCAGACGTGACCGTTACTTATCAGATTAACCCCGATAGATCGGCGTGGATCTACGCTAATGTCTCGGACTACAAGAACTCTCTGGTGTCCGAAAACATAGTTGCTTCGGCTATTAAATCCAGTAGCAAAGTGCTTAGCGATACCGACGCGACGAACCGCTCGATAGTTGAACCGCTGATAATGAAAAATCTTCAGGCTTCTATAGACGAGAAGTACGGCGAGGATGTTGTTGCGATACTCAAAGTGACGGTAAACGACATTGACTTTGACGAGTCATATCAGGCGGCGATAGCATCAAAACAACAGGCTCAGCTTGCGGCAGAACAGCAGGAAATCGAAAATAAAAAGGCTGTGGATAAGGCAAAGGCAGACGCAGAGGCGAAGCTTATAAAATCTAAGGCTGAAGCCGAAGCAAATGACACTCTTGAGAAGTCTCTGACGGATAAGATTCTTAAAGAAAAATATATAGAGAAGTGGGACGGAAAGCTCCCGAGTGTGATGACCGGCGACGATGGAAGTTCGATAATGATTCAAAAGTAAGGAGGGAATGAATGAGGGTATTACTGTTGTTGCGCGGTAGTGCTGGGTGTGGTAAGTCAACATGGATTGAACAAAATGGACTTGAACCCTATACACTATCCGCCGACGAGATAAGGTTGATGTACGTCTCGCCCACTTTAAATGTTTGTGGCAAAGAGTGTATAAGTCAGTCGAATGACACTAAGGTCTGGAAGACACTCTTTCAGATTCTTGAGTCTCGAATGGAGCGAGGAGAGTTCACCGTTATTGACGCGACGAACTCCAAAACTTCCGAGATGAAGCGCTATGCGGAACTTTGTAACCGTTATCGCTATAGGATTTATTGTGTAGACTTCACCGACATTCCTATTGAGGAAACCAAAAGGCGAAATAAAATGCGACCTATAGTCAAACAGGTTCCTGAAACGGTAATCGACAATATGTACGCTCGTTTCGCTACTCAGAAAATTCCGTCGGGGATAACCGTTATAAAACCGGATGAACTTTCAAGGGTGTGGTTCAAACCTATGGATGTTTCGGAATACGATGCGGTTCACTTTGTTGGAGATGTTCATGGCTGCTATACGGCACTCAAAGAAGCAATCGGGGATGTAACTGAGAAACCTAATGAGCTGTTTGTGTTCTGCGGAGACTATACTGACAGAGGAGTTGAAAATGCAGAGGTAGTAAAGGAGCTTCTTCGCATCTATAAAGAACCGAATGTATATCTCATAGAGGGAAATCATGAGAAACATATGTGGGTTTGGGCTAATGACGGAACTACCGGGTCAAAAGAGTTTGAGATGCATACAAGAGCTCAGCTCGAAAGCGCTTCTTTTACTAAAAAGGATGTTCGCAAACTTTACAGAAGTTTCGGGCAGTGCGCCTATTATATATATCGTGGCAAAACTATATTGGCTACACACGGTGGTCTTAGTACGTTGCCTAACAATCTCACGCTGGTAGCTACCGACCAAATGATTAAAGGCTCCGGGAATTATAGCGACGCCGATGTTGTTGATCAGTCTTTCTGTGAAAATACTGACGCTTATCAGGTGCATGGGCACAGAAATCTTAAAGGAAATCCCATTCAGACTTGCAGAGCCTTTAATCTTGAGGGGAATGTTGAGTTTGGAGGCTCTATAAGAGTTGTTAGTTTTGTTGGCAATGAGATAAAGGTGAGCGAGTTTAAAAACAATATATATTTACCGACTGAAGAGAGAATTGATTATACTGCAAAGATAAAAAAGAACGAGTCTGTTGCAGATGCTATTCTGGCTCTGAGAGGTAATAAGCAGGTAGTCGAGAAGCAGTTCGGTGATATCTCGTCTTTTAACTTCTCAAAACAGGCTTTCTTTGACAAGATATGGGATGAGCAGACGATTAGGGCACGAGGTTTGTATATCAACATTCCCAAAGGAAAAATAGTCGCAAGAGGCTATACAAAGTTCTTTAATGTAAACGAGCGACCGGAGACAAAGTTTGATATGTTACAGCACAAGCTTAAGTTTCCCGTAACTGCGTATGTTAAAGAAAACGGGTTTCTCGGGTTAGTTTCATATAACGAGATAGATGATTCGCTGTTTGTTACAACGAAATCTAATCCGGATGGTAATTATGCATCGTGGCTTAAAGAGATGATAGATAAGAAAATCCCTGTTGATACACAGCAGAAAATGAAAGAATTTTCAAGGGAGAACAATGTAACATTTGTGTTTGAGTGTACTGATATGCAGAGAGATCCACACATAATTGATTATCCGGAAAATCATCTTTTCTTGCTTGATATTGTTTACAACGAGTTGAAGTTCAAAAAGTTCGATTATGACGAGCTTATAAGTGTTGTAGACAAGTTCGGGCTCGAACACAAAGAGCAAGCTGTCGTAATTAACGATTGGCAGACATTCTTCGACTGGTATTACACGGTCACAGCACCTGATTATCTGTATAACAACAGGCATATAGAGGGATTTGTCGTCGAAGATGCCGACGGTTATATGGTTAAGCTTAAACTTGCTTACTATAATCTCTGGAAATACCTTCGCGGTATTTCCTACAAGGTTCTTAGACGCGGACATCTTGATGGCAAGGAAACTTCGTCTCTTACAACGCCATTAATGAATCAGTATTATGCGTGGCTTAAACGAATTTACGCAGAAACAGAGGATAAAGAGTCAATACCGCGTGATATCTGCTCGCTTAGAAAACTATTCTACGCATCGGACGAAGGAAGAAATTTTACAAAGGAGGGAAACGATAATGATTGACGCATTTCTTTTTAACATTCTTAATCTGATTGGTCTTTATGGTAAAGCAATTCTTGTGTTCATCGAGAAAATACTTGGACTGTAAAATCCAAATAAATAAAAATGAAAAGGGGTAAAACAAATGGGATTTCAGAAAGCAAAAAGAGAACAGATTTGGCTTAAGGTGCTGCTCGCGGGTCCAAGCGGAAGTGGCAAGACTTTTTCGGCGCTGAGACTGGCGAAGGGCATAGCCGCCGCTGCGGGTGGTAGAGTTGCCGCAATCGACACGGAGAATGGTCGTATAAGATATTACGCAAATGAGTTCGACTTCGACGACCTTCAGCTTCAGGCTCCGTATACTCCCGAGAAATACATTCAGGCTATTGAGGATGCGGTTGACGGCGGATATAAGACTCTTGTTATCGACAGCATAACTCATGAGTGGGATTACTGTGTTGATTATCACGACAAGATGCCGGGCAATTCTTATACCAACTGGGGTAAGGTAACTCCGAGACATGACGCCTTTATGGAAAAGGTTCTTCAGTCTCCCATACATATTATATCCACCGTTAGAGGCAAGGACACTTATGTTCTTGAGGATAGAAACGGAAAACAGGTTCCTAAGAAAGTTGGTATGGGCTACAAGCAGAGAGATAACACGGAGTACAACTACACTCTAACCTTTAATATCGCGCAGGACACCCACATAGCGGAAGCCCAGAAAGATAATACACACCTCTTCGAGGGCAGATACGATGTGCTGACCGAGCGCGACGGTAGGGCTCTGTTTGACTGGGCAAACGCTGGCGACGCTCCCGCTCCGAAGCCGGTTAATAAATCCGCCGCAGAGGAAGAGCTGGTTGCAGATGTTCCTGTGGTTGAGAAGGATAAGATAGAAATGGCTATAGACAGCATTAACAAACTCGCTAAAGAACTTGCAGACAGCGGTGTGGCGAAGAAAACGATTTCAGACACCATCAAGTCAGTTTCGGGTAGCGCGAACTACAATAAGATAACTGACTTTGAGGTAGCGACAGATGTTTACAAAGAGCTTGTAGTTCTTAGAAATAAGGAGGACTAATTTATGGTAGAGAATAATGTAACAATCATCGGCAGACTTACAGGCGACGTAGAGATAAGAACCGCCGGTAACACAGACAACAGAGTGGCGAATTTCACTGTGGCTGTTAATCGTCCCAAGAGAAAGGACGCAGAAGACGAAACAGATTTCATCCGTGTTAGGGCGTGGAACTCAACCGCCGATTTTATCGAAAAGTATTTCGGCAAGGGTTCTAAGATAGGTGTCAGAGGTTCCATTCGTACAGACTCGTATAAGAACAAGGACGGTGAGAACAGAAGCGTGACATATGTCCTTGCTGACGAGGTCTGCTTTATCGAGTCTAAGTCAACTTCCAACGGCGGCTCTGAACCGAAAGCGAAGGCGAGCACAAAGAAAGCAAATGTTGATGTCACTACTGACGACGACGATCTGCCGTTCTGATGAGACATATGGAAAAATACAGCTTTTCTAAGTTGTCTTCTTTCCATCAGTGTCCGCTGCAATATTGGTATACATATATAGCTCGTGAGCAGGGAGAAAATAATGCTTTCGCACAGTACGGAAGTTTCGTTCACTCCCTGCTCGAACGCTGGGGCAAAGATGAACTTGCCGAGTATGAGTTGCTGGGTGAATATGAAGATAAGTTCTTCGACCGTGTAACTCAGGAATTTCCACCCAACAAATACACCGACTTGAGTAAGAAATATTACGACGACGGCGTACAGTTTTTGTCAAACTTCGAGGGCGTGGATGCGAAAGAGATACTCGGTGTAGAAGAACACTTCGAGGAGCCAATTGCGGCGGCGGACGGAAGAGATAGCTTCATCATTCAGGGCTTTATAGACCTTATATACATAGACTCGGCGGGGCGGTTGGTAGTTCACGACTGGAAATCAAAAGCAAAATTTAAAAACCCCGCCGAGCAGAAGAAGTATGCGAGACAGTTATACATATATTCAATTTATGTTAAGCTGAGATATGGTAAGTTTCCCGATCTACTGAGATTCCATATGTTCCGTAACAGCAAAGATGTGGATATCAAGTTCAACATTGACGACTATTACGAAGCAATAAACTGGATGCAGGAGACGGTAAAGGAAATCCGGGATTGCGGTGAGTTTGAAAGCCGACCGGATGATTTTTATTGCCAATATCTGTGCGACATGAGACTAAAATGCTGTGGGGAGACGGCGACGAAGTAGCATAAAGTAAAGGAGGTTGATGATTTATACAGGTATTAAAAAGCGATATTCAAAGAGCGAAAGAGAAATTAGGGGATAGAAATGCTGAGATTATGGTTGAGTTGCTCGGTATTACGAACTGGAATCCCTCAAGAAGAGTCGGGTGTTGCCCGAACCCCGAACACATAGACAAGAATCCGTCGTGCTCGTATAACCCCAAGACTTATTCTTTTCATTGCTTTGCGTGTGGCTTTACCTGTGACATCATAGATGCCTATATCACATCCAAGAAGTGTACTTTTCTTGAAGCGTGTGAGATGCTTTTTGATGAGGCGGGTATACAGTATTCATTCGCAGAGCGCGGAACAAAAGACAGGGCATACAAATACCCTAAGCCCAAGTATGCCGACAACAAAGAAGAGGTGTATAAGTATTGGCGGAAGAGAAAAATATCACCTGAAACAATAGATTATCTGAATATACAGCAGGACGAAAAAGGAAACACCTTGTTTCAGTATTTCGACCTGAATGACGTGCTCGTAATGTGTAAAGTCCGCAAGTCACGCGCAGTGCCTCACGGTGAACTTAAAATATGGTATCTCGAAAACAGCGATTGCTGTAATGTCCTTTACAACATCAATAAAATAAATACCACTCAGCCGTTGATAATATGTACCGGCGAAGGCGACTGTGCCGCACTCATTGAGTGCGGTTTTTACAACTCCGTAAGCATTAACGGCGGCGACCAGAATACGAAGTGGATTGAAGAGTGCTGGGATTTTCTGCAAGAGTTTGACGAAATCATCCTTGTCCACGACAACGACAGAAGCGGCGAGGAATACATAAAGAAAGTTGCTCCGAGGTTGGGCGAATATCGCGTCAAGGTTGCAGAAATCCCATTGTCTCACACCAATGCAGACGGCGAGAAAGTTCGTATAAAAGACATAAACGAACTGCTGTTCTTTGAGGGGAAAGAGGCGGTCAGAGATGTAATCAATAACGCGAAAGAGTCTGAGATTCCTGCGATAGTCGATTACACCGAAGTAAAGAGATTTGATATGTCGGATGTCGAGGGATTTACAACGGGCTTTGAAGATTTAGACGCTGCGCTCGGCAAGAACTATATGGGTTCTACAACGCTCATAACCGGAATAGCTTCTGCGGGTAAAAGCTCTCTGATATCGACGCTTGTATGCCGATCTATAGAGCAGGGTTATCCTTGTTTTATATACAGCGGAGAGCTTTCAAACCCGTCGTTGAAAAACTGGATTGACTTTGTTCACGCAGGACAGCGGGGGCTTGAAGAAGTGCAGGGCGAACACGGCAAGTATTACAGAATCAAGTCTGATGTGTACAGAAAAATCAATTCCTATTATCGCGGACAGCTTTACTTCTACAAAGATTCGTTCTCACATAAGACTGAAGACCTCCTCGCGACGGCGGAGAGTGCGGTAAGAAGGCTTGGAGTAAAAACGGTATTCTTCGACAATCTCACATCTGTGGATCTGTCGTGCGACGATAACTCAAAGTGGACTAAGCAGGAAGATTTTATAAGACAAATCATTGACTTTGCAAAACGATGGAATGTAGCTTGCTTTGTGGTTATTCACCCGAAGAAAATGGAGCAGGTACGCAAGATGAGCATCTTTGACCTACAGGGCGTTGCTGCCGCTGCCAACCTTGCACAGCGTGTTATATCGCTGTACCGAGTATCACCTAAAGATAAAAAGGGTGTTGTTGGTAGAAACGGCAAGTTTATTACGCCGCCCATGAAAGGCAGTGTTGTACTTGAAGTTCTCAAAGACCGATATGGTAGTGCGAACAACAAGGAATTTGCTCTGTACTACGACAACCCGAGTAAGAGATTCTACACAACGCCGCAGAATCTTGCCCATGCTTATGGGTGGGAAGTCGCCGACGGCGTGACAAGTGCGGAGTTGCCTTACGGCACTCCTGCTTATGACGAAGATATGGACGAGGAGGTGTTTGGTTGACAGACAACTTAGTAATTTATCATCTACATAGTGATAACAGTCTGCTGGACAGTTGCACAGGCTACAAGCTGTATATCGACAGAGCCGCTGAACTTGGACAACCAGCTATAGCGTTCAGCGAACACGGAAAACCACTCAACTGGGTCAAGAAAAAGATGTATTGTGATGAAAAAGGAATTAAATACATCCACGGCGTTGAGATATATCTCACTGAAAGCCTTAATGAAAGGGTCAGAGACAACTACCATACGGTGCTTATAGCTCGAAACGAACAGGGTGTGAAAGAACTCAACCTTGCAGTGTCGAAATCATGCGATAAAGACCACTTTTATTATGTAAATAGATTGAGTTTTGACGAGTTTCTGAAGCTGTCCAATAACATTATCACGACGAGCGCGTGTCTTGCAAGTCCTCTAAATAAGCTTCCCGTAGACCATCCGATGTACGAGAGTCTTGTCAGACGGTACGACTTCCTTGAGATACAGGCACATGACTGTCAGGAGCAGAGAGACTTTAATGTGCATTTGGCAGAGCTTGCGAAGAAGTACAGTAAGCCGCTGATAGCAGGAACCGATACTCACTCGCTTGACAAATATAAAGCCGAGTGCCGCAAGATATTACTCAAATACAAGAATAAGTCTTACGGTGACGAAGATACATACGACCTCACATATAAGTCCCGCGAAGAGTTGGACGCTGCATTTGCAAGGCAGGGCGTTCTACCTCCCGAGCTTTACAGACAGGCTATGGATAACACGCTTGTAATGGCTGATATGGTAGAGCCGTTCGAGCTTGATACATCCATTAAATACCCAATACTGTACGGGTCGGCTGAAGAGGATAGCCGAATAGAAGCTGAGCGTGTTGACCGAATGTTCAAAGAGAAGCTTGAGACGGGGGTTATACCGCCCGAGCAGGAAGAGGGGTTTAGGTCAGCGTTAGTGGAAGAAAGACGAGTTTTTGAGAAGCTTGGTATGAGTGGTTTTATGCTCTGTATGAGCGAGTTGATATGTTGGTGCAAAGAAAATGATGTACCGGTTGGTCCCGGACGAGGTTCTGTCGGTGGATCGAGGACGGCTTTTGTTACGGATATTATTGAGTGTAACCCGGAACAGTGGCATACGGTCTTCTCAAGGTTTTGTAATGAAGATAGGAAAGAAATTGGCGATTAATAATGTGGTCGCCCTATATGGCAACATATAGCAAAAAAGCTGGTGAACCCACAAATGTGGGGTGTGGCGAATTATCGCTGCTAACGGTGAACCCTAAGTTTATTGATAAGGGAATACCGTGGTAAGTCGGTCTATATCTACGATAGTCAGGAGGTGTTTATGACATTCCAAGACATTAACGGTAGATATAAGCAAATTAAAGATTTTAAAGACTATTTTGTAACAGAATATGGCGAGATTTATTCAACAAGACTTCGTGGTAATGAAAGGGAATCTCATTTACATAAAATCAAGCCCAAAGACCCGGGTAACCCAAGCAAATATCTAAATGTTACTCTCTGTAGTGATCATGGACAAGTAACGAAATCTGTACATAGACTTGTCGCAGAAGCGTTTGTAGGCGGACATTTTGACGGTGCTGTTGTAAATCATATTGATGGCAATAACCGAAACAACAACGCATCAAATCTTGAATGGACGACTGTCAAAGACAATGTTCATAAATCATATATTACTTCTGGTAAGTCTCCCGTAAGGAATAGCAAAATATGGCGACTTGTGGACGCAAATGGTGTGGTTATAGGAGATTTTCACGGACACCATAAAATGGAAAAATATGTTAAGGATTCCAAAATTGATGCATCGCCAACTCAGCTAACCCGGAATGGGAATAGCAGAGGATATACAATTATTAAAATCGCAGATATAGACTGAAAACTGTAACGACTATCCGAGAGGAGTACAGCAACGGTGAAAGTCCGTTGTTGGAAGCGCCAGCCTCCACATATGGATAAAGATATGGGTTGGGAATGTCAACCTTCATATGTGGATGAAGATATAGTCTACTCCCCTAATAAATATCGGGAAACCGAGGGTACAAAGGATCGACATCGATTGTATCGAAACCGATAGACCTAAGATATTCAAATATATAATAAATCGTTTTGGTGAGAGAAAAACAGCAAGGGTTCCATCGTTCGGGACTTTGCAAGAAAAGGGTACTATTAAGGGTATAGGAAATGCACTCGCTAAATATTGGGAAGAAGAAAAGACCGGAGTTCCATTTAAGCCCTCAGACAAGTTTTCCCCCGATAATCCGTATTCCCTGAGTAATATTGATGAGATTATATCTGAGTTTTTCGCAGACGAGCAGAGCGCAAGAAAGAACCACCCGGATATATTCCAATATTATGATGGATTATTAGACACAAAGATTTCACAATCTGTACACCCCGCGGGTATAGTTATTAGCCCGATTACACTTGATGACGCATACGGCGTGTTTGATAAAGACGGAGATCTTTGTCTTATGATTGACATGGACGAGCTTCACGAGGTCGGGGCGGCGAAATTTGATTTCCTTATACTAAGCAACATAGGTATCATAAATGAAACTTGCAGACTGGCAGGTATTCCATATCCGCATATGCACGAGATAAATTTCAATGACCAAAAAGTTTGGGCTGATATGTTAAGAAGTCCTGCGGGAATATTTCAGATGGAATCACCATTCGCATTCTCGATGTTAAAAAAGTTTGTTCCGCACTCAATCTTTGATATGAACCTTATAACTGCGGCGGTGCGCCCGTCGGGAGCTTCGTATAGAGATAGGCTAATGAAAAAGATTCCTAATAAAAACCCGTCAAAGGAAATAGACGAGCTCCTTAAGAATAACTTAGGATATTTGATATTCCAAGAAGATATTATAGCGTTCCTTCAACAAATATGTGGCTTATCAGGCAGTGAAGCGGATAATGTTAGACGAGCAATAGGTCGTAAGGATGCCGAGAGGTTGGAAGGGGCAATGCCTAAGATACTTGAGGGGTATTGCAAAAATTCTGACAAGCCAAGAGAGGAAGCTGAGAAAGACGCAAAAACCTTCTTGAAAGTAATTGAGGACGCTTCTGAGTATTCCTTTGGTTACAACCACGCCACTGAATATAGTCTCATAGGTTATCTGTGTGCTTATCTGCGTTGCTATTATCCTTGCGAGTTTATCACAGCATATCTTAACAACGCCGCTAATGAAGATGATGTTATTAATGGCACTACGCTTGCCGCTGAATATGGATTTAAGGTAACACCTCCTCGTTTCGGCGCGTCGAGAGATGTCTTCTATTTTAACAAGGAGAAAAAAGAAATAGCAAAGGGGTTGACGAGTGTTAAGTATATGTCCGCTGCTCTTGCAAATGAGCTGTATGACATATACGACGAGGTAAAAGGAAAATCGTTTATGGAGGTTCTTAAGGCTCTCTCGAAGACCTCTATTGATACGCGACAGCTCGATATCCTAATTAAAATTGGCTACTTTGAAGAGTTTGGGAACATGGGAGAGCTATTGAAGCTTGTGCAAGTGTACTCGTTCTTTAAGAACGGAACTGCAAAATCTGTTAGCAAGTCCAAGGTTGTAGGTTTCCTTGCGGATATCATTTCAGATTATGCAACAGATAAAGGCGTTAAGGGGAATGAGCTTAAGTCTTACACAATAACCGACATGGATGGGCTTTTAGCCGCTTGTGAAGAACAAATTAAAAAGTCGAATATTCCCGACTTAACCCTTAAGGTTAAGATACAAAACAGCATTGACTATCTCGGATATGTTGGTATTCAGACCGGACTGCCCGAAGACAGGAGAAAGCTTTTGATAACAGAAGTATTCCCCATGCGTGGACAGAACGGTATGCCGTGGGGGTATAAAGTGAATACGCAGAGTCTGGGCACAGGTAAGCAGTCGTCGTTGACGATACCGGCGAGAATATATGCCGAGAATCAGGTAGCGAAGGGTGATATCGTGTATGCCGACAACTGCTACAAGAATCCGAAAGGATATTGGTATCTTAACGCTTATAGAAAGATGTGAGGTGACGACTATGGATTGGAGGGGACGAAAATATTACGCGGTTAGCTTCTCCCCGGAGGCATTAGACATGAGGATTCAGTTTATTAAACTTATAGGTTCGGGTGTTAAAATTCGTTTCAGCACTGATGTGCCGCGACAGAAAGATGAGCTTGAAGAACGAGGTCGTTATCAATGTCTAATAGGATGCCGTTTTGACCAAAATGAGACAGTAGAGTATGAACTCAGAAAAGCTAAACGCAATGATTACTATTGTTCTTGGAGAGAGATTAAGGAGGCAAAAAAATGAAGGAGATGGTAGCCAATAGGATTAAAGCTATAAAGGAATATCTGAAGCAAGTACAGGAAGAATTGAAGGTACTTAATAATGCATGATTATGAAGATGCGCTTCGTGAGGTATTGAATCGAGTTTATCGAAACACAGATGATTGTGAAATGCGTATTTCAAAAGATTGCTACAAGTTAATCAGAGAAGCTCTCGAAAAGCAGATACCAAAGATGCCGATAAACGAAGAGTGCTATTACATATGCCCTTGTTGCCGAGGCGACTTGGGTGTTTCGGATGATGATATTTTTATCTATGAACTTTTGATGCCTAAATATTGTAGTAATTGCGGATGTGCGCTTGACTGGACGGAGGTAAAGAATGAGAGTTTATTTGGTTGAAAAAATATGTGATTATGAATATGGCTGCACAGAGGTTGTTAAGGCGTTTTTCAATGAAAAATCCGCAAGAGAGTATATAAATAAGCAACCCGATGTAGGTAACTTCACATTTTGGGATGGAAGTAATGCACCTATATATGATGTTGCTATGTTGGAGGTAGAAGAATGACCAATAAGAGATATACTGACGAAGAAATTAAATCCTCATTAGAAGTGATTGCCACTTCACAAAATTGTAATGAATGCAAAATCCGTAATGGTAGATGGGGAACTTGCAACTGCTCTCAAATAGCCGCTAATGCTGCTCTTGACCTTATCAACCGTCAAAGGGCTGAGATTGAGAGACTGGGAAAGAAAATAGAGGGTCTCTTGAGAAGCTACTCAACCGCCAAAGTGACAAAGATTAAACACGGCAAATGGATTGAGGATGGCTATTGCGATATTCCTTGTGTATGTTCATGTTGCGGAGCGGAAGCGCAATATACAAGCACTTTTAAAGAAACATTTGACTATGATTGGGAAGAAAACTTATGCCCTACAGGGTACGAAGAAATAAGAGAATATATTAGAACGCCGTTTTGTTCTAATTGCGGCGCGAAAATGGACGGAGGTAAAAAATGAGTGATTATATCGCCCGCGATTTGCTTTTGGCAGAAATAAAAGAACTTAAAAAGTCTCCGTGGTATAACGGCGGTTATGGAACTTATGAAAGAAATATCCGCCGCGAGGCAATCGACATTATTGTAGACCTTTGCATAAGGTCAGCTCCTGCCGCAGATGCGCAAGCTGTTAAACACGGCAAATGGAAGTTGTGTTATGAAGATTGGCGAATGCAAATCGCGGGCGACGAGTGCTCCGCTTGTGGATTCCAACATTACGGAACATGTATATCACACTATCATTACTGTCCGAACTGCGGCGCAAAAATGGACGGAGGGAATTGAATGAAGATTGTAAATACGCATACTGGAAAAATTTATATTGATCCCGAACGCAAGTTGGAGTTCCTTACGGTCGGTGATTACGGAAAAGAGAACAACATTAAGGCTAATTTTTTGGGCTTATATAAAGAAATTAACGGCGTCGAAAACACCGAGGTTGATTTATCTAAAAAGTGGGTAGCTACTATCAGTACACAAAAAGGTTGTCCTATGAGATGCAAATTTTGCGATTGTCCGCAGTTTGGCTATCACGGGGACGCGACTATAGATGATTTAGTTTACGAAGTTCAGACAATTCTTCAGAACGAAGTCGTAACTAAGACAGATAGATTTAATGTACATTTTGCAAGAATGGGCGAGCCAACATTTAATTTTGCTGTGCTTGATTTTGCAGATAATATCCTAAAGCCGCTCGTGGGGCAATATATTAACGCAAAAACAATCCACCCAGTAGTCTCTACTATGCTCCCAAAGTCTAATAAACGACTGGAAGAGTTTATTTTAAGATGGTGCGATATTAAAAATGAAAGATATAACGGAGAAGCGGGGCTTCAGTTTAGCATTAACAGCACTGACGACGAACAGAGGAATAATCAATTTAGCGGAATGAGTTTGAACCTTGATGAAATTTCTATGCTTGCAGCGAAACTCCCTGTACCCAAGGGTAGAAAATATACATTAAATTTTGCCGTTACTGCTGATACAGTTCTTGACGCAAAACAACTTTCTATGCTATTCGACAAGAATAAGTTTATTGTTAAAATAACGCCCATTCATGAAACAAAATCTGCGATAACGAACGGTTTTGACGTTACGACTTCTTACACCGATTACGATGTATACAGGAAGTTTGAACAGCCGTTGGTTGCCGAGGGGTGGAATGTTATTGTTTTTGTGCCGAGCAAAGAAGAGGATGGCGATAGAATCACTTGTGGAAACGCTTTGATTTCTGCGATGACCCAAAATCGATAAAAAGGGAGACTGGACTATGACAGACATTAATGTGGTAAAAGAAAGAGTAATTGAGGAATTAAAAAAGCAGGGCATAGATGTGTACTTCATCGACTTCTATGTTGACGACGGCGGCGAGCCGTATTTTGTTTACACCTTCGACGAGTTGATGATAGAAGAAGCGACTGAGTATTATAAAAACAATTGGATAATCGAAGGTGCGTTTGACGATTGGTCTTTTTGGTATGCAGATGAACCGGACGATTGGCTTGTCGCAGATATATGTGACACAATCAAACGCAGAATAGGAGGCGAAGAATAATACGTGAGATACTTTTTCGCGGCAAGCGAACAGATAACGGCGAGTGGGTTGAGGGATATTATTATAAAGCTAAATATTGTAGAACTGATGACAAGCTTTGTGATTATATTACTATTCCGTACATAGAACAATGCAACTTGCCGAATTCGCACTATATTGTAAACCCTGAAACCGTAGGACAGTGCATAGGTCTGAAAGATAGAAACGGCATAAATATTTTTGAGGGCGATATAGTAAAGAGAGTTTGGCTCGGCAAAATGAGCATTTATCAAATTGTCTATGACAACGGTCTCGCGAGTTTTATTGGGCAAGCGGGCATAAAATTTACAACATTTGATTATGATTCAACCGAATTTGAGGTTGTCGGCAATATCTACGATAATAAGTTGGAGGGTTTTAACAATGGCTGAATACATAGAGCGTGAGGCAGTGATTGATGAAATTGAAGGCGCAACTTGGTATCACATAAGTTGTCAAAAAAATTTAGTTGAAGGAGCTGCGTGTGAAGCTGATGCACTTTATAAAGCCACAGACATTTACAATGTTATAAAGTCAGCACCAATCGCCGATGTGGTTGAGGTTGTCAGATGTAAGGACTGTAAGTATTGGCAAGACAACAACGATGGATACCCTCATCAAGAGTGCCGATGGGGTAATTATGAAACTCCTGACCCTGATGATTATTGCAGTTACGGAGAATTGAAAGATGGTGACACGGAATGAAAGCAGAGAACAGAATAAGATTCGAAAGGATAACAGGTCAGATTGAAGGTTTGTCCTTTTGCATTGAAAACAAGGAAATATCAGGAGCACTGCTTGACATAGCCGAAACGATCGACAGCGTTATCAAAAGCGAAAGTGAGGACGGAGGGAATAACAATGGCTGATACAGATAGGTGTGTTTGCTGCGGTGCGATAGTCCCCGAAGGACGGCAGGTGTGCCCGTCGTGTACGGCAGCATACATAATGACGAGAGATATGGGTAACGGAAGGAATCCCGACAGAATAGACGGCTTTCTTGAAACGCTTGGTCGGGTGTGGAAGAGGGTTCCCGATTGGAGGTTCTTTCAGCTGATATGCAACATCCAAAGAGCAATGCACTCTGATGGATTTTATTTAGAGGACGGTGACTCCGAGCAGTTTATTAAGGAGATGTTTAAGTGAAAAAAGAGTTTAATGAGTGCGTCGGATGTCCGCCTGAACTTGGGTGTATCGGTGACTCGTGTCCACATAGGCGTGTTACTCGATACTTCTGCGACAAGTGCGGTGAAGAGGAGACACTTTATTATGTGGACGGCGACGAACTGTGTGCAGAGTGTGTGCTGGACGGGCTTGATATTGTCGAGGGTTCGGACGAATAGAGAGGAGAGGTTCAATGATAAAAATTGAAAATGTTGTAGCACCTTCTACTGAACAGTGGGAGGCGATTATTAGGGGCTGTCGAAATCCGATGAATAGCTGGAGTAAGAGTGACAGCTATTATCCCGAAGAGTATCGTTACGGCGATCTTCCCAGTGATGCTGTTGATATCGGCGACAACGACCTTAATCTTATGAAGCGTCTTTGTGGCGCGGGTACAGACCATCGCAAGTTTATGAGAATGATTACGGTGTATGTGGATATAACTGCGCCAACCTTTTGGTGGGCTGAGTTTGATACTTACAAAATTGGTACGGTTCGGAATAGTTGTAGTTTTATGCATAAAGGCGTGAGTAGACCGTTTACTATTGATGATTTTAGTATTAAAAATAAACGAATTTATGACATTCTTAGACCCTTAGAGAAGAAAAAATATGAATTAACTTACCCCTACGAGACTGATGAATTTAAGCTTTTTACAGACGAAAACGGAAGGACTTATCGTGTTTACCGAAATGGTCGAGTAATTCAGGAGTCTTATAGCTACACAGATAACTATGGCTCTGGAAGAACTCGCATCATTCAAGAGCGACCAATTACAACATATCAAAATAGAGACGGATATTTTATCGTCAAGCTTGCTGGTAGAACGGGGAAGCATATCCCCCTTCATGTGTTAGTTGCTAAAATGTGGTGTCCGGGTGAAACCAAAGAGGCTTGGCAGGTTGACCATTTAAATACAGATAAGGGAGATAATTCCGCAGAAAATCTTGAATGGGTGACTCCTTCTGAAAATATGCAACGAGCCTTAAAGGCAGGGCTCTACGATAATCTTAAAAGTATTCACAGGTGGTATCTTATTTGGAAAAATCGCACTTGTACTCTCCCGACCGAAAAGCGAATGATGTTTAAAATTGACGCAGAAAAGGGCTTGACACATAAAGAATTAGGCGAAAAATATGGGATTACTCCTACTCAAGCAAACGGTATTCGGTGTGTTATGAAAAATTCTGATGTTGAAGATGACTTTCAAGAGGCACTTGTCTGGGATCGAGTTATTGAACAGCTAAATGAAATGAGAAATCTGTACTTGGAGACAAAGGACAACGCGGTTTTTCAGGGTATTCGTTGCTTGTTACCCTCTGGGTATATGCAGCGATCCACTGTAATGCTAAACTACGAAGTGCTCGCCAACATTTATAAGTCTCGAAACGGGCATCGTTTGGACGAATGGAAGACCATGCTCGATTGGATCGAAACCCTTCCATATTCAGAGTTGATAACAGGGGAGTCCAAAGATAAGAATGAAACCGAGGGCGAGGACGAGGAGGACTAATATGGACGCAGTAGATTACCTTAAAACAAAAGAGCGAATGTGCGGAAAGTCATCTGGTTGCTCCATGTGTCCACTCGCTATGGGCGAACCCTTTGGCTGTGAAACCGTTGAATCCCAGCATCCCGAAGAGGCTGTCGAGATAGTTGAGAAGTGGGGTGTGGAACATCCGGTAGAAACATACATGAGTGACTTCCTCAAGAAGTTCCCGAACGCGATATTTAACAATGATGGCTATCCCTCTGATTGCGTGAGATACCTTTACGGCAACGACCATACTCCACTCGGCGACCGTGGGTGCGTTGGTGTTTCTTGCTCAACTTGTTGGAATAGACCTATAAAGAAAGAGAGGTGTAGATATTATAAGGCTGAACACGGAGTAAAAGTGTGCATCGGTCAAAAGGGCGAGCCGTCGTGTAAGTGTGGCGGCGACGTGAATTGCTGTGAGAGAGACTAAAAGGAGAAGATAAATGGGTTATTACTTTAACAGAGAAGATATTTTAAATGGCGCAAAAGACTGCGTTTGTAGGAGTAGAGAAGCAGATTACAGCTCGCCTGAGAACAGCTTTAAGGTAATAGCGTCTATGTGGACAAGTTACCTTTGTGCGACCGGAAAAATGCCAGAGGATAATGGAGCGGTACTTACCGCGAAGGATGTCGCCGCTATGATGGTGTTGTTTAAGATGTCAAGAGTGGCGACCGGTAGAGGCAAGGCTGATAACTGGATAGACGCGGCGGGGTATGCGGCGTGTGGTGGTGAGACCGAGAAGATAATTCGACCCGACACAGAAGTCTCGAAGGGCACTGACTGTGAGATGGTTGTATGAGAAAGAAAGAGCTAAAACAGGAGCTAAATTCTCTACGCACCGACCTCGAAGCCGCTAAGAGCAATGCTGATTTTTGGAAGGGATATACAAAATTCAATCAAGAAAAATTAGAAGATAACAAACAACTCCGTGAGGAGAACTTAAGGCTAAACAAGCTGCTCGCAGAGGTGACAAGTGACCTTAACGCACTTCGCCGAAGTAGTGGATTCGCTCATGCTTACTGCGCTTGCGATGAGTGGTTAGACAAAGAATACTGTGACCGTTGCAGAGAGAACGGATATAACGATTGGAAATGGAGAGGAGTTTTAAAAAATGAAGAGAATCATTGACGAGATATTTGACTGGATTACAGCGATAGATGAGGCGATAGAAATAACTGCCAAAAATGAGGCTCATAGCGACCACAAGGGTGACGAGCCACAGATACATGCGTGTCCCGCAGACTGCAAGGGAGCACCCGGTGCCAACTGGCACTCAATAGAAACTGTCGGCGACCTGCCCGAGTACAGTGGTAAATTTATCGTGACGATTGAGGAGTTTTTCTATTCAATCAATTGTATGCACTCGGGACCCCGCAACGAGAGAGCGACCGTTACAGCGTGGTACGACGCCGACTCGATGACTTGGGAGATTGACGGCGTGGACGAACCTATAGACGCAGTTGAGGGTGGAAGTGTTGACGGTGTGCTCACCTTTGTGGTGGCGTGGCAGATACTTCCTGAGCCTTACAAAAAAAACTAATAAAATAATTAATATTCTTAGAAATGGAGCAAGCAAAACACTTGAGTTTAAGTGTTCGACCTGCGGGTGCGTTTTCGAAGCAGACATAAATAGCTATGTTCTGACGGGAGAGGAGATTGTTCGTGAGTCATACGATGGGGCGCACAAAGTTGTTGTGTATGCACCTTATACAATGTCAAAATGCCCGTGCTGCGGACGAGTAGCACACGAGGCTTAACTTACATATACGGAGGTTTACAAAACATGAAAGTAATACTGTATACCACGCATTGCCCTAAATGCAATGTACTGACGACCAAACTGAAATCGAAGGGAGTGGACTACGAAGAAATTACCGATGTGGATGTTATGAGAGACAAGGGTTTTATGTCGGCTCCTATGCTTGAGGTTGACGGAAAGACAATGACTTTCATCGAAGCAATTAAATGGGTTAACGAGGTGATGTGATATATGAAGTTTAATATAGATAGTCTCGATAGAAGTTTTGTAATTGAATATAATCGTCTGCAAAATGCTTACTCAGAGAGGCTGAGCGAGCTCAATGGGTTTGGAGATAAACAGCTCAACTATACCGATTTTATCGACAATTTTGTTGATAAGCAAACCATAGCAGACGCGAGTATAGATGGCAACGCGAATGTTGCACACAAGGATATTGTTTCACTCATAAACGAAATGTCAAAGCCCCATTCAAAACTTTTGGCGTTCAACAAGATATTTCATGAGCTGACTAAGAAGTATGGACACGAGGATGCCACTGAGTGGCTAAAGGGCGAGTGGGACGGACACTTTTATCTGCACGACGCTCATAGCTCGTCTTGGGTTCCGTATTGCTTTGCTTATGATATAGACGAACTGGTGAAGCGCGGACTCTATTTCATAGATAACTTTAATGCGGCTCCGCCTCAGCACCTCAATACATATACTGATTTTGTCAGCGAATTTGTGTCGTGGACATGCAATAGGTCTTCAGGCGCGGTTGGGCTTCCGAGTTTTCTCATCTATTCGTATTACTTCTGGAAGAAAGATTGCGACGAGGGTTACTTTGTAAAGTCTCCTGAATATTACAGAGACCAGTCTTTTCAGGAGATAATATATCGACTTAATCAGCCCTATCTAAGGGGCGGAATCCAGTCGGCTTTTACCAACTTTTCGATATTTGACAAGCCCTACCTCGAAGCGCTCTTCGGCGGTAAAGAGTTTCCCGACGGCACATTCATTATAGATTATATCGACGAGATTAAAGAATATCAGAAGGCGTTTATGAAAGTGCTTTCAGATACAAGAAGAGAGAACCTTATGACGTTTCCGGTCGTTTCGTTTGCTCTTCTCAGACAGAACGGCAAGTTCGTAGATGAGGATTTTGCAAAGTGGTGTTGCTGTCATAACATGAAGTGGGCGGATAGTAACATTTTCGTATCAGAGGATGTTACAAGCTTGAGTAACTGCTGTTTTGCTGGGTCACAGAAAGTTCTTGCGAGATCAAGCACTGGAGGAGCAGCTCTTACCTCATTTAAAGAGCTCTGTGATGCCAGATATACTGACGCTCGCAGAAATTTAGTTATATTCCACAACGGTAATTGGCGTAAAGGCAAAGCAATTAAGCTTCCTGCAAGACCGCTTTATAAAGTCACAACAGTAAACAACAAAGAGTTAATTATCACTGATAATCATATAACGCCTACGCTCAGAGGTGATATTAAGACGACCGATCTCACCACTGATGATTATATACTGTTCAACACAAAAGCTCTTAACGCTCCGCATGAGACAGATAAGCACCTCACATACGAGCAGGGGTATATGATTGGTATGTATCTTGGCGATGGTAGTATGTCCGGCGAAGACGCTACAAATAAAAGCACGACAATCTGCCTGTCTCTAAATAAAGAGAAATACGAGTCATCAATAAAAGAACTCGATATAGCCGCGAAAGAAATCGGTGACGCTCAAGTTAGATTGGGCAAGATTTATAATAATGTTTACCCTATAACTATAATAAGTAACAAAGTGGCAGAATTTATAAGAGAGTATGTTGGAGGCAAATACTGTTACGAAAAAACTCTAAATATGAATGTTCTCTTGCAGTCAATAGAATTTAGAAGAGGTATTCTTGATGGCTACTATGTGACCGACGGTGGCAACAGCAATCGTATATACAGCACCTCAAAAGAGCTGATTGACAACATAGAAGCACTTTGCACTTCTCTTGGTTTTAACACTATTGTTAATGTGTCTGATAGAACAGGAGAGGGAGCTGTGGTTATTCGCGGTGAAGAGTTTAATCGTAATTATCCTCTGTATTGTATTCGTTGGTATGAGACTTATAAGAGGGCAAGTAAGGATATCTACAAATGGAATAACAACTCCGTTTATTTTAAGGTGAAGTCAATAGAGCCTATAAATACCGATGATGAGTTCTGCTACTGCTTTGAGATGAGTGACGAGGATGAGCCCTATTTCACCTTACCGAACGGTATAATCACACATAACTGCCGTCTTAAAAGCAACATAAAGGAGCTTGGCTACTTCAACAGCATCGGCGGGTCGGCGCTTGAGGTTGGATCTATTAAGGTAAATACAATAAACCTTGCCCGTCTTGCCTACGAGACAACATCAGAGGAAGAGTATCTTGAAGCTCTTAAGGGTCGAGTAATTACCTGTGCAAAAACTCTTGATGTTATTAGAGATATTATGAAGCGAAACACAGAAAAGGGGCTGCTTCCCAACTACGCGCTCGGTATTATCAACATGAAGTCGCAGTACAACACCGTCGGCATTATTGGTGTGTACGAAGCGTTGCAGAAGTTTGGCTACACCTATCACGACGAGTTCGGCAATACATATTATAAAGACGAGGGCGTAGAGTTCGCCAAGAAGATACTTGCGACAATCACCGAGATTAAAGACGAGTTCGTCAAGGACAAGGACTACATGATGAACATCGAACAGGTTCCCGGAGAGAGAGCTGCGGCTGTTCTTATGGAAAAAGACAAGCTGTTCTTTCCCAATGAGAAATACGACCTTCCTCTGTACGGCAACCAGTGGATTCCGCTCGGTATAAAGACAACCATAGCTGAAAAGGTTAGAGTGAGTGCTATTCTTGACAAGGCTTGCTCAGGCGGCAGTATAGTCCATATTAACATCAGTTCTCCATTCAACAGTTTCGATGAAGCTTGGTATATGATGAACTATGTGGCGGATGCGGGTGTTAACTACTTTGCCTTTAATCTTCGTATATCGGCTTGTGATAACAACCACGGATTCTTCGGAGATACTTGCCCCGAGTGTGGACACCCCGTTGAGACGACATATCAGCGTATAGTTGGCTTCCTTACGCCTACTAAGACCTATTCTGAGGCTCGTAAGAAAGAGTTCGCTATGCGCGACTGGTTCGACCTTAACAATATAGGAGAACTTTAATGCGAGTAAAAGCAATCGAAGTAGAGGCGTTTGGGGACTATAAATATCCTGCAATGCTTATAGGTGCTAACGGTTGCGATTGGAAATGCGAGAGAGATTGCGGGGAGAAGCTGTGTCAAAACTCTTCCCTCGCAACTTCTCCCACTATCGAGGTTGCTCCGTATAGACTGTTTGAACTCTATCAGTCGAGCACTGTGACGAAAGCAGTTGTGTTTGGCGGGTTGGAACCCATACTTCAAATAGAAGAGATTCTTGAAGTTATTGATTATTTTCGTCAGCGCACAGACGACCCTATCATAATTTACACGGGGTATACACCCGATGAAATTGAGTCTAAATTAAACGAGCTCAGACGATACAAAAACATTATCGTAAAGTTCGGGCGGTTTATCCCAAACCAAGAGCCCCACAGAGACGATGTTCTTGGGGTGATGTTGGCAAGCAACAACCAGTATGCAGAGAAGATAAGTTAAGGAGGTAATACGGAAGATAGACTGGATTATACCTACTTCGGCAGAAAAGCCGATTGATGCAAGAAGTACACGATATAGTAAAACTGATGAAAAAGCGGTTAAACCTTTCTTGAAATGGGCAGGCGGCAAAGGTCAGCTCATTAAAGAGATTGAACGTTACTATCCGTTTGATAGTGGAAGAATTACAAAATACGCTGAACCATTTGTTGGCGGCGGTGCAGTTTTGTTTGATATACTTAGCAAATATGATTTAGAAGAAGTATATGTCAGCGATATTAATGCAGAACTTATCAATACATATAGCATTATCCGTGATGATGTTGATGCATTGACAGAAATGCTTTACGCTATGCAGAGCGATTTTATTCCGTCAGATACAGACAATCGCAAAGTGTATTATTTGAAAAAGCGTGAGCGTTTTAATGATTTAAAAGTAAACGGTGACGAGAACATCAATATTGAAAAAGCGGCATTAATGATTTTTCTTAACAAGACTTGTTTCAACGGTCTGTTCCGTGTAAATAAAAAGGGGTTATTCAACGTTCCTATGGGAGCATACAAAAATCCGATGATTTGTGATGAAAAAAATCTCAGAGCAGTATCGAATAAGTTGCAGAGAGTTACCATTGTATGTGGAGATTACAGAGAGTCGTCTGATTTTATTGACAAAAACACCTTTGTTTATTTTGATCCGCCATACAGACCTATTACAGATACAGCGAGTTTTACTGCATATACCGAAAACTTGTTTAACGATGAGGAACAGATTGAACTTGCACGATTTGTTGATGATATGCACAGAAAAGGCGCAAAAGTCGTTATCAGCAATTCCGATCCGAAGAATTCAAATACAGATGATGATTTCTTTGATAACATCTATTCTGCACATAAAATCAAACGAGTTGAAGCAACTCGAATGATTAACTGTAACAGTGAAGCGAGAGGAAAGATTAAAGAATTGCTCATTAGCAACTTTTGATGGAGGAAAAGAAGATGAGTTATGAGTACGATGTTACAGACGACGAGCTTGAGGCGGTAGCTTACTTTCTTGAGGATTATAGACTGGATAAGAAGAATAAGGAGAAAAATAATGAAGAAGATTAAAATAAAGTATCATGACGCGAATATGGAGCGTCTTCAGAAAATATCACAGGGTGACTGGATAGATCTCAGAGCTGCTGAAACTGTAGAACTTAAGAGGGGAGAGTTTAAGATTATATCCCTCGGCGTATCTATGAAGCTTCCCGACGGTTACGAGGCTCATGTTGTACCGAGAAGCAGTACATACAAGAACTTCAAGGTCATACAGGCTAACAGCATGGGAATTATAGATAACAGCTACAGCGGTGACAACGATGTGTGGATGTTTCCTGCGATAGCTCTTGAAGATACAAAAATTGAAAAGGGTGATAGAATATGCCAGTTTCGCATAGTGAAGTCCATGCCTAAAGTGCGTCTCGACGAAGTAGACCATCTCGACGACCAGTCCAGAGGCGGGTTCGGTTCTACGGGAGTGAAGTGATGAAGAATAACAAGCTTTTGTTTTATGTCTTGTCGTTCACTTGGGGCTTGCCTATGACGCTTGTCGGTGTGGTCGCCGCCGCAGTTATGCTGTTGCTCTTCAGGAAGCCGGAGCTGTGTGGCTATTGTATAAGGTTTAGGATTGGCAACGGCTGGGGTGGTGTGTCGCTTGGACTAACGATAATTACAGACAACCAGTCAGAGAGCGAGATTACATACCACGAACACGGTCACGCGATTCAGAACACGCTCTACGGTTTCTTTATGCCGGTTCTCGTATGTATTCCCTCGATGATACGATATTGGCATAGAGAATACCTTGTGCGGATAAAAGGGTATAGATATAGTTCTTTACCCGCTTACGACGACGCATGGTATGAGGGACAGGCGACCAGATGGGGCACAGAATTTATGGCAAATCTCGGGCGGTAATCTTAGGTTTGTTGAGGCTGGCATAAAGAAACTGCGAGGACGAATATAATAAAAGTATTCTGTCAACAAAAATTATTGATTGCGTTTTTATAAAAAAGGAGGCGAATTATGTTGAAAAATAAGAAAGATGATGATATAATCTACCATAGACTGAGGTGGGATTATATGAACAACAACGTATTAGTAAGCACTGCTATGTTGAGTGCGTTTTGGGAAAAGGAACGTAAGGACACATTTGATTTGCTGTCTCCTTTTGTAGAATATTCTATAGCCAAAACGACAAATGTTGGGGAGCTTCTGCAAATACAGGATTTGCAGAACTATCTTAAAACTGAATTTGGGTATGAAGAAATTCCTATAAACGCCATAACTTTAATACTCAACAGACTCTCTCCAAAAATTCTTAAACGCGAAAACAAGCAATATCGGTTGATGGAATCGCTCGATTCAAAGATAGATAAATTTGAGGATGAGAGAGTTAGGTATAAAGAGCGAGCGGAAAAGGTGGCTTCAGTTTTAACTGATTATTTAAATGCCCGTTTGTCCGCTAAATTTAATCGAGAAAAAGCGCTAAATGCTCTAATCGATTTCTTTGCGATAAATGGTATGTATGTTATTAGCGATATAACTGCTTTGGAATTACTAAAAAGTAAAGACAACGAACTTGTGTACTGTATAGCTCAATTTGTTGTAAATGAATATGAGCAGGATTCCTTAGTGTTCCATTATATTGTTAGTATGGTAAAGGGCTTCTTCGTCTCGACCGCTATATCATTACAGCCACAAAATGCGGATGTTACTAAGTCGAAATTTAAAGAGCTTAAGTGCTATGTGGACACCCCGGTAATTATAAGCGCTCTTGGTATGACCACTGAAACAGAAGCCGCTGCCGCTAAGGAACTACTGACTATGTTGCGAGAAAAAGGCGCGAAGCTATATTGCTTTAGGCACACATACTGGGAGATTGACTCCATTCTTGAGGCGTACAAACACTCACTTAAATACGGCACTTTATCTAATCACACATTAGAAAGCTGGGACGAGAAGGAATATACAGTATCTGATGTTGAAAGACAGCAAAGCTTACTAAAAAACAAGATTAAATCTATTGGTATTAATATTGTCGAAGCGCCAGATTGTACGAAAAATACCGACAAATATCCATTGGATTATATTGATTTTAAGAGTTATATAGGTGAGAAAATTAGTTACGCAAAAGAGGATGCTCTTGACAGAGATATTAAGAGTATTGCCTCTATATTGTTGATGAGAGATGGCTGTAGTTCCGATTGTATTGAGGAGTGCAGGTTTATTTTTGTCACTTCTAATATTAGTCTTGTTAAACGCTCTAATGAATATTTGATTAAATCTAACATTGTTAGAGGCGACAGCGTTATGCCAATAAATACGGATATAGAACTGTCATCCATTGTCTGGCTAAAGTGCTATGCCTCCCATGAGGACTACCCAAGAAATAAACTGATAGAATATGCTTTTGCCGCATTAGAACCGACTGAGGAAATACTTAATGTATTTCGAGACAAGGTTGATAAAATACGGGCTGATGGCGGCATTACCGAAGAAGAGGCTGCTATTATAAAAACCGACCACTTTAGTCGCCGTAAACTCGCCGAAACGGCGCGGGGTAATCCGAGACGCGTTGATGAAAACACTGTATATGAAATTAAGGCGGAGCTTAAAGATCGCCTTGTTGGTGATGTTAGGAGGGAAAAAGATGCAGAGATAGAGGAGTATCGGGTTAGAGAAGAACTTATGTTAAAAGACCATCAAAGAGTCTCAAAAGATTATCAAAAAAAATCTGAAGAATGTATGAAGATATCCGAGGAGAAGAAAAAGTTTGAAGATCGTACAAGAGATTGTATAATTAGAAGCGTTAAAGCGCACGGTAAAAAGGTCGAGAAGCGCACACGCATAGTATGTAAAATCTTGTTCTATACTCTTTTGGTGGCTTTTATTGTTGTATCTATCGTCGCGGACGTTATCAATAGCGGTGGCAACGTTTGTAACGGGGTTGTCGTGTTTTCGCTCATTTTGGGTACTTTAGCAGCTATTGACGGGGCTATATCTAAACTTAATTATGTTTCTCGGATTACAAATAAAATAGCTTATAAAGCATCTACTAAAGCGATGGACAAAGAAAAAGAGAAGAGTAAGCAGGAATTTAACGACGTAATAAATTTTGATGATTTTATCGCAAAATAAAGAATAACGGTTGACTTCCTTTATTGATGTGGTATAATTCCAGTTGAGAACCTCTCGGTTCCTATACACCTATTTAAGAGCGGTTTTGCTTAAGCAAAACCGCTCTTGTCCTATAAAAGGTATTGACAATATATTTCTATAAGTTATAATTAGCTTGTGGATAAAACAAACGGTAAGGAGGAGCTTTATGACTTTAGAGAAGTATTTTGAAAAGACCGGCAAAATTTATGGCGTTTCAAGTAAGTTCGATTTCGGTGAATGGCATCACCGATTAGCCGAATTTGACAGCTTGGAAGAAGCTTATAAGTGGCTTAACACTGAAGAGGGCGACTTCCGCACAAGAGAGATTGGGTCGAAGACTCACATTGCTAAAATTGCCGGTATAACCCCTCAAAAGTTAGACAAAGAACTAAAGCCTTATTTTATGAGATAAATTAGGTTAAAAACGCGGGTAGGGAGAAATCCCTACCCGCGTTTTTTTTAATTAGCCTTCTTCGTTCTCGTTTGCGTCTTCGTCGGGCTTTACTTCACTCTGTTCTTTAGCATTACCCTGAGCATGAAGAAACTCATCCGCCGCCTGAGCCGCAGCAGTGAAGCTGTTATTTTTCCAGTAGCTGACGACGCCAGTTACGATGGCGAGCACGACACTGACTATTGCGTACAGCTGATTCTCATCAAAACTGATGCCCGCAACGCCAAATGCGCCGAGTGTGAGGTTGACAAGAGAGCCTACCATAAGAATAAGGCGAACCCAAGTACCAACCGATACATTACTAAGATTCTCAATAATGTCTTTGAATTTTTGCATAATCTTACCTCCCGAATATAAATGCGATAAAGGCTGTCATAGCAGCACCGATAAGAGCAGACACAATGGTCTCCCAACGCTTGCTGGGACGGTCTTTTAAATCGTCTATTGCTTGCTGAAGCTTTCCGAGGGTTTCAATAACCGTGTTAAGCTTAGAAGTAACAACGCTTTGAGTTTTATCTATATCGTCAACCTCTTTATCAAGAGTGGTGTACTCTTTTTCAAGCACCTCGACGCGCCTTTTGAGGTTCTTTATCTCTGTCTCTAAGGCGTCCATACTGATTGCCATTACGATACCTCCTTAAGATATTTAACGGCAACCCATGACATGATATCCGAAAGCAGAGCCTCCTTCACGCCACTGTTTGTTTGAATTTTTGAGACCTTGTGTTTTGTGGGCGCGAGCTGAGCTTTAGGCACAGCCTTACCTCTCGTATTAGAGAGTCCGCCGTAAACTGCCCCAGCCTTAATTGTTACTGTGGAGCCTACACCTATTTTTTTTGACGCACTCTTAACCAACGAAAGGTCTGTCGCGTACACCCATGAGTTAATCTCCTTAAGCAAAACTTTGTTTCCACTCACAGACTTAACTGTGTGTTTACGGAGCTTAACCCATACAGGAATACTCTGTCCTGTGGCATACTTCTTGCCCGCAATCTTAACGACATCTCCCGCCTTTATGGCAGAAGCGGGCTGGGTAGGGGTGGATGGCGTTGTCGGCGTAACAGCTGGCGCACTCGCTGTTCTCTTCTTAAGTTTATATACAGAGGCAACCGCGTCGGCTATTGCAATACCGCACTGTTTCTGCCCAGATGCGTTCTCAACGTGTTTACGATCAGAGGTTGTATCAATAAAAACGGTCTCGACGAGGAGGCTCTGACATTTGACCTCTCTAACGAAACCAAAGTAGTTTGTATTATTTTGTACTTTAACTTTTGCACCACGGTTCGGAATGCCGAACTTAGTAGCAATACTCTTACTGATTGCACCGGCTATTGTCTTACCAGCGTTGTTGCCTACTTTATAGTAAACCTCAGAGCCCGTGCCGTGTGCGGCGTTAAGATGTATCTCCATAGCAAGGTCATACTTGCCAGCATTTATAGTCTTGATACGACTATAAAGACTCTTGTCTGCGTCGTAATTTATCAGCGTTACATTACAGCCGTACTCACGAAGAGCTGCCGCCGCGTACTTACCGATTTCTCGACCTATCTTAAATTCTTGAAAACCGCCACCACACGCTCCGCTGTCGTAGCCGCCCCTTTCATTTTTACCGTGTCCGATAGACATAGCTATGTTCATATTTAATCCTCTCTTTCTATGCCATCTCAAAATTATTTATCTTTAGGCGCGAATATCTTCCCGTAGACAATAGGTGATTTAACAATAAATTTATCGTTCCCCGCTAAAACCTGTATGGCTATCTCGCCGTCTTTCTTTGTTAAAATAGAAGGAACGATATATGATAAAAACTCGTCATCTACTTTAATATCACTAACACTTTTTACAGTGTCGCCCACAAGAAAATCTATAGAATAAAAGTCCGCGCCTTGTAAATCTGGTGTGAGTTGAAAAATAAGCTTAGTCGCCTCATTTTCTCCGACATAACCCATATTAAAGCGAGAGCTTCTCCATAAATCAATTATTACTTCTCGCATTAGCTCAATTCCTCAAAATAAATGCCCACAAGCTGCGATGGAAGATACTGCAAGATAGTGCCTTGACCGTTGCTGTCGTCGCGTGTGCATTTGTAAATTTTGCCACCGTCGAGATAGCACTTGTCCTTGAAATACCTCATGCCAGCCGCCGCTGTAATAGGATTATCAATCGTGCCGTCCTCGCCGACCGTGA
>OGUM01000160.1_pt1 | contig 55312 bp, 46 predicted proteins | sample 1553631 | NCBI WGS metagenome assembly OGUM01 (sample SAMEA2580228, study PRJEB22360) | human gut metagenome | biome: human gut; feature: human-associated habitat; material: faeces | place: Denmark | collected 2008/2010 | reverse complement strand
TTTACTTTTTTTGTAAAAATATCATTTTATATTTATTTTTTCATATATTTATAATGACTAAAATATTAAGGAGGAAATAAATATGGAAACACTTAAAGTATCCAGTAAGTCAAACCCAAGTAGTGTAGCAGGAGCACTTGCTAACGTATTTAGAGAAAAAGGATCTGTAGAAATACAAGCGATAGGGGCAGGAGCACTTAATCAAGCTATTAAGTCGATTGCAATAGCAAGAGGTTTTGTTGCACCTTCAGGAAAAAACTTAGTATGCATACCAGCATTTACAGACATTGTAATTGAAGGTGAAGAAAGGACCGCAATTAAGTTAATTGTAGAAGCTAGATAGGCTTCTTTTTTTCTTTTTCTTTATTTTATGTTATAATTATTCTTGTTTAAGGGGAAGTATTATGAATATTTTTAAGAAGAAAAATAAAAATGTTTTAACAAGAATATTTAGAAAGAAATCAAAATTAGAAAAGTTCTATTTAAAAAATGAAGAGTTTATAAAGTATTCTTTTGTATCTACCGTATGTACTGGTATATTGTTTTTAATATTCTTTTTGGTAGATTTAATAACAAAAGGAAATTACTTATTGGCAAACTTTTTATCATATACGATATCTTTTACGGTCTTATTTATTTGGGATAGAAAAGTTTTTAAGTCAAAGCCAAAAAGGCGCCGTGACAAGTTAGCACAACTTACATCTTTTATAATTGTAAGAGTAATAGGTTTTCCACTTGATTCACTAGTACTATCAGTACTTATAAATAAATTTCATATAGCAAATATGGCAGCTAAAGTACTTGGTTCACTTATTATGTTTATGTATAATTACATAACTAACAAATTATTTGTATTTAAGAAAAACAAGCTTATATAATTTTTTATATAGGCTTTTTAAATTGACTAAAACGATTAAAAAGTGTTATTATTATGTTAAGAATAGTAGGAGGTTATTATGGCTAATAAGAAGTATGTATTATATTTTAGAGGAAAAAACAAATATGGACATTATCATAAGTTTCCGCTTGTTTCTTTATATTTAAAAACACTTGATATGTATACTAGTAACTACATAGATTACGTTGATTTATTTAATAATTTACCAGTTGGCGTAAGTACTTTTATAAAAAATGAGTTGGGTTGTGACATAGATTTTACAAGTAATGATGATTTAGAAAAATGCTTTTTTGTAACGGATAATGATTTAACTCCTATAATGAAGGTTTTGTTTGAAGATGATATAGATGTTTTATATGTAGAATCAAAAGAACTTACAAAATTAATGTGCAAGGTCAAAATGACATACCAAGAGTTTTGGTGTGCAAAATTAAATATGCTATCTTCTAATATGGATAGAAAAAAATATGACTTTTTTAAGTATTTATATAATGTTTATGTAAAGGACAAAGACATTCTAAAGATGATTGACACTTATGATGTAAAAAGAAATTTAAATAATTTAGATTATGATGATACTTTTATCGCTGCAATTGCAACGGATGAGTCGAATATTATGGTATTAAGTAAAAAGTTATCACAAACAATTGAATCAAGAAGAAATTTAGCGTTTCAATTCAAGAACTTATTTAATACATTAAATAGTAATCAAAAGCTAATTGATTATTCAAAGATGATTGAAAGAAAGAACAAAGACTTAGACATGGACTTTGTATTAGATGAAATGAATGAAAGTCTAAATGAATTTAAAAAAGCTTATTTAAAGGAATATGATATAGCCTAAACTAAGGCTTTTTTATTTGATATAATATATAAAAAATGATATCATATTTATAGAATGTAGGTGGTATTATGAATGATAAATATGTGTTATGTTTTAGAGGGATAAATAGCAAAGGTAAAGAAGAAATACTTAAGATATATGAAGCAAGTCTAAGTAATATTGATAAATATACATGTTACAAAGGATGTTATTCTAGTAATGATTTATATAGGTTATTGCCACCTGAAATAAAAAATTATATATTAACATTTAAACACAACTATGATTTTGAAGGCAATTTTTTTATAAGAAAATCTAGCAAAGATATAAGTCGTGGAAGAACAGATTTATCAATTTTATTTAAGAGTGATGCTGACATTGTATATGTCAAGGAAACAGATATTTATACTTCGCTTTTAGGTATGAAGAAAAATAACGATGACAAAGAAGAAATAAAAACGATAAAAAACAAGTTTTTTAAAGAATTATATGAGATTTTATTAGAAAGAGAAAGTAGTTTAACAGAAAAAATAGATGCAAAAATAGAAGCATCTGGTACAACTGAATCCAGAATTAATGCCGTTTCTAAAATGCCTTCTTGTCTTAAGGAAATCTCGAAATTCGTAACAAATAAATATGAGTTAAAAAGAAGATTTGCTATTTTGTTAAAGTTTTATAAGAAACAGATTGATGACATATATGGTCTTAAAACAAGAATAGTTAATGAAAATGTGCTTGATGAAAGAGCAAAAGAAAGAAACTTTTCATATGCTAAGGCTGAAGCTAATATGCTTAAGAATTTAAATGATAAGCTTTTTAAAATAAAAGAGGTAAACAAAGCAGAAGAAAAAAGTGAAACGAAAACGCAATATGCAAAGTATCAAACTAAGAAAAGTAAAAATAAATTAGAAGATAATCCGGATTATATTAATTATATGACGTTTATTGAGGAAAGAAATAAAAAAGGCGTACAAGATGATTTTGAAGACGATGAATTAGATGATTTTCTAGGGCCTGTAAAACCTAATGATCCTAGATATTGGAGCATTAACTAATGAATGATAGAATAAATGAATTTTTAAAGTATTTAAAAATAGAAAAAAATTATTCTTCTAATACGATTAAGAATTATGAGATTGATATAGATGAATTTAAGAATTATTTAAATTGCGAAGGAATAGATTATTTATCTGTGGATTATGATTTTATTAAGGGATTTTTAATGCATTTATATAATAAGAAACTATCTAGGAATTCGGTTGCAAGAAAATTGTCATCTCTTAGAAGTTTTTATAAATATTTATTTAATAATGATTTGATTAAAACTAATCCTTTTAAGTATGTTGCATCTCCTAAAAAAGAAAAGAAACTTCCAAAATATTTAGGAGTGGAAGAATTAGAGGTTATATTTAATACGCCAGATATAACAACACCGCTAGGTCAAAGAGATAGGACTATTTTAGAAGTTTTATATGCAACAGGTATAAGGGTTAGTGAACTTGTTAACATAAAACTATCAGACATTGATTTTTATAATAAAGAAATAAGAGTACTGGGAAAAGGAAATAAAGAAAGAATAGATCCTTTTGGTACTTATTGTTTAGACATTATTAATATGTTTTTAAATGATGGCAGAAATAAAATTCTAAAGAAGCATAATACTGTTTGTGATTATCTAATAATAAATGAGCATGGAAGACAAATAACAACTCGTGGAGTTGAAAAAATAATAGATAACGTGGTAAAAAAAGCCAGTTTAAAAAAACATGTATCACCGCATATGTTAAGACATTCTTTTGCAACACATCTTTTAAATGAAGGTTGTGATATTAGAACTGTGCAGGAACTTTTAGGACATGAATCTTTAGAGACAACACAAATATATACACACGTATCTAATGAACATTTAAGGATGGTTTACCTAAAGTGTCATCCATTAAATAAAAAATAAAGAATATTATTAAATTTATTGTAAAATAATGGAAAAACATAGCATTTTTGTTGTAAGTGCTATTTTTTTTGTGCTATAATATCATTGTATTTACATGCAAGGGAGGAATATAAATGACAAAATGGGTTTACCTTTTTAAAGAAGGTAATGCTGACATGAGAAACTTACTTGGTGGTAAGGGAGCTAACTTAGCAGAAATGACTAACATTGGACTTCCAGTACCTCAAGGTTTCACAATTACAACAGAAGCATGTACTCAGTACTATGAAGATGGAAAAGAAATTAATTCTGAGATTCAAGCACAAATTAATGAGTATATTGAAAAGATGGAAGAAATCACTGGAAAGAAATTTGGTGATAAAGAAAATCCACTTTTAGTTTCTGTAAGATCTGGTGCTAGAGCATCTATGCCAGGTATGATGGATACTATATTAAACTTAGGTTTAAACGAAGACGTTGTAAACGTTATCGCTGAAAAATCTAACAATCCAAGATGGGCTTGGGACTGCTACAGAAGATTCATCCAAATGTATTCAGACGTAGTTATGGAAGTTGGTAAGAAGTATTTTGAACAACTAATAGACGAAATGAAAGAGAAGAAAGGCGTTAAACAAGACGTTGAATTAGATGCTGATGACTTAAAAGAATTAGCAAGACAATTTAAGGAAGAATATAAAGCAAAGATTGGTGAAGATTTCCCAACCGATCCAAAAGAACAATTAATGGGCGCTGTTAAAGCTGTATTTAGATCATGGGATAATCCACGTGCAAACGTTTATAGAAGAGATAATGATATTCCATATTCATGGGGTACTGCTGTAAACGTACAAGCTATGGCATTTGGTAACATGGGTGATGACTGTGGTACTGGTGTTGCATTTACTCGTGACCCAGCAACTGGTGCTAAAGGATTATTTGGTGAATTCTTAACTAATGCACAAGGTGAAGACGTTGTTGCAGGTGTTAGAACTCCAATGCACATCGCTGAAATGGAAGAAAAATTCCCAGAAGCATTTAAGGAATTTAAAGAAGTTTGCAAAACTCTAGAAGATCATTATAGAGATATGCAAGATATGGAATTTACTGTAGAACATGGTAAACTTTACATGCTTCAAACAAGAAATGGTAAGAGAACTGCACAAGCTGCTTTAAAAATAGCATGTGATTTAGTAGATGAAGGAATGCGCAGTGAAGAAGAAGCTGTAGCTATGATTGATCCTCGTAACTTAGATACATTACTTCACCCACAATTTGATGCTAAAGCATTAAAAGAAAGCACTCCAGCTGGAAAGGGTCTTGGAGCATCTCCAGGAGCTGCTACAGGTAAGGTCGTATTTACTGCTGAAGACGCTTGTGATTGGGCTGCAAGAGGAGAAAAAGTAGTTTTAGTTAGACTTGAAACTTCTCCAGAAGATATTACTGGTATGAAAGCATCTCAAGGTATCTTAACTGTTCGTGGTGGTATGACAAGCCATGCTGCTGTTGTTGCTCGTGGTATGGGTACTTGCTGTGTATCTGGTTGTGGAGATATCCAAATGGATGAAGAAAACAAACAATTTGTTTTAGCAGGTAAGACTTATCACGAAGGAGATTATATCTCAATAGATGGTTCAACTGGTAACATTTATGATGGTAGAATTCCAACTGTTGATGCTTCAATTGCTGGTGAATTTGGTCGTGTTATGGCTTGGGCTGACAAGTATAGAACTTTAAAGGTAAGAACAAACGCTGATACTCCAGCAGATGCTAAAAAAGCACGTGAATTAGGAGCAGAAGGAATTGGTCTTTGCCGTACAGAACACATGTTCTTTGAAGAAGATAGAATAGCAGCATTTAGAGAAATGATTTGCGCTGATACTGTAGAAGAAAGGGAAGCTGCATTAGATAAGATTTTACCTTATCAACAAAGCGATTTTGAAGCTTTATATGAAGCATTACAAGGATTCCCTGTTACTATAAGATATCTTGACCCACCTTTACATGAATTTGTTCCAACAGAAGAAGCAGATATCAAAAAACTTGCTGATGCACAAGGTAAGTCTGTTGAAACAATCAAAGCATTAATTGCTTCACTTCATGAGTTTAACCCAATGATGGGACACAGAGGATGCCGTCTTGCTGTTACTTATCCAGAAATAGCAAAAATGCAAACAAAAGCTGTTATTCGTGCAGCAATTAATACTAAGAAAAATCACTCAGATTGGAATGTTAAACCTGAAATAATGATTCCACTTGTTTGTGATGATAAGGAATTAAAATACGTTAAGAAAGTTGTTACTGACACAGCAGATGAAGAAATAAAAGCTTCTGGTATTGATTTAGAGTACGAAGTTGGTACTATGATTGAAATTCCAAGAGCAGCACTTACTGCTGATGAAATTGCAAAGGATGCTGATTTCTTCTGCTTTGGTACTAATGACTTAACTCAAATGACTTATGGATTCTCAAGAGATGATGCAGGTAAGTTCTTAAACGCTTACTATGATAAGAAGATTTTTGAAAATGATCCATTTGCTAAATTAGACCAAGATGGTGTTGGTAAATTAATGGAAACAGCAATTAAACTTGGAAAACCAGTTAATCCAAACTTACATATTGGTATTTGTGGTGAACATGGTGGAGATCCTTCATCAGTTGAATTCTGTCACAATATTGGATTAGATTATGTTTCTTGCTCACCATTTAGAGTTCCTATCGCAAGACTTGCTGCTGCACAAGCTGCAATTAAAGCAAATAGCAATAAATAATAAAATAAACTAAGATGCTAAAGCGTCTTAGTTTTTTTCTTAAAAAGTAGCATTATGAAATATATTTTAATTATAAATAAATTTTTTGTTTAAAAATAATGAAATTATGTTATAATAATACCTCACGCATGGAATATTATATATATAGAGATTAAAAATGAGGTGATATATATGAATTTTAAGGAAATAAGAAAGAAAATAGAATATTATGAAAAAAAGCATAATGAGGCTTTTATGATATGTTTTGATCATGATGTGAATGAAGTTAAAGCTAAAATGCTTGACGACGCAAAAGATAATAAAGAATATGCTCTAGCAGCTATTTATGATTTTTGCTTTGTTTATAGATACGCAAAAGAAAAAGAAGAAATAAAAGAGTATTTGGATAAGCACATAAGCCAATTAGAAAATGCTAAAGAAATATCAGAAGATCAAAAGAGATTAAATCAGATTTATTTAACAATCTTAAATGCTTGCTTATCTTTACAAGGAAAAGACAGACTTAACCTAATAAAATATGGCATGCAAAAGAAAGCGGAACACGAAAGAAAAGATAGTTTGTCGCAAAAGAAGGAAAATAAGAGAATTGTAAATGAACTATCAGAAAAACTTTTAAGTGATTATAAAAAATATAAAGAGGATAAAGAAGATAGAGAACAAACTATATTTCACGTTGGTACATCAGATGAATACAGAGATAGATATATTTCTAAGTTAACTAAAGAAGAGATAGAATACATTTTAATTAAAAATGCAATATATGATGCACTTAATGCTAAAAAAGGGCGAGAAAATGCAAATAATGAAATGATAATGAATTATTTTATTGGTAATCTTAAATTTCCTGAAGATGAAGAAAGGTATTTTGATAAACAGGCACAAGAACTAAGTAAAAATGCATATGGAGTTTATAAAAATGCTTTTGAAAACACATATAATTTAACTGATTATTATGCCGAAAAATTAGAAAAGAAAATAAATAGTAGACTAAGATAATTTAAAGAACAAAATAATTTGTTCTTTTTTGTTTTATCTTTTGTTATAATGTTTATAGAAGAGAGTTGATTAAAATGATAAATATTACTTCTATTAAAAACATTAATGATTTAAGTGATTATGAGATAATTATTCCATCTAATTATGATCTTTATTATAAAGAACTATTTGTTAATGAAAACATTACGTTTAATACTGTTAGAAACTTTTTAATAAATAATTATGATGGAAGTAAAAAACTTATAAATGATACTCAAAAATACATTCTTATGAAGCAGGCTTTTAATAGTGTTAAAAAAAGTCTTTTAGTTTATAAAGATGTAACATCTTCTAGATTCATAACGGATTTAATAAATACGTATGATGATTTTAAGTCATATACTTTAATCAAAAATGATAAAACAAATGATTTAAGTAAAATCTATGGTGAGTATGAAAAAATCATTTTGAGTAATAATTTAATAAACGAAAAACTACTTTTAGATGAGGTTATGAAAAATAATCATTTTACATCTAAATATTTATTTTTAAGCGTGCAACTGCCAAGCCTAGATACCATTAAGTTGATTAACAAAATGAAAGATGAAGGTTGCGTACTTTTAGATTGTGATACTATTAATAATAATTATTTAAAATGTAAATTAGGCTTTGATAAAAAAGATGTCTCTTTAGATAAGGAAACTTACTTTAAAGCATTAAATGACATATATGATGAGGTGTCATTTGTTAATAATCTTATATCAAAAAATATATATGAGGGATTATCTTATGACGATATTTTAATCGTGTGCGATAAAGATACTTATATTCCATACTTTGATTTACTACTTAATCATCCGTTTAATAATAGTAAAAAAACAGGTGTTTTAACAAGCAGATTTATCAAAATATTATGTGATATATTAAGTGGCTGTTTTTCTTCTGATAATTTTATTAACTTGCTTAAACTAGGACTATTTAATATCTCTGATAAGAAAATAGATAGCTTAGATAATTATGTTTATTCTTGGAATTTGGAAGATAAAAACTTTTATGAAGATTTTACTTATAATCCAACTGGTAATAAAAAGAATTTTTCAAGTTTTGATATAGAAAAATTAGATTCTTTAAACAAAATAAAAGATGATGTTATATCTCCTATTAGAACGTTGCTTGAAAACGTAATTAACGAAAGTGATAAAACCCAAATTTTAAGATATTTTTATATGTATCTCGATTGTGAAGGAATAATGGAAAAATTATTTGAAAAAGATAGCGAAGGCGCATTAAAATTAGTTAACGTATTTAATGATATGAATAATTATTTGAATTCTAATGCAAGTTTTAGTGAGGTAATAGAGGTTCTTAAAAACATTTCATTTGAAAGTGATAAGACAGAAGTATATCAAGATACCATTACGATTAGTAATTTAGAAGATTTTGTTTTAGAAGGTAAAAAAATAGTTTACTTTCTTGGAGCGACAAACGAATTTTTACCTAAGGAGTTTAAACCATCACATTTAATAAGTTCATATGACATAGATAAAGATAACTTAAATGAACTTGTTTTAGATAATAAGAATAAGTGGGATTATTTATTTTCTCATCTTATCTTGTTTAAGAATGTTTATGTTACAACGCCTAAGTTAGGAAATGACTTAAAATTAAAAGAAGCATCTGTTATGTTAAATAAAGTGATAAAAAAGGATATAGAAATAGCTAAAATTTATGATAGAAAAAGCATGATCAAAGATTATGCAATTAAACTTTCAAATAAGAAAATAAATAAAGTATGTGGCGATTATTTCTGCAAGATAAACGAAGTAAACCATCATAACTTAAATTTAAGAATACCAAGCAATACTGCTTTAAAACTTTACTCTAAAACTTTAAACGTAAGTCCAAGCAGCATAGAAACGTATGCTAAGTGTCCTTTTTATCATTTCATTTTGTATGGATTAAAACTTAAAGTAAAGGAAAAATATCTATTTGATAGTAGGGAAGTAGGTACGTTTGTACATTACTTGTTGGAAAACGTAATTAAAAATGATATAGATAACATAAAAGAAGAAAACACATACGAAATAATAAAAAAATACTCCTTATCATACCTAAAAGATAATGGTAAAATAATGGATAATAAAACGAAGTACTTAATAGAAGAACTTTCAAAATCAACGTCAAACGTTATAAATATGATTGTAAGTGAGCAGGAAAAATCACGTTTTAAACCTACGTTTTTTGAGCTTAAAATAGATGATAATTCAACTGTTACGCCACTTTCTGTTAAACTTTTAAACGGAACTTTAAACATAAATGGAATAGTAGATAGAGTAGATACTTATCAAGATGATGAAAACTTTTATTACCGCATTATAGATTATAAAACGGGTGAGAAAAAGTTTAGGTTAGATGAGGTTTTAATGGGACTTAATCTTCAGATGCTTATTTATTTATTAGCAATTAAAAATAGTCATTCATTTACAGATAAAAAAATAATTCCATCCGCACTTTTATATTATCCAGCACTTTTAAAAGAATCTAAGTCATCTAGAGGATTAACTTTAGAAGAAAAGGAAAAAAGTGTTTATGATAGATTAAAAATGAATGGTATTATTAATTCTTCTAGTGATGTTTTAGATTTATTTGGAGAGGATTTAAAATGCTATACTGATTCTTTTGTAAGGGATAAATTATCTTTTGAAAAAGTCTTTAGTATGGATGATATAAATAACGTTTTTGAATATATGATAAATACCATAAAAACAATTGGAAATAACATTTTAGATGGTAAAATAAGCGTAAGTCCAGTAGAAGATGGATGCAAATACTGTAAGTTTAGTAGCATCTGTAAATTTGATAAAAAAATAGATAAGACAAGAAAAATAAAGTCTTATAAGAATACCGAAGTATACCAAATGTTAGAAGGTGATAATAATGCCTAATTGGACAAAAGACCAGGCGTTAGCGATTAATAAGCGTGGTGGTAAAATAATTGTTTCAGCAGCAGCAGGATCTGGTAAAACAGCGGTTTTATCAGAAAGGGTAATAGAGTTTATTTTAAATGGCGGGGAAGTAAATCGTCTTTTAATTGTTACTTTTACAAAAGCAGCAGCAGGAGAAATGAAAGAACGTATTAAAAAGAAAATAGAAGAGGCCTACTTAAAAGACACTAAAAATGAACATTTAAGAAAACAAATCAATTTAGTTGATACGGCCTTAATAACTACCATGGATGCTTTTTATGCAGACGTTGTAAAGCAAAACTTTGAAAAACTTAAAATAGATAGAGACTTTGATGTTTTATCTAATGAAGAAGAAAAAATATTAAAGGAAAAAGTAGTAAATGATGTTATCGAAGATGCATTTGACAACGTAGGAGACTTTAAGTTATTAGTAGATTTTTTTGATGGAAATGAAAAACTAAAAGCAAATATTTTTAAAGTATCAAATCATTTAGATACTGTGCCTTTTAAAGATGAGTACATAAAAAAAGCGCTTAGTAATTATACTATAGAAAATGATTATTATAAGGATGCCTTGTTAAAAAACATAAAGCTTAAGATGAAGTCATATTCTTATATGTATGCTTCTTTATATGAGGATTTATATAACGAATCAAGTGATTTTGATAAGGTTTTAGAGGTGCTAAATAAAGAAAGAAATTACATAAACGAGTTTTTATGTTTATCGGATTTTGATTCTTTAGCATCATTAATTAGGAGAATATCATTTGATACTTTAAGAGCGCCAAAAGGACATAAAGATGATGCAACATTAGTTAAGTATAAGGTTATAAGAGATGAATTTAAAGAAGAAATAAAAAAGAAGTTAAATGAGCTTATGTTTGTAAGTGATAGTTTATATGATGAAGAAAAAGAAAAAATGAAGGCTATACTTACTACTTTATTTGAAGTAGTAAGTAAGTTTGATAAAAAAATGATGGAAGAAAAGAAGAGAATATCATCTTTTAGCTTCTCTGATATAGCGCACTTTGTTATAAAATTATTAATTAAAGATGGTAAGAAAACTCCTCTTGCTAAGTCTATGTCTTTAAAGTTTGATGAAATATTAATAGATGAGTACCAAGATACAAATAACTTGCAGAACGTTATTTTTAATGCGATATCAAAAGATAATTCAAATTTATTTATAGTAGGGGATGTAAAACAAAGTATATATAGATTTAGAAGTGCTTGTCCTGAAATCTTTAATAGTGATAAAAATAGTGCCAGCAAAGATGGTTTTCCAAACCTTATTACATTATCTAAAAACTTTAGAAGTAGAAAAGAAGTACTAGATTTTTGTAACTTTATATTTGAAAATACCATGAGCAAATCATTTGGAGAAGTAAACTATGATAAAGATGAAAAGCTTTATTTAGGAGCATCTTTTGAAGAAGGCGAGAATTTAGATACCGAAGTCTTATTAATAGATGGAATGGAAACTAAAGAAAATTTGGATGATGATTTAAGTAAAGTACAAAAAGAAGCTATCTTAGTATCATCAAAAATAAAAGAGATGATTGATTCGGGTTATAAAGTTTTTGATAATAAAAAAGGACAAAAAAGATGCATAAAACCTAGTGATATAGTAATATTACTTAGAAGTTTAAAAAACGCATCATTCTTTAGTGAAGCATTAAGTAAAAGAGGTATATCATCTTACCTTGAAAGTTCACTTGAATACTTTGATAATTATGAAGTTAAACTTGTTATAAACACTTTAAAAATAATTGATAATCCATATGATGATGTAGCATTAATGAGTTTTTTAGCATCACCTGTAATTAACGTTAGTTTAGATAAAATAGCAAAATTAAGAAGCATAAATAAGTCATCTTCTTTATATGAATCAGTAATTTGTGATGATGAAATAAAATGTATTATGGATAAGATAAAAGACGTAAGAAGTTTTAGTTATAACCATAAGTTGTATGAGTTATTAAACTTGGTGTATAAAGAATTTGATGTAATAGAAATATTATCAGCAATGGAAGGCGGATTAGTAAGGCAAAAGAACCTTTCCTTAATGGTTAGTTATGCAAAAACATTTGATGATAAAAACTTATCACTTCATGAGTTTATTAGTTACTTAGAAAACATAATATTAGGTAAGGGTTCACTAGAGGGAATAAATCCTTTATCAGATGGAGATAACGTACTTATTACTACGATACATAAATCAAAGGGTCTTGAATATCCAGTGGTTTTTGTAAGTGAAACTGGTAAAAGTTTTAACTTTTCTGACTTAAGATCTGATCTAATGATTAATGATGATTTAGGAGTTTCATTTAACTTAAAAGATACAAAATACAAATTAAAGTATGAATCTATACCTAACATGGTATTTAAGGAATACGAAAAAAATAAGATGTTATCAGAAGAAATAAGAATATTATATGTGGCATTAACAAGAGCTAAAGAAAAAATAATAATAACTGGTTTTACTGGAAACTTAGAGCGTCTTATTTTAAAAGCGGCATCTAAAATGGGTGATGATGTTTTAATATCTGATCTTTACTTAAAATCATGTAAAAGCTATCTTGATATGATAATGCCATCCCTTCTTAGGCATCCCGCTTTAAAAGAACTTAGATGTTTAAGTGATGTTACGCCAAAGACTTTTATAACAGAGTCAAAGGTTTCTCTAAAGGTTTTAGGGGCATCTAGCATAAATGAGTCTGAGTTTTATGAAAAAGAGAAAATAGTAAAAGAAGATTTTAATTTAGAGTGGTATAAAAAAATATCAGACTTTAAGTATGACGAAAAGGGGTCTGTTCCTAAGTATTTAAGTGTAAGTGATATAAAGCATAAAACGAAATACCAAAGAAAACCTGACTTTTTAGATGGAAAGGTAAGTAGCATTAATAAAGGTACGTTATATCACTTATTATTAGAACTTTTACCAGTTAAAAGGTATACCATTAAATCATTAGAAGAAGAAATAGATGAAATTATAAAAACTGGTAAGATTTTAGAAAGTGATAAAAAAATAATAAGATTAGAAGACATATTTTCATACCTTACATCTGATATATATGAAAATCTTCTTTATAGTGATAAGTATTATAAAGAAATGCCTATTAATTTTTATATACCATCTTCTTACTATGATAATTCACTAAAAAGTGGTAATATATTATCTAGTGGTGTAATTGACTTGTTATTTATAACTAATGATACTTATAACATAGTTGATTATAAGACGGATAAGGTAAGTAGTATGGATGAGTTAAAAGACTTATATAAAGTTCAACTTGACTTATATGAAATAGCATTACGTGAGAAAATGAATGCTAAAAATGTTAAAAAATTTATTTACTCTATATACTTAGGTAAGTTTATAGAAGTTTAACAGGAGGAAAATATGGTTGATAAGATATTTAGTGTGATAGAAAAAGAAAAGATAAGACAGCAAAATACCATTGAGTTAATAGCATCAGAAAACTTTGTTAGCGAAAACGTACTTAAAGCACAAGGAAGTATTTTAACTAATAAGTATGCTGAAGGATATCCAGGTAAAAGATATTATGGTGGATGTAAGTTTGTAGATGAAATTGAAAATATGGCAATAGATGCTGCTAAAGAGTTGTTTGGTGTAAGATTTGCAAACGTACAACCACATTCTGGTTCTTCTGCTAATATGGCTGTTTATCGTTCATTACTTAAAAAGAAAGACAAAATACTTTCCATGAGATTAGATGATGGTGGTCATTTAACTCATGGTAACCCACTTAGTTTTTCTGGTGAGGATTATAACTTTGTGTTTTATGGTGTAGAAAAAGAAACATGCACCATTAACTATGAAGAAGTTAAGAAAATAGCAATGAGAGAAAAACCTAAATTAATAGTTGCAGGAGCATCTAGCTATCCAAGAAAAATAGACTTTAAAGCATTTAAGGAGATAGCAAGAAGTTGCGGTGCTTACCTAATGGTTGATATGGCTCATATCGCAGGACTTGTTGCAGCAGGATTACACCAAAATCCTTGTAGGTATGCAGACGTTGTTACAACAACCACTCATAAAACCTTAAGAGGACCAAGGGGAGGCTTAATTCTTACTAATAATGAACAAATAATTAAAAGAATAAACAAGACTGTTTTTCCTGGAATTCAAGGTGGACCTTTAATGCATGTTATAGCAGCTAAAGCAGTTTGTTTTGAAGAGGCTATGACTCCTTCTTTTATAAATTATCAAAAAAAGGTAATTAACAATGCTAAAGTATTATGCGATGTTTTAAAAATGGAAGGCTTTAAGATAGTTTCTAATGGAACTGATAATCACATTGTTTTAGTAGACGTTAAATCATCTGTTAACTTAACTGGTAAGGAAGCTGAGGAAATATTAGATGAAATAGGTATTACTTGTAATAAAAATATGATTCCATATGATATTACAACGCCTTTTATAACAAGTGGTATAAGACTTGGTACGGCCGCTATGACAACAAGGGGTTTTGATGAAAAAGACTTTAAAGAAGTTGCTAAAATAATTAGTACTTGCTTAACTAATTATGATAACAAAAAGGTAATAGATGATTTAAAACTAAGAGTTAAAAAACTATGTGATAACAACACTATATATGAGAAGGTGAAGTATGAATAACATTATGGACGGAGTAGGTGCTAGCTTAACACTAAAAAAGAAAATTGCAAACGAAATAAAACAAAAAAACTTAAAGCCATGTCTTGCGGTTATTCAAGTAGGTGATAATAAGGCAAGTGATATATACGTAAGAAATAAAAATAAAGCTTGCGATATGGTAGGTATAAAATTCATAAACATTAAGCTTCCAGATACAATATCAGAAGATTTAATAATAAGTGAAATAGAAAGATTAAACTTAGATACAAACGTAAATGGTATTTTAGTTCAGCTTCCACTTCCACCATGTTTTGATGAAGGAAGAATAATAAATGCAATAAGCCCAGTAAAGGACGTTGATGGATTAACTTATCCTAACGTAGGAAACTTAGTTTTAGAAAATGAATGCTTAGTTTCTTGTACTCCTATGGGAGTTATGGAATTACTTGATATGTATAACGTTAGCTTAAAAGGGAAAAACGCCTGCATTGTAGGACGCAGTAACTTGGTTGGAAAACCATTAATACAACTTCTTTTAGCACGTGATGCAACGGTTAGTATATGTCATTCTAAGAGCGTTGATATAAAAAGTTATACAAAAATGGCTGATGTCTTAATAGTTGCAGCAGGCCATCCTAATCTTATAACAAAAGATATGGTAAAAGAAGGTGTCGTTGTAATAGATGTTGGGATAAATAAAGAAAATGATTCCTTAGTAGGAGATGTTTCATTTGATGAAGTAAGTAAAAAGGCTTCTTTAATAACGCCTGTTCCAGGTGGAGTTGGTCCAATGACAATAGCGTCCTTACTAAAAAACGTGGTTAAAGCTTATAAATTTCAAAATGGCAAATAAAGTAACAGCACTAGATGACGTTTTTATAAATAATTTACCAACGCTTGATTTACATGGTGAAACAAGAGATTCATCAAGAGTATTAGTAAAAGAATTTATAGAAGATAATTACGTTTTAAGAAACAAAAAAGTTTTAATAATACATGGAGTAGGAAAAGGCATAGTAAAGGATGAAACATACAAGGTATTAAAGCAAGATAAAAGGGTATTAGAGTATCATGCTAATCATTATAATATGGGGTGTACACTTGTATATATAAAAGATAAAAAATGTAAATAAGGCTTAAATTAAGTCTTTTTTTCTTTTTTAAATAGTATTATAATTATGGTGAGGTATAGATTTAAGCCGAAATATAAAAAAATATTGACATTTGACTAAAAAAGTGCTAATATATAGGGCATTCAAACAAAAGGGGGAGTTTTGATGGAAACTAATAGAGGATTAACTATTAAGGATATTTTAATAAGATTAATACTTATAATAATCTTTATATTCTTACTTATTTGGCTTTTTCCAATGCCAGATTTAAAACCACTTAATAACCAAATTTTTGCGGATAACATTGATAGAATGAAGGATGTTGCAAAATCTTACTACACTTTAGAAAGATTACCTAAGAATATCAATGATTCTAAAAAAATGACGTTACGTGAAATGATTGATAATCATTTAATATTAGATTTAATTGATTCAAATGGAAAAACTTGTAGCAGGGATGATTCTTACGTTGAAATTACTAAGTTAGAAAATGAGTACATTATAAAGGTAAATTTATCTTGTACTGATAAACAAGATTATATAATTGAACATTATGGATGTTATGACATTTGTAGTGATAAGTGTAAGATGCTAGAAACTACGGCTAAATCAGGTTATGCTGGTGATATAAAGAAAACTTCTAAGAAGAAAACAACTTATACTGGAAAAATAACTACTAAAAGAACTGATAAAATATACGAATATCAATTTGTTAAGAATGAGTGTACTGAAAAATTTGATAAATATGTATGTCAATCAGGATACTATTTAGCAGGAGATACTTGTGTTAAGAATGGTTCTAAAGTAGTTAGGGTAGATGCTAAGAAGCATATTGCTAACGTAACTTCTACTGATACTAAGGCTGCAAAAGCAGTTACTGATAGTTCAACTAAGTTAGAAGATGCAAGTTGTAGAAATGAATATTTAACTTCTACAATAAATGCTGGTTATAAAAAGACAACTTACACTGCTGAAAAAAGAACTGTAACAGAAACTATAACTGCCAATAAAACATATTCATATGATGTTAAAGCTGCTATAGAAACAACTAAGAAAACTGAGTCAAGTTACAAAGTAGTTCAAAACTATGACGTTATAACAGCAGATAAATACTCTACTGGAACAAAATGGGAATATGTTTCAACAATAGTTGATAGAAACCCAGGATTAGCATATGTAAATGATAATGAGAAAGTAATTTTAGTAGACCAATGGCAAGAATTATATTGCCCAGGAGCTACTGCTTGTGATGTAACTGTTACATATTACAAGTACTATAAATATAATAAAGTATCTACAGGTTATAGTTATTCTTGTGATGCTTACCCAGGATATACGTTATATGATGGAAACAAATGTAGAAAGCAATCTGGAACTTCATCTAAATATTGTCCAAGTGGATATAGTGATACTGGTTCTGGATGTGTTAAATATGAAACTTCATTAAGTTGTTCTAAGTATGGTTCATCTTATGAGTTAAATAAATCTAATAAAACTTGCGTAAAGACAAATACATCTTATAGTTGTCCTTCTGGATCAACTAAAACAAGTGATCCTAAGTATTGTAATAGAACTAAGACAACATATGTTTGTCCAGCAGGAACAGAATCTATTGGAGATAATAAGTGTGTAAAATATCATGACTATTATTGTCCAGCAAATACTTCTTCAAAAACTTATACTTTAAATGGTACAAAGTGTACTGTTAAAACTAGGGTTAAAGTATGTTCTTGTCCAGCAGGAACTGTACAAACGGAAGATAAATTACATTGTGCAAAAACAAGTACTGTTACTAAGTATACATGTAGAGATTATCCAGGATATACTTTAAATGGTAATAAATGTACAAAAACAACAACTACACAAAAAGTTACATATTCATGTGATAGTGGATATAACTTAGATGGTACAACATGCTTTAAAACTGTTAGTACAAGCGATAGTAAAAAGGCTGAAAAAACTTATAAAACAGTTTGTAATCAAAAATATAAGTGGTCTACTAAAACATCTATTGAAGGATGGCAATATACTGGTAATAAAAGATTACTTAACTAATTAAAATTAATAAAAAGGGGATAAAGAAGACTTAAATAAGTCTTCTTTTTTTGCAAACAACTGAAAAAAATTGACTTCGGGAGGGGACTTTGATATTATAAACATGTAAGATAAATGTAAAAAAGTAGTTATCCATAGTAAAGTTAGGGAGAGTAAAAATGAGGGTATTTAAAAATGATGTTGGTAGACCAAGTAACGAAACTATCAAAAAGAGAAATATATTTAAAGTGATATGTGTTTTATTAGTTTTAGTAATTATAGTTTTTATTGGATACATGTTAAATGATAAAAATAAAAAAACAGTAAATAAAAAAGATAATACAGTTAAAAATGTAAGTAAAAAGCAAAGTAAAAAAGATAATACAGTTAAAAATGTAAGTAAAAAGGAAAACATGGTTAAAAATGAAAGTGAAATAGTTAAAGAAATATATAGTTATTATGATAATTTCACTTATGCTCCACCATTAGATGAATTTTACACAGACAAAGGTGCATTACAAGAAAACTTACCAGAAAACTATATGGTTACAATTGCAACTTCAAATCTTAAGAAGAAAAGTTGCGTAGGTAAGTATAACGATTATTCGGAAGATTGTTATTCGGGAGAAGAAATAAAAAATATGGTTGCTAAATTATTCGATTATAATGTAACTTTCGAAGATGATACAACCATATCAGTAGATTGCAATCTTTATAATTATTCATCAAAAAATAATGAGTTTTATGATTCAACTGGTGGTTTGGGTACTGTTATAGATTATGTAAAAGCCATGTATGATTATAACTTAGAAGATGATAAATTGTATATATATGAAGTAGTTGGTGAGTATGATTTTTCAGCAGATGCATATAATCTTTCTTCTGGTGAACAAGTGAGTGGTAAACTTACAACTGATAATTTATTAAAGAATAAAGATTCATTTAATAAATATAAGTGGACATTCCAAAAAAATGGCAAAGGAAACTATGTATATAAAAATGTGGAAAAAATTAATGATAATTAATAATGAAGTAAGTGTTAATACAAAATGATTTTTTATTAATAATAAAAACATGGATGATGGATAAAAAGTAATTCATCATCTTTTTTCTTATGTTATAATAAATACAGGTGGTGATGATATGTATATTAACGTCTTAATTGAAACAAAGGTAAAATCAAATGATATGACATTTACATATCATGTGCCAGATGATTTAGGTCATGATCTTATTGGAAAAAGGGTTTTAGTTCCGTTTAATAATAGGACTATAGAAGGATTTGTAATCAGTTATGGTGATAAACCAGAAAAATATGAGGTGAAAGACATAATAAGTGTAATAGATAAAGAAGTTGTGCTTAATGAAGAGTTGTTAAAACTTGGTAAGTTTATGAGTGAAAAATATTTATGTCCTTTAATATATGCATATCAGGCAATGCTTCCAAAGGCACTAAAGGCATCTCATAAGTCTAAGAAAACTTATTTAACTAAAACTTATGTAAAATTAAATGAAAATTATGATGATAGTGATATAAAAATAAAAGCTCAAAAGGATATTATAGACTTACTTAAAAATAATTCTGAGGTTTTAAAAAGTGAAATTAAAAGTAAATCTTCACTAAAGAAACTAATAGATAAAAAAATAGTTATAGAGTATGATAAAGAAGTATATAGAGAAGTAAAAACAAATTTAGATGAAAGAAAAATAACGCTAACTAAAAAGCAAGAAGAAACATCTAAAAAATTAAAATCCTATTTAAATAAATCTTCTATAAATCTTTTATATGGAGTTACGGGATCAGGTAAGACAGATGTTTATATAGACGTTGTAAAAGAGGTTATAAAAAACGGTAAAGATGCAATTATACTTGTTCCAGAAATAAGTCTAACTCCTCAGATAACAGCTAGATTTAAAGGCATTTTTAAAGATAATATTGCCATTTTACATTCTTCTTTATCAGATGGTGAAAGGTTTGATGAAATAAGAAAAATAAGAAAAGGATTAGTTCACGTTGTAATAGGTGCAAGGTCTGCTATTTTTGCACCTCTTAAAAACATTGGAATAATAATTATAGATGAAGAACATTCAGAAAGCTATAAACAGGAAAATAATCCAAGGTATAACACTCTTGATATAGCACGTGAAAGGTCGGTTACTCATAAGTGTCCTATAGTTCTCGGCAGTGCAACACCAACCATAGAAAGTTATGCAAGAGCTAAAAGAGGATATTATAATCTTTTGGAAATGGAAGAAAGAGTAAATAAAAAGCCTCTTCCGAAAGTTACCATAGTAGATATGAAAAACGAAATAAGAAAGGGTAACATGATCTTTTCTGATTTACTAAAGGATGAAATAGAAAAAAGATTAGAAAGAAAAGAACAGGTTATGCTCTTATTAAATAGAAGGGGCTATTCAACTTACTTATCTTGTAAATCTTGTGGATACACATTTAAATGTCCTAACTGTGATATAACGCTTACTTATCATAAAACTTCTGGTATGTTAAGATGCCATTACTGTGGTTATGCCGAAAATAAATTAGATGTTTGTCCATCTTGTAAAGAACGTGATATAACAAGTATGGGACTTGGTACTGAAAGATTAGAAGAAGAAATAAAACGAATATTTCCTCTTTCTAAGATACTTAGAATGGATGCTGATACAACAACTACTAAAGGTTCTCATAATAGAATAATAGAAGAATTTAACAGTGGTAATTATAATATTTTAGTTGGAACACAAATGATTTCTAAGGGACTTAACTTTCCTTGTGTAACGCTTGTTGGTGTAATAAATGCTGATTCATCTTTAAACATTCCAAACTATAGAAGTAGTGAGGTAACTTTTAGTTTGCTAGATCAAGTAATTGGAAGAGCAGGCAGAGGAGAAAAAGAAGGGTGTGCTATAGTACAAACTTTTAATCCGGATCATTACAGCATTTTGTGTGCACAAAACCATGATTATAAATCATTTTATGAAAAGGAAATGAAGGTTAGAAAAAACTTAAGTTATCCGCCGTATTGTTTTTTAACGTTAATTAAAATATCTTCAAAAGACTTTAAATACGGAATAGAAGAAGCTAAGAAAATAAGTTTATTTTTAAGAAGAAATTTAAGTTTTAATACAACTGTTTTAGGCCCTTCTATGGCAAACGTATTAAGGATAAATAATACTTATAATTTTCAGGTTATATTAAAGTATAAAAAGGATGAAAAATTATATACTGCATTAAAAGAAATGCTAAAAATTTATGAAGGAAATAGTAAAATTAAAGTGGAATTAGACTTTAATCCAATTAATTTATAAAAGGAGAAAAATTATGGATAAAACAAAAAACATTATAAATTATTATTTATACGTAAATAAGTTAAAGTATAAATTAAGGGAAGGCTTTGTTCAAATAGGAATAACTAAAGATAGATTAGAATCAGTTGCAGAGCATATTTATGGATGCCTTATGTTATCTATTGCAATAGATAGTGAATATGATTTAAATATCGATATGTACAAGGTTTTAAAGATGCTTACAATTCACGAATTAGATGAGGTTTTAAAACCAGATTTTACCATAAGATCAGGTATTACAAAGGAAGAAAAAGAAAAAATTGGAAAAGAAAGCGTTGATACCATATTAAACTCTTTATCTTCTAAAGAAGAATTGTCAAATATAATAGATGAGTTTAATGAATGCAAAACAAAGGAAGCTAAGTTTTGCTATCTAGTAGATAAGTTAGAGTGTGATATGCAAGCTAAAGCCTATGATTTAGAAGGATATTTTTCATTAGAAAAAGCAAAGGAAGATTTACCATTTTACGGTGATAGAGCGCGTGAAATAGAAGAAAATGCTTCGTCAGCTAGTGATTTTTGGATCTTATATGATAGACCAAAATTTAAAGAAAATGAAATATTTGAAAAGTTAAGCAGAGAGCTATCAGAAATAAAGGAGTTAAAATGAAAAAAGTATTTAACAAGTTAGTTAGGGATAAGATTCCAGAGATAATAGAAGAAAATGACGAATATAGTTTGACTAGAACTTTAAATGATAAAGAATATGAAAAGGCTTTATATGATAAATTATTAGAAGAAGCTAATGAAGTTATAAACGCTAATAAAAAAGAAGAAACAGAAGAAGAACTTGCAGATCTTTTAGAAGTAGTGCGAGCAATAGCTGATTTTAAAAACATTGATGTAAGTGATGTAGAAAAATTAAGAATAAGTAAGAAAAAGAAACGTGGGGGTTTTTATAAAAGAATTTATTTAGAATCAACTTGTGATCAAAATTATATAGATGAAAACAAGGGATGCCTTTTATGTGTTAATAATAGTTGTAAGGTTCCTACTTCTGAAAAAATTCATGATGAATATGGTAAGCCAGCTGGTTATTATTGTGTAGGATTTAAAAATTGTTATGTTAAAAAATTTTCTAAAAAATAAGTCAAGATTAATTTCTTGACTTTTAAAGTGTTATAAGTATAATACTACAGACATTATGCTTTAAGGAGTGAATATTATGGGAAAGATTTATATAAATAAAGATTTATGTGCTAAGTGTAAGGGCTCATGTTGTAAGGTTTCTGGTTGTATGTACATGCCTAGTGACTTTAAAAAAATGAAATATATAACTATAAAAAAAGAATTATTAAAAGGAAATATTTCAATAGATGCTTTTCCCGTTAAAAACTTAAGCTTTAATAAAGATGCTTGGACTCTTATTTTGTTTTTAAGGGCAAGAAACAAAGATAAGGACGTAGTTGATTTATTTACCAGTGGTGGACCTTGCAAAATGCTTGGTGAAAATGGATGTTTTTATGATGAAGATGAAAGGCCATCTTGTGGATTAATGGTTAAGCCTACCTTTGTTAACGGGCCTTGTCCTAAAACTTTTGACGATGATGAGTTTATGAGAAGTTGGCTTAAGCATCAAAGTTTGTTGGAATTATTTATTAAAGAGTATACGGGAAAAGAGTTTTTCGATTATGTTTATGATTTATTAATTCAAAAATCAAATTCAATTGTTAGTAAGATAGAAAATAATGAGCCTTTAACACCATCTGAGGTAACTAATTATGAGAGATTTAAACAGATAGTAAATAGTCCTTTTTATACGTCTTCAGAAGTAAAAGAAAAAAATGGTTTTACTATATAATTTTAAGTATTAAAAAAATGATAATTTTATCATTTTTTCTTTATAAAATATAAAAAAACACCTTGTATCATATAATAATTATGTGTTATAATATATACGGCTTTTCGAACAAGGAAAGAAAATACGCACAAGTTTGGATTTATGTTTCGAGTGTCCGAAGAGGATGAAATATAAAGATGAAGAACTTGGAGGTTAAAACGAAGGAGGAAAAAGAAATGCCAGTTGTATCAATGAGTTACTTGCTAGAAGCAGGTGTACATTTTGGACATCAAACAAAAAGATGGAATCCAAAAATGAAAGAATATATCTTTACTTCAAGAGATGATATTTATATTATCGACTTACAAAAGACAGTAAAGAAAATTGAAGAAGCATATGCTGCTTTAAAAGAAATCGCATCAAATGGTGGAAAGGTTATCTTCGTAGGAACTAAAAAACAAGCTCAAGAAGCTACTTTAGAAGAAGCTAAGAGATCAGATAGTTACTATGTTTCAAAACGTTGGTTAGGTGGAACACTTACTAACTTTAGAACAATAAGAAGAAGAATCAACCGTTTAGATCAAATTGAAAAAATGGAAAAAGATGGTACATTTGATAAGTTACCTAAAAAAGAAGTGGTTAAGATTCGTAAAGAATATGAAAAATTAAATTCTTATTTCTGCGGACTTAGAGAAATGAAGAAATTACCACAAGCTATGATTATTGTTGACCCTAAAAAGGAAATTAACGCAATAAACGAAGCACACAAGTTAAACATTCCAGTATTTGGTATCGTAGATACTAACTGTGATCCAGATTTAGTAGACTATGTTATTCCTGGTAATGATGATGCTATTCGTGCTGTTAAAATCGTACTTGGTGTTTTAAATAACGCTATCTGTGAAGCTACAGGAAAACCTATGGAAGAATATGTAACTGAAGAAGATAGAGTAAAAGCTTCTGCTAAAGAAGTTGCAAGTGACGTTAAAGAATTAGCTAAAGACGTTAAAAAAGTTGCTGTAAAAAAAGTAAAGGAAACTGTTGCTAAAGCTGAACCAAAAGTAGAAGAAATAAAAGAAACTGCTAAAAAAAAGGTAGAAGAAGTTAAAGAAGAAGTAACTGATTTAGCAAAGAAAACAGTTGCTGAATTAAAGAAATTAGCTAAGGAAAACGGTATTGAAGGATATTCAAAATTAAAGAAAGATGAATTAGTTAAAGCTTTAAGAAAGTAATTATTAAAACAAAGATGATTTTATAAATCATCTTTAATTATAAAAAGGAGAATGGAAAAATGAATGCAAAGTTAATCAAAGAATTAAGAGACATTTCTGGAGCTGGAATGATGGATTGTAAAAAAGCTTTAGAAGAAAACGATAATGATATTAAAAAAGCAACTGAATGGTTAAGAGAAAAGGGAATTGCAAAAGCTGCTAAAAAGGCTGGAAGAATTGCTGCTGAAGGATTATCTACTGTTATAACTGAAGGTAATAAAGCAGTTATCCTTGAAATTAACTGTGAAACAGATTTTGTTGCTAAAAATGAAAAGTTCCAAAACTTTGTAAATGAAGTTGCAAGAACAATATTAAACAGCAATGCAAAAACTAATGAAGAAGCATTAGCACTTCCTTGTGAAGATGGCACTTTAAATGATGCTGTTACAAATATGACTGCAACAATTGGAGAAAAGATTTCATTTAGAAGATTTACTTTATTAGAAAAAAGTGATGATCAAAACTTTGGAGCATACATCCATATGGGTGGTAAGATTTCTGTTTTAACATTACTTGACGGAGCAAACGAAGAAGTAGCTAAAGACGTTTCTATGCATGCTGCTGCAATGCGACCTGAATATGTTAAGAAAGAACAAGTTCCAGAAGAACAAGTTGAACATGAAAAGAAGATTTTAACTGAACAAGCTATTGCTGAAGGAAAACCAGCTAATATTGCTGAGAAGATGGTAATGGGAAGAATTAACAAATTCTATAAAGAAATTTGTTTGGAAGAACAAGAATTTGTTAAGGACAACTCAGTTTCTGTTGCTAAATACGTAAGCAATAATGGTGGTAAAATTGTTGACGTTATAAGGTATGAAGTTGGTGAAGGACTTGAAAAACGTCAAGAAAACTTTGCTGAAGAAGTAGCTGCTCAAATGAATGGTGAATAATCATGAAAAAGTTAGTGGCGTTAGTCCTAACTTTTTTGTTAATATTAACGGGGTGTAGTACTGTTTCTGTAACAAAGGTTAAGGATGATACTAAAACTGATGCTATAAGATTTCATTTAGAATATAGTAAGGTAAAAAAAGATAACGTTTATAAGTATTCTACGTATTCTAACGTAATAGATACTTTAGAAAATAAAACGGGAATTATTTATTTGGGATTTCCTAGTTGTGCTTTATGTAAAGAAATTACTCCTATTTTAAATGACGTAGCAAAAGAAAAAGGAATTAAAGAGATCCTTTATTATAACTTTAAAGATATGAGGGATAATAATACTACGGAATATCAGGAGTTAGCAGATAAATTATCAGATTATATTAAGACTGATGATGAAGGAAATAAGAGGATTCAAGCTCCTACTGTTATATTTGTTAACAAAGGAAATATAGTAGCAGTATATATTGGTACTATTAATTCTGACTCGGAAGAAATTATGACTGATGAAGAAAAAAATACGCTAAAGCAAAACTTTGAAAGCTTAGTAGATAAAATGATTACGTTTGAAACTACAACTAGTAGTGAAAATATTGAAGAAGCAAATTAAGCTTCTTTTTTTATAAACAAGAGAAAAAAGGATTGACTCCGGAGAGGGGAGTTTGATATTATAAACATGTAAGATAGCTATAAAAGAGTAGTTATATACAGGTATAAAGGAGAGTAAAAATGGGAGTATTTAAAAATGGCGTTGGTAGGCCAAGTAATGAAACTATCAAAAAAAGAAATATATTTAAAGCAATATGTTTAGTATTAGTATTAATTATAATTGTTTTAGCAGCTTATATGGTAAATGATAAGCTAAAAGAGAATAAGGATAATAATATTGATAATAAGAAAAATAATACTAAAGAGGTTTCCGATGGATGGTATGAGCCAACTGGTACAGCAAAGGAACTTGATTTGTATAAAATCACAGGAGAATATCGGAATGATATTGTAACAAACAAAGAAACAATAGATAATTCTGATACTGTGAGTTCTAAAAAAGTAGGTACATATAAATGTAATAATAATAATTGTAAATTATTTTCTGCTTCTAATGAATCTGAAAAATTAGTGTTAATTAAGGATGAAGATTATATTATTTATAACTATAAAACTAATAAAGCAAAAAAAGTGGATTTTGGAAAATATACAGGCAAAGTAAATTATATTGATGATATAGATATAAATGATTCGGGACTTGGAGCACTTTATATTGGTGTACAAGATGCAGGTAAGGAAACTTATTTTAAAATTGCTATAGCTGATGATGGTCCAGAAACTTTATTTGGATTAATAGATGGAGAAGGCAATATAATTGTAATGTTAAAGGATGATGAATTAAACAAAGATGAGCTTTGGAACTCAAGCGAAATGTCTAATGTTGTATATTTTGATGATGGCTCAGTTTATTATATAGATGGTAACAGATATGTTAAGTATGATCCTACAACCAAAAAATTAGAAAAAAGTAGATATTATCATTCGACTGTTTTAATTGATGATAAAGGTTATATTGTTGTTGTAGATAATGATAATTATTTAAAGGTTTTAAACTTAAAAGGAAAAGTATTGTCAAAATTAACAAAAATAGATGATTCTATGAAAATTCATTCTATGTTATCTGGTTGGTTTGAACAGGACAAAAAAGCTGGAATATATATAGTTGTTGAAAATCCAAGGGTAACTTGCGAAGATTTATCAGAAAATGTGAAAGAAGAAGCTGGATGCAATTCAGAATATGGTTCAGAACCATTAGGTTATGAGTATTACTACATACCAAAAACAGGTGAAACTGGAAAAATAGCTACCTTTATTGGTGGTTATGCAAAACCTATTTTGTATTTATATCCAACTAGTGATAATACGAGTGTAAATGTATCATTTGCTAAGCCTGAATTATTAACGACGACTTATCCTAAATATAAAAACAATTGGAGTGTTGTAGCTAATAAAAACGGAGATCTAAAAGACGAAAATGGTAAATACTATTACGGCCTTTATTGGGAGGAATCAGGTTATATAAATGTTGATTTTAAGGAAGGATTTTATGTAACAAAAGATAATGCAATAAATTTCTTGGAAGAAAAATTGTCTATCATAGGTTTAAATTACAAAGAAAGAAATGAGTTTATAATGTATTGGTTACCAATACTAGAAAAAAATAAGAAAAGTTTAGTATACTTTGAATTAACTAATAGCAGACAAAATTACAATAGATTAATTATTAATCCTAAACCAGATTCTCTTCTTAGAGTAGCTATTCACGTTAAAAAAGTTAACCAAAAAACTAGTATAAAAGAAGAAAAACTACCTAAATTTGAAAGAAAAGGCTTTACAGCGGTTGAATGGGGTGGAGTTATCCATAAATAACTAAAAAGACTTGTCATAAAGTCTTTTTTTATTATATAATATAGTTATATGAAAGAGGGATATAATGACAGACGAAATTTTATTAGAAACAGAAGACAAGATGCAAAAAGCTATTGAAGTGATGGAAAATAGATTTTTAAACGTTCGTGCAGGACGTGCTAATCCAAGAATATTAGATAAGGTAATGCCTGAATATTATGGCACTCCAACACCTTTAATACAGTTAGCAAACATATCAGTTCCAGAAGCTAGAAAAATAGTTATTAAACCATTTGATAGAAACTCAATTGGCGCAATAGAAAAGGCTATTTTTGAAGCTGATTTAGGACTTACTCCAAACAATAATGGGGAAACAGTTATGCTTATAATTCCAGAACTTACTGAAGAAAGAAGAAAAGAATATGTAAAAGAAGCAAAAACAATCGCAGAAGAAGGTAAAGTTGCTTTAAGAAACATAAGACAAGAAGCTAATAGCAGCATCAAAAAAATAGAAGAACTTCCAGAAGATGAAGGCAAAAGAGCTCAAGAAGAAGTTCAAGATTTAATTAATAAGTATAATAAAGTAGTAGATGAAAAATTAAAGGCAAAAGAAGAAGAATTAATGAGCATCTAACAATAACACTTAAGTTATTGTTTTTTTCTTTAATTGCTTGTATAATGTAAGTAGACTAGGAGATAGATGATATGAAAAAGGATAAGAAGAATTTATTTATATTAATAATTGTAATAATATGTGTTATAGTTTTAAGTTATTTACTTTTCTTTTCTGGCATAACAAATAAACTTAAGGCTAGTGTAAATGGTCTTAGTGCAAGTATTAATGAAAATGCAAACCAAGGTGATTTACCAATTATAAATAATGTTATAAATTCAAGTGGTGAAGTATTAGTTAATACTGATGTTGCCATAATAATAAATGCTTCAAGTATTTATAACATAACTAAAGTGGAATATTCATTTGATTTAAAAAATTGGAAGAAAATAGATGGTAGTTATAACACAAAAAACGTAAATGTTAAATTAGTATTTAAAGATGATATGGATAAAATATTATACATAAGAGCAACTAATGAAAAAGGATATCAAAGTTATGCATATAAAACTGCTATAAAAATTGATAAAACAGCTCCTAAAATAATCATTGGTAAATATAAAAATGATACTACTATTAAAGCAAGTGATTTAAATAAAGTATCATCTATTCAGTATTCTTCTGATAAATTAAACTGGGAAGATATTAATGTATCCGGCGGAGAAGTTACAATAACTAAAACTTTTGATAAAGGAACATATTTAAGAGCCGTAGATAGTGCTGGTAACATAAGTAAAATAAAAGAAGTTAAGTAACTTGCTTAACTTTTTATTTTGTGTTAAAATATTTTTTAGAAAAAGCAATGAAAAAGAGTAGTAATAAGTAAAAAGCTAATAGAGAGTTAGTGGTTGGTGGAAACTAATAGTAATAACTTATGAATTCGCTTTGGAGCTGGATAACCATAAAGTTATCACGTATATCTTACGTTACAAGAAATTAAGTGCATAGTAAATCTATGAAACAAGGTGGTACCACGGATAAGTTTATTCGCCCTTGTCTCATGGATTTTTTTATATTTAAGGAGGAATAAAAAAATGAAGGATAAAGTAAATGCTATAAAAAAAGAATATGAAGAAAAAAAATCTAGTATTACTTCGATTAAAACATTAAATGATGTAAGGGTAGAATACTTAGGAAAACAAGGTAAGATAACCGAACTTTCTAAAATGATGAAAGATGTTCCAAATGATCAAAAAAAGGAATTTGGAATGCTTGTTAATGAAGTAAGAAGCTTTGTTACTGAAAGCTTAGATGAAATAAAAGAAAAGTTAGAAAAAGAAGCTTTAAATAAAAAATTGGAAAGTGAAAAAATAGATATTACACTTCCTGGAACTAAAGTTCCTAGTGGATCAGCTAATATTCTAGAAAGAATAATAGAAGAAGTAGAAGACTTACTTATGAGTATGGGATATGATGTTGTAGATGGTCCTGAAATAGAAGAAGATCACTATAACTTTGAACTTTTAAACATTCCTAAAAATCATCCGGCACGTGATGCTCAAGATACTTTTTACGTTGAAGATGATAAACTGCTTTTAAGAAGCCAAACATCTCCTGTACAAGCTCGCGTTATGCTTGCTAACAAGGGAGAAAAACCAATTAGAATGATATGTCCTGGTAAAACATATAGAAGAGATGATGATGATGCAACTCATTCACATCAATTTATGCAAATAGAGGGGCTTTTAATAGATGAAAAGGTAAGTTTATCTGACCTTAAGGGAACATTTGATGTTATTGCTAAGAAACTATTTGGAGAGGATTGCAAAACTCGCTTTAGACCTAGTTATTATCCGTTTACAGAGCCTTCTGTTGAAACTGATATTTCTTGCTTTAATTGTCACGGAAAAGGTTGCTCTATATGTAAAAACACAGGTTGGATAACTGTTGCAGGAGCAGGTATGGTAAATCCTAAAGTGTTAGAAGATTGCGGATATGATCCTAAAAAATGGCAAGGATTTGCATTTGGATTTGGAGCAGAGCGTCTTGCAATGTTAAAATACGGAATAAATGATATTAGAGCATTTTACAACACTGATTTAAGAGAACTTAAAAATTTTGATAGAAGGACTGGTGAATAAATATGATAAGTATGAACTGGGTTTCAGATTACGTTGATATAGCTGGCGAAGATTTAAAGGAATTGGCCGTTAAAATAACTAAATCTGGCGTAAACGTTGAAAAAGTTATTACAAATAAAATTGATAACTTAGTGGTAGGCCAAATAAAAAAAGTAACTAAACATCCTGATAGTGACCACTTAAATTTATGTATGGTAGATACTGGAAATGACGTAGTACAAATAGTATGCGGTGCAAGTAACGTAAAAGAAGGATTAAAGGTAATAGTTGCACTTCCAGGTGCAGTTTTACCAGGTAATTTTGAAATAAAAAAAGGAAAAATAAGAGGCGAAGAATCAAACGGCATGATATGTGCATTATTTGAGCTAGGCCTAGAAGAAAAAACAGAAGAAACTTATGCTAAGGGAATTACTGAATTAGCAAGTGATGCAGAAGTTGGAACAGATCCACTAGCATACTTAGGGTTAGATGATACAGTATATGAACTTGATATTCATAAGCACCGTAATAATGACTGTTTCTACCACATTGGTTTTGCCTATATTGTTGCATCAGTTTTAAATAAAAAGGTAACACTTCCATCTATAGAGTTACACGAAATAAAAGAAGATGTTAACGATTACTTTAAGTTAGATGTAAAAACAGATGCTTGTCCTTATTACACTGCTAAAATGGTAAGAGGCGTAAAAATAGGTGAGTCACCAGATTTCATTAAGAAAAGACTAATATCTGCAGGAATGAGACCTATAAATAACGTTGTTGATATATCTAATTACGTAATGCTTGAATACGGACAACCTCTTCACTTTTTCGATAAAGATAAATTAGGTGATAAAATACTTGTTAGAATGGCTAATGATAACGAACCGATAAAGACACTTGATGGAAAAGAGAGGGTTTTGACTTCTAACGATATTGTTATAACAGATGGAGTAAAACCAGTTGCAATCGCAGGTGTTATGGGAGCTGAAAACACTGATGTTGATGATAATACTAAAAACATTTTAATAGAAAGTGCAATATTTGATGCTTACAAAATAAGAAATACCTCAGGTAAACTAAATTTAAGAAGTGAAGCATCGATAAGATATGGTAAAGGTTTAAACTATGAATATACACTTGACGCCATAAATAGAGCTTGCTCATTGCTTGAAAAATATGCTTCTGGTGAAGTATTAAGCGGAATAGTTATGCATGATAAAGTAGATAAAACACCTAAAATAGTAGAGTTTAAGAGCGATGAAATAAACGATATCTTAGGAATAAAAGTTTCTGATAGTGATATGGAAAAAGAACTTGATAGATTAGGTTTTACATATGAATATAAAGATGGAAAGTTTAAATGTACTATTCCTCCAAGAAGACTAGATGTTGATCCAAGGGTAAATGATATTGCAGAAGAAATAGGTAAATTATACGGATATCATAACTTAGTTTCAACACTACCAAATTGCAAGACAAAACAAGGAAAATATGTTGGTGATGTGTTAATTAGAAAAACTATTTCTAAAAGACTTAGAGCACTTGGCCTTAATGAAGTTAAAACATACACTTTAACATCAGAAGAAATGGCAAAAAAGTTTAAATATGAAGATAAGAAAAATAAATATTTACCAAACCCAATGAGTAGTGATAAATCCGTTATTAGAACAAGTATTCTTCCATCACTTATGAATACTTATGCTTATAATAAAAAGCGTCACGTAGATGACATTAACATTTATGAAATTGCTAAAACTTATGATGTAAACTATGAAGAAGATACAAAAATCGCAATGCTAATGAGTGGTTGTTACGTACAAAATAGTTGGAATAACAATAACGTAAAGGCCAATTTCTACTTAGTAAAGGGTATTATAGAAAACCTTTTAGATTTTCTAGGCTTTAAAAATAGATATAGCTATGAAGTATTAGAGAATGATGACTTCCATCCAGGCATGAGCGCTAAAGTATTAATAGATAGAGAAGTAGTCGGTGTATTTGGAAGAGTTCATCCAATGACAAATAAAGATGAAATATATGTATGTGAACTTTCTATGACTAAATTAATGAAACCGGTCAAACCACTTAAATTTAAGGAAGCTCCTAAATATCCAGAGGTTGTAAAAGACGTAGCATTTATTGTTAATAAGGATATTACTTGTGAAATGATAGAAAAAGTCATTAAAAAGGCTGGCGGAAGACTTCTTAAAGACATAAAGGTATTTGATGTTTATACTGGTGATAAAGTAGGAGAAGATGAAAAACAAATAGCATATTCATTAACGTTTAACGCAGAAGATAGAACTTTAACAGAAGAAGAAGTAATGCAAAAATTTAATGAAATAATAAAAAAAGTTACTGAAACAGTTCCAGCAACTTTAAGAGATAACTAATTTAACTGAGCTTTTAGAATTTCTAAAAGTTCTTTTTTTAATTCGTCTTTAGCATTTTTCCATATTAGTTCCATAAATACTCCAAGACCAGGCAACGCCTCTTCTAATCCTTCTTTAATAGTATCATTTATGGATTCTTCTATTTCACTTTCGTTATCTCCTTTAAAATTGTCTATAATGTATTTTCTTATGCTTACGTCTTTCATGTGAACCATCCTTTCAGTTTAGTTTTGGCATATGCTTTACATTTTATACATCATTTTATTGATAAAGTTTAATTAAAATTATATAATTAAGTAAAATAAAGGAGGAATTAAAAATGAATGAAAGTTATTATGCAGGTACTTCATATGGAGTATCAACTACATCAGGATTAACTGGTGCAATTGCGGCGATGGGATTATTTTTTTGGGTTTTATTTATGGCACTAAGTATTTTGATGATTATATCATTATGGAAAATATTTAAGAAGGCCGGAAAACCAGGTTGGGCATCCATAATTCCAATATATAACATATATATTATGTGTGAGATAGCAGAAAAAGAGTGGTGGTATGTTTTATTATCATGTGTTCCATTTGCAAATATATATGCAATGATAGTTTTATATAATGGTATGGCAAAGAGATTTGGAAAAAGCGGAGGATTTGTTGCTGGTATGATCTTGTTGCCGGTAATATTTTTCCCAATGCTAGCGTTTGGAAAGGATGCGGCTATAGTTAACAATCAACCAAATACTTCAAATGAAAATAATATGACAGATAATACGTTAGGTGCGAATGCTGCTGCAGTACCTAATATGAATGGACAGACTATGACATCAAACGAAATGGTTACACCAAATAATCCGGTTATGAGTAACCCAGTAGGTAACGTACCTTTTGGCAACACTAGCGTGGAATCAGGCTTAAATTCACAAAATAATGAAAGTGTTCAAAATAATCATAATATTTCTGCAATTGATGAACCTGTTATGCCTCAATCAAATGATAATGTAGCTCCAACGTTTGATAACGTAGCACATGATAATGTTCAAACGCCTGTTATGCCAAATACTATGGAGGCAGCACAAAATGTAAACGTAGGACAGAATATAGAACCATCTTTAGAAAGCGTTCAAAATACTTCTGCAATGGACGAACCTGTTATGTCTCAATCAAATAATAATGTAGCTCCAACGTTTAATAACGTAGCGCAAGATAATGTTCAAACGCCTGTTATGCCAAATACTATGGATGCAGCACAAAATGTAAATGTAGGGCAGAATATAGGGCAATCTTTAGAAAACGTTCAAAATAATACGGTTATGAATGAACCTGTTATGCCTCAGCCAACTGATAATGTGGTTCCATCATTTGATAACGCAAATAATAATGCAAAACAAAGTATAAATGAAGAAGTTTCATCTAACACTAAAAATACTATGAATATGTCGCCTTCTAATCAAGAAGAAATGCTAGACATTAATGACGAATCAGATGCAGCATTAGAAAATAATATAGATACTTCAAAACATACTTCATTATGGTCTAATAACAATCAAAATAATGGACAAATGTAAAAGAGCAAACAAGCTCTTTTTTCTTTTTCTAACCTTAATAAATTTCAATTTGACACTATTCATGATATAATGTACTTATAGGAGAATTGATATGAAAAAGGTAATATTAGTAGACGGAAATAATTTGTTATTTAGAAGCTATTACGCTACGGCATACCAAGGAAACTTTATGAAAAATTCTAAAGGTTTTCCGACTAATGCGCTATATGGCTTTGTTAATATGATAAATAAAATAATAAACGATGAAAAACCAGAATATATGCTTGTTGCATTTGATAAAGGAAAAACGTTTAGACATGATAAATATGAGGATTATAAAGCTGGAAGAATAGAGATGCCAAACGAATTAAAACAACAGTTTCCAGTTGCAAAAGAAATACTTACAAATTTAGGTATTAAATGGTTTGAAATAGATAACTATGAAGCAGACGATATTGTAGGTACATTATCTAAAATGATAGACGATTGCGATGATTATAGAGGATTAATCGTAAGTAGTGACAAAGACTTGCTTCAACTTATAACTGATAAAGTTATTATGAAAATGCTTAAACCTAAAGACTATGTAATGATGACTAAAGAAACTTTCTTTGACGTATATGGTCTTACACCAGAAAAAATGATTGATATAAAAGCTCTTCAAGGAGATTCATCAGACAACATTCCTGGTGTTAAAGGAGTTGGTGAGAAAACAGCTCTTAAACTTTTGCAGGAATATGGAAGCTTAGAAGCTATTTATGACAATTTGGCATACATAAAAGGAGCTGTTGCAACCAAATTGATAAATGGAAGAGACAAAGCCTTTGAAAGCAAGGATTTAGTTACTATTTACAAAGAAGTTCCATTAGGTTTTGGACTTGAAGATACAAAAATAACAAATGGAAATTTGGAATCCTTAAAGAAAATGTATGAGAACCTTGAATTTTATTCATTTCTAAAAAATATGAAAGTTCAAAAAAGTCACGAGAAACTTTTGATAAATGAAATAGAAGATGTAAATGAGTTGGAAAACTTAAAAGCTCCAGTTTCATTTTATATAGAAATAGACAAAACAAACTATCATTTAGGACAAATACTTGGAATGTCTGTTTATGATGGTAATACGGTTTATTACATAAAAAAAGATCTTGTAGTAAGTGCAATCAAGAAGATATCAAAAATAGAAAAATACACATACGATTTAAAGAAACACTACGTTTTACTAAAAAAACTTGGCTATCAAGTGGATAATGTTTCATTTGACCCAATGATTGCAGCTTATCTTCTAAACTATAACGTTAAAGATGACATCGCATATTTGGCAAATCAGTTTGGATATGACATACCATTTTATGAGATTATAAGTAAGACAAAAGTAATTGATGAAAATAAAGTAAAAGAACTTGTGTGTGCAAAAGCAAGGTTTATTTACGAAGTAAAAAACGAGCTTGAAGAAGAGATGAAAAAAGAAGATTGCACATACTTATTTGAAAAAATCGAAATGCCACTTTCAATTGTTTTAGGTGATATGGAATATGTTGGAATAAGAGTAGATAAGTCTGTCCTTAACAGTATGAACACCGAAATTGAAGGAAGAATTAAAGAAATAAGTGAAAAAATATACGAACTTGCAGGTGAAAAGTTTAATATATCATCTCCAAGACAACTAGGTGAAATACTATTTGTTAAACTAGAGATTGGTAAGGGAAAGAAAACAAAAAACGGTTATTCAACCGATAAATCAATTTTGGAAAAATATAGTGATAGACACCCAATTGTTCCTTTAGTGTTAGAACACAGGATGCTAACAAAACTTCAAAGTACTTACATAATTGGTTTGGAAGGAAATATTTTACAAGATGGTAAGATTCATACGATATATACACAAACACTTACAAGAACAGGAAGACTATCATCTGTTGAACCTAATTTACAAAATATTCCTATTAGAACAACTTACGGCAAACTTATAAGAAAAGCATTTGTTCCTGAAGAAAATTCAGTTTTATTATCAAGCGATTATTCACAAATAGAATTACGTGTTTTCGCTCACTTTTCAAAGGTACCAAACTGGATAGAAGCTTTTAAAAATGATATGGATATTCATACGCGCACCGCGATGGACATTTTTGACGTAGGAAAAGATGAGGTAACTCCTCTTATGAGAAGGCAAGCTAAAGCAGTTAATTTTGGAATTTTATACGGAATTAGTAGTTTCGGACTTGCTGAAGATTTGAAGATATCAGTTAAAGAAGCTAAGGCTTTCATCGATAAATATTTCGAAACTTATAATGGTACTAAACTATATATGGATAGTGTTGTTAAAGATGCTTATGAAAAGGGTTATGTTACAACAATAATGAATAGAAAACGAAGAATTGATGAACTTAATAATACTAATTATATGATAAGACAGCAGGGTGAGAGAATGGCTTTAAACACACCGATTCAAGGCTCTAGTGCCGATATTTTGAAAAAAGCAATGATTGATATTTATAACGAATTTAATGAGAAAAAGCTTAAGAGTAAAATGCTTTTACAAGTGCACGATGAACTTATTTTTAATGTTTTAAAAGATGAAGAAGATGTGGTAAAGGAAATCGTAGACAGATGCATGGATGACGCATATAAATTAGATGTACCACTTAAGGTAGATATTGAAACCGGCGATAATTGGTATGATGCAAAATAAATAAAAAAGGTGGGGTTTAGATGCCTGAATTAGCAGAGGTTGAAACAACTAAAAGAGATTTAAAAAAGATTTTAATAGGTAAAAGAATTTGTAAGGTAGAAGTATTTTTAGATAAAATAGTTTATAATAAAAAAGATGAGTTTATTAAAAGTTCAGAAGGACAAACGGTTTTGGATGTAAAAAGAAGAGGAAAGTGGCTTTTATTTGAACTTGATTCGAATTACATAATAATTCATTTTAGAATGGAAGGAAGATTTTATCTATTACCTCTTAATGAGAAGAGGGATAAACATGATTATGTCATTTTCTATTTTGATGATTTTTCTCTTCACTTTAATGATCCAAGGTTGTTCGGAAAAATGGAAGTTATTAAAAAAGATGATTTAGAAAAATTCTTTCTAGATAAAAAATTAGGACTTGAGTATACTGATTCTAATTTAACCCCAGAGTACTTGAAGGGAAAGTTTAAAACCCATCACACAGATATTAAAAAAATGCTTTTAGACCAGAGCTACGTGACTGGGATTGGCAATATTTATGCTGATGAAATATTATTTGCTTCTAAAATTAATCCGAAGAGTTATGCGGATAGACTTACTAAGCCAAAATTAAAGGAAATAATTGATAATACTAAGAAAGTATTTGAACACTCATTAAAATATAAGGGAACTTATCCAAATATAGATGGTAAGAGAGGTACTTTTGAAGAACATCTTAAGGTTCATAAAAGACAAGGCAAGAAGTGTTATAATTGTGGTAGCATTATAATAAAGGAAAAGGTTGGTGGCAGAGGAACATATTATTGCCCTAAGTGTCAGAAAAAATATTAATAGTTGATATATATTAATTAAATATCATTTATAATTTTTTGCTTTTCTTTGAAAAATCATTTTAAATGAAAGAACTTAAGTGTAAAGAAATTTGACATTTCTTGTCGTTTATGCTATAATACTGCTACCAATTGGGTAATATGCATAAATGATGATATTCCAATTAGATGAAGGGGGTTAAATTATGAAAGGATCTTATATTTTTGAATACTTAAATGAAAATGAGTTCAAAAAACTTGAACGTTCTGTTAAGAAGTATAATATGCTTGCTTATAAAAAATTAGTATTCGAATTTTATCCTGAAATGAAGGAAGGAAACTTTTTAGGTAAATTAGTTAGTGTAAATAGTAAAGAAAACACAAAGAACTATGAATTAAAGTTACCAACCGACGACTTATTTATTAGGGTACATGGGGAGATAGTTTTGCATTATTCTGTATGTGAAAATTCTCATACAATAATTCTTGAAACCATTACTCCAGAATCTTTATTATCGGAAGGTCATAGACAAGAACTTCAAGCTTATAAGGGTGTAATGATATCAAAAGCCAACAGAGATAAGGATAAGTTTAAGATTGATTTATTAAATATGTTACAAAACGGCGAGTAATCGTCGTTTTTTTGTTAAAAAAATTAATTTTTTTATCTAATCATATTGATTAACTTAAAAGAATATGATAATATATAAAAGCAATGAGAAAATTATATGGACCCTTAGCTCAGTTGGTTAGAGCATCCGGCTCATAACCGGGCGGTCGTAGGTTCGAGTCCTACAGGGTCCACCACTAAGTGCGGGTATGGCGAAATTGGCAGACGCGCTAGACTTAGGATCTAGTGGAGTAATCCGTGGGGGTTCAAGTCCCTTTACCCGCACCATTAAGAATTAGAACATCAGAGCAATCTGATGTTTTTTTAGTGGTGGAACGAACCTACGACCAATAAAAATTATTAAAATTAATAATTTTCATAAAATTCGACTTTTTTTGCTCTAACCAACTGGTAATATAACACCTAAAAAAAGGAGATTCATTATGAGACAAGAATTTTTTAAAATAATAGAAGAATTTTTAAAACTTAATGAAAGGGGATACGTAGAAAGCATTAGTAAGGAAAAAAACTCTTGCGGTTTAACCTTAGAACATCTACTTGGAAAAGAACCAGATAGTATGTTCTTTCCGGATTATAATGGCGTAGAACTTAAAACCACCACTAGATTTAGCAGATACAATATAAATCTTTTTTCATTAACTTTTGACGGCCCTAGTTTATTTGAGAGTAACTATATGCTGGAAACGTATGGAAAAATAGATAATTTATTACCTCAAAAAAAGACTTTATATGCAAATTTAAAATTAAACCAAAAAGTACTCGTTAATGAAAAATATTATTTTGAATTAAAAATTGACTATGAAGGTGAAAAAATTTTTATAAAAATATATGACATAAACATGAACTTCATAGAAGATAGGTGTTTTATCTATTTTGATACCATAAAGAGCCGCGCACAAGTGAAACTAGACAAGCTAGCACTTATATATGCAAGTAAAAAGAAAACCGAAGATAATTTATTTTACAGATATTACAAAATAAAATGTCTTAAGTATAAAGGATTTGAACAGTTTTTAAAGTCTTTAGAAGATGGAACTGTTAAGCTAGATATTATGTTAAGGTCTGTAAAAAATGAAGATAAAGTTTCCAAAAGAGGTAATAAAAACATGAATTTTTCGTTAGTTAAAACCAGAATAAATAGATTATTTGATAACGTTTTCACATACGAAGATTAAAGTTTTGGTTGTAAAACTTATACAATGTTAGTATAATATAAATGAAGATATGGAGTTGATTTATATGTTGGTTGCAAATATAACTAAATGGATTACGTTAATAGCAATTATTGCACTTGTCATTTTTGTTATAAAAACTGGGATGAAAATAGTAAACATTCTAATAATGGTTCTTATGCTTGCTTTTGTATGGTATTCATTTTTTACAGAAGAGGGTTGTGCAAGGCTTTCTGTAGCTTTATCTGGACATCCTTTGATAGCTTATACAACTGGTATGGAAAGGCAAGATGATATTTCGACTAATGATACTACTTATTATAAAACGACTAAAGACGTTGTTATAAACGGAAAAAAGCAAGAATACGTTAAGTGTTATACAAAATGGATTATTAGGATACCAAATGTTGGAGATATGACTAATTAAAGTCGTATCTTTTCTTTTGTATGATTTTTGTAACGATAATGAAAGAAATTAAAAAATATAGAACCACTAAAGTTAATCTTATTTTATTAACATTATTAAAAAAGTTATTGCTATTTAGATGTAATTGTAGTAAAATAATATTGCATTTGGATGCTTAGCTCAGTTGGTTAGAGCACTTGCCTTACAAGCAAGGGGTCATAGGTTCGAGTCCTATAGCGTCCACCATTTTAAAAAAAAGTATTTTCAAAACGAAAAAAATGTGTTATAATGAATTAGTAATTTTCAAATGGACTGTTAGCTCAGTTGGTAGAGCAACTGACTCTTAATCAGTGGGTCTAGGGTTCGAATCCCTAACAGTCCACCATTTAAAGAAATAAGCAAGCTTTACTTGAAGGCTTGTTTTTTTGTTTAATCAAAACCCCTAGACCCACTATTACATTTTAGCTTAAACTATTTTTCTAATTGAATAATTTAGTTGCTCTCCAACTGTAAAAATAAATTGTATCTTTTTTAAAAATATGTTATTATTTTTATAGTATATGGAGGATAATGTTATGGCTTACATAGATTTAGTTGTGCTAATTGTTTTGTTAGTATTTGTGATAATATATTCAAAAAGGTTTCAAACTTATATGTTTGGATTTGGAATGATAGATATTCTATTTAGAATTCTTAACTTAATAAATGGATTTATTCCAATAAAAGAGATAAAAAATTTTATAAATACATACATTCCAGCATCAATTCCGTCTGTTATAAATCATTATACAACGGGAATTTTTAACACCATATTAATATGGGTATACATAGTTATAATGGCCGTTTTCTTATATTATATTGTAAGAGTATTTGTAAAGCGAAAAAAGATATAATATGCATAATTTAATTTTACACTAACCACCAAAAGTTAGTGTTTTTTAAACCTTATTTTGTTATAATAAATAGGTACATCATATGAGTGGAGGAATAAAAATGAACGAAATTATTGTAAAAGAAATAAGTACAAATTTAAACATAACTGAAAATCAGGTAAATGTAACCCTTCAAATGTTAAGTGAAGGAAATACCATACCTTTTATCGCAAGATATAGAAAAGATAAAACAGGTGGCCTTAGTGAAGAAGAAATAAAAGTAATTGGTGATGCTTACGATTATCAAGTAAACTTACTTAAAAGAAAAGAAGACGTAATAAGGCTAATTGATGAAAAGGGACTTTTAACTGACGAATTAAAATCACAAATAACAAATGCTACAAAATTAGTTGAAGTAGAAGACCTTTATAGACCGTACAAAGAAAAGAAGAAAACCAAAGCAACAGAGGCAATTAAAAACGGACTTGAACCACTAGCTAAAATGATTATGTCTTGTCCTTTAAATGGTGATATTAAAAAATTATCCGAAAAATTTATTAATGAAAATGTAAAAGATGAAACAAGTGCATTAGAAGGTGCTAAATACATAATAGCAGAATGGATAAGTGACAATGCAAGTTTCAGAAAATACATAAGATCAAACATGTATAAATATGGCACATTAGTTACTAAAATTAAGAAAAATGCTAAAGATGAAAACAAAACATATGAAATGTATTATGACTATAGTGAAGCCGTAAACAAAATAAAACCACACAGAATACTTGCTATTAATAGAGCTGAAAAAGAAAACGTAATAACTGTTAAAATAGATGTAAATGAAGAAAAAATAATAGAATATTTAGAAAAGAAGAATATAAAAAATGAAAAGAGTTTTTGTGCTTCGTATATAAAAGAGGCGATAGAAGATAGTTATAAAAGACTTATTTTTCCTTCAGTTCAAAGAGAAATTAGAAGCGATTTAACTGAAAAAGGAACGGATTCTGCGATTGATAACTTTGGAAAGAACCTAGAAGCATTATTGCTTACTCCGCCTATGAAAGAAAAAGTTGTTCTTGCTTTTGACCCAGGATTCGTTAATGGCTGCAAAATTGCGGTTATCTCAAAAACAGGTGATTATTTAGACTCTTGCGTAATAAAGCCATTCTTAAAAAACATTAATGAAGAAAGCATAAAAAAATGTAAACTCGAGATTTTGGCATTAATTAAAAAATACAATGTCGATGTAATAGCAATTGGAAACGGAACAGCATCACGTGAATCTGAAAAATTCTGCGCAGACTTAATTAGAGAATACAACGTTCCTTGTAAGTACGTGATCGTATCAGAAGCAGGGGCATCAATTTATAGTGCATCTCCTATTGCGATAGAAGAGTTTCCAGATTTAGCGGTTGAAAAAAGAAGTGCCGTATCAATTGGTAGACGTCTTCAAGACCCATTATCAGAGCTTGTTAAAGTACCTCCAGAAGGTATTGGAGTTGGGTTATATCAGCACGATGTGGCAGGTAAAAAGCTATCTGAAAGTTTAGATTTTGTTGTATCAAAGGCAGTTAATAGTGTGGGTGTAAACATTAATACTGCATCACCATCTTTATTGAAATATGTATCTGGAATTAAGAAAAATAACATTGATAAAATACTTTCGTACAGAAAGGCAAACGGAAAGATTTCATCTAGGGAAGAAATTAAGAAAAAGAAACTTTTAAGTGACAAAGTATATGAGCAAGCAATTGGATTTTTAAGAATACCTGAAGGTGAAAACATACTTGATGCAACAAGCATTCACCCAGAAAGTTATGATATTACGCTTTCATTATTAAAAAGTTTAGGATTTGATGTAAAAGACGTTGGAACGCATGCTTTATCTGATAAACTTTCTTCATTAGATATAGAAAAATATGCTAGTATGTTAGGTACTGATGTATATACTTTAAGTGATGTTGTATCAAGTCTTCAAAAACCAAACAGGGATCCTAGGGACGATTATGCACAACCTATTTTAAAGAGTGATGTTTTATCAATTGAAGATTTAAGCATAGGCATGAAACTTCAAGGAACCGTAAGAAACGTTGTTGATTTTGGGGCATTTATTGATATTGGACTTCATAATGATGGTTTAGTTCACATCTCTAAAATTTCTAAAGATTACATTAAGCATCCATCTGATTTATTAAGCGTAGGTGACATAGTAGATTGTTACGTAATAGCGATTGATAAAGATAAAGAAAAAGTGTCATTATCGCTAATAAAAGAATAAATTAAAAGAACTAGTAAATGGAATTGTTTTTAATATAAACTTTTCCACTATTATCTAGTTCTTTTTCTTTTTCATAATCATTTTTAATTTTTATGTATATATCTTTTATTTCTTCTTTTGTGTAGCTGGCCTTAATTAAATCATATTTTTCTAAGTAACTTGTAAGTGGCACTGCACTTATAATGTCAGGCCCGGTTTCTACCCAGTATGTTTTATCTTCTTTGTTGTACAAAACAGCGTATGCTTTATAATCTTCTTTTAAAACGTCAGTGTAATAATACTCTGTAACATCGGATGATTTTTTTGATAAAATTGTTCTTTTTGTAATTTTTATTTCCGTTTTTTCACCATCCAATGTTTCTATAACATACCAATTAAAATCATTCATTTTATCAAATGTTACGAAGTTATTTAAATCTGAATCTGAGTAAGAAAAGCTTACTTCATTTTTATCCATAACGTTCGTATTTGAGCAAGCTGTAAAGAGCATCATAGCACTCATTGTTAAACTCCCGATTCTTATGCATGTTTTTTTCTTCATAAAATCGCTTCCTTACATAAAATTAGCATAATGATTATATATTTAAATATATTAAATTGTCAATAAAAAATTAATTTTATTTGTTGACAAAAAGCAATAAATGAGTATTATATTTTTGCAGGAGATATAACTATGGAAAAAACTGGAAAACAAAATGAATTGTTAAAAAAGAAAATATCAGAATATAAAGAAAAATTAACGGCAGCAATTAAAGATTGTAATCAAGTTTATATTACAACTCATTTAAATGAGGATTATGATGCAATTGCGTCAATTGGCGCTATGGCGCTTATTTGTAAACGTCTTAAAAAGGCTCCGTACATTGTTGTTGACCAAAAAGATTATGATGGTTTATCAGTGGAAAAAAGTGATATGTATGAAGCGTTAAAAGACAAAAACTTTGTAATTATTAATCTAGATGATTTTAAAAATAACAGAGTAGAAAACTCACTTTTGATAGTACTAGATACTAATAAAGGATTTATGACGCCGCTTAAAAATAATTATGATGACTTTAATAACATAATAGTAATAGATCATCACAAAACGGATGATAATACTATAAAAACAAAAAACAAGTTTATACTTCCAGATATGGTATCAAGTACTAGTGAAATGATGTATTGGATTTTAAAGCAAATGAAAATAAAACCAAAAGATAGACTTTATAATAATTTCTTGTTAACTGGTATTTCGCTAGATACAAATAAAAAGGATAAAAATATGTATCCATCTACTTATCTTTGCATAAGCGATTTAGATACTCCTTTAAAGACCGATAAGGACAAGGTTGATATGTACTTTTCTACTGATTATGAAAGTGATAGGAGAGTTCAAGATTTAGTAGATGAAATGGAATGGATAACAATAAGATATGGTATTGCAATAGATAATAGTAAAGTGTATTCTAAAGAAGAAGTTGCAAAGGCTGCTGATTATTCATTAAAGTATACATCAGAAGCAATTATAACGTTTGGTAAGGCTGAAGATGGAGGATACCACGTGAGTGCAAGGAGTAATCGTGGTAATGTGGACATTGATGCTATCATGGGTATTTTAAATGGTGGTGGAGGAAATGATTATAGTGCCTCTTGTAGTACTTTATACGTTGATGGAGATACTTTATCGGAAGAAAAAGAACAAATATTTGAAAAGATTAAAAAAATCATATATTTAAGATCTAGAAGAAAAAAGCCAAAGAAGAGTAAGTAAATTTTGTTTTATATAATGATTAAGATTAGAATTAAAACTTCTAATCTTTTTCCATTCGTGATATAATAATTTTATTAACAGGAGGAATTATTAATGAAAAAAGATGTAGTAGAAGCAATAATAGAAATACCTTTTAGATCTCGTAATAAGTACGAGGTAGATCATGATACTAAAAGGATAAAATTGGATAGAGTTTTATATTCAGCGATGGGCTATCCAGCAGAATATGGATTTTTAGAAAACACATTAGCACTTGATGGAGATCCACTTGATATATTAGTAATAGGTACAGAACCAACATATCCAGGATGTGTAGTTCCAGCAAGAGTAATTGGATATTTAGAAGCAATTGATAATGGATTTGAAGATTATAAGTTAATATCAGTTGTTGATGTTGACCCAAGATATAACGAGGTTAACAGATTAGAAGATTTATCTCCATTTATATTAGATGAGATAAAAAACTTCTTTGAAAATTATAAAACTCTTCAAAAGGTAGAAGTAAAGGTAGGAAAATACCACAATAAAGAAGATGCTTTAGAATTAATTGAGGCTTGTAAAAAAAGATATAAAGATGAAAAGGAGAATAAATAATGGAAAAGAAAACATCTATTATAATTGCTGTAGTAATATTTTTGATAGCAGCTTTGGTAGCAGGCTTTTATGAACTTATGATAGATAAGGATATTGAGGAGAATATTGATGAAAAAACAACAAGCATAAAAGAAACTAAAAACACGGAAGAAAAACAAGATAAAAAGGATGATGAAATGATGGACGGAGTAACACTTAATTATCAATCTTCTATAAGAATAGAAAAAAATAATGAAATCATTTATTTTGATCCATATAAAATTACGGATTCTAAAAATGATGCAAACTATATATTCATAACACATTCACATTATGATCATTTTTCTAAAGAAGATATAAAGAAGGTTATGAATGATAATACTAAGTTTGTAGTTACAAGTGATATTGAAAGTGATATTAAGGCACTTGGTGTAAGTGATAGTAACATACTTGTTACATATCCTAATGAAACACACGAAATAGGAGACTTAACATTTGATGCAATTCCTTCATACAACATAAGTAAGTCTTATCATAAAAAATCATATAATTGGGTTGGATATAACGTTGTAATTGATGGAACTTCATATTTTACAGTAGGTGATAGTGATGTAACAGATGAACTTAAAAATGTAAAATGTGATGTTATATTTGTTCCAGTAGGTGGTACTTATACAATGACTGATAGCGAAGCATCTAAATTAGTAAATGAGATAAAGCCTAAGTATGCAGTTCCAGTTCATTATGGTGAAGTTGGATCAGATAAAAACGCATCTAATTTCGTTAGTCAGTTAGATAGCGATATAAAAGGTATTATATTAAAGTAGTATTATGAATAAGATTGATGAAAAGAAGAAAGAGCTGAAAACGTTTAACGTTAAAAAAGACATAAAAAGAGCTTTAAAAAACGGTGCATTTATAATGCTTTTAGCACTTGCAGTAGAAGCTTTTACTTTTAAAGAACCATATTCTATTGTAACAGGATTATTTTTACTTAGTTTTTCTTTTGTCTTTTTTCCGTTTCTTGATAAAATGTTATCTTTAATGAAAATAGAGTTTAATTTTGCAAATAAATTATTTATCGTAATAACATCTTTAGTTATCGCAGCTTATTCTATTAAACCTGAAGAAGATAATTTTCTTAAATGTATTTTACCAGGTTTAGAAATTATTTTAACTTGGATAGTTACCATGATATATAAAAAAATAATCAATAATAAAAAGTCAAGATTGCAATAAGAATCTTGCTTTTTTGTTTTTTTAAAATGTGCTATAATATTAAATATGAAAAAAAGGAAGTGGTACTTATGAAGAAAAAGGTAGTAATAGGAATGAGTGGTGGTGTTGATTCATCAGTCGCTGCAATTATGCTTCAAAAACAGGGTTACGAAGTAATTGGACTTTTTATGCGTAACTGGGATTCTTTTGCAGATGGCGAAGTAGAAGGTGCACCAACAACTGATGAGGGAATATGTCCTCAAGAAGTTGATTATAACGATGCTAAAAAAGTATGTGACAAACTTGGAATACCACTTTATCGTAAAGACTTTATAAAAGAATATTGGGATTATGTATTTACTTACTTTTTAGATGAATTAAAAAAGGGAAGAACGCCTAATCCAGATATTATGTGCAATAAGTATATTAAGTTTGATCAGTTTGCTAAAGAAGCAGAAAAATTAGGAGCAGACTATATTGCAACAGGACACTACTGCAGGGTAAAAGATGGGCAATTAATGCGCGCTAAAGACGACAATAAAGACCAATCATACTTTTTATCACAAGTATCTAAAAAGCAACTTAAAAACGTCTTATTTCCGATAGGAGATATGATAAAGCCTGACGTTAGAAAAATAGCAGAAGAATATGATTTAGTAACAGCTAAGAAAAAAGATTCAACTGGAATATGTTTTATTGGAGAAAGAAACTTTTCTAACTTCTTAAAGAATTACTTACCAAATCAGCCAGGAGACATAGTTGATATAAAAACTGGTAAAAAAGTAGGAAATCATATAGGACTTATGCATTATACAATAGGTCAAAGAAGAGGCCTTGATATTGGTGGAACAAAAAACAGGATGTTTGTAGTTGGTAAAGATTTAAATAAAAATATTTTGTATATAGAATCAGGTAATGATGAATATTTAATTACAACTTCTTGCGTTGTAGACCAAATAAACTGGACTTATGAAAAAAAGGAAGAAAAATGTACAGCAAAATTTAGATATAGACAAAAAGATATTGAAGTTAGCCTAGAGTGGTTAAATGATGATGAAATATTAGTTAAGTATCCACAAGGTGTTAAATCAGTAACACCAGGCCAAGCATGTGTATTTTATGATGGTGATATATGTTTAGGTGGCGGTATCATTAAAGAGGTAAGGAAAAACGGAGAGAAATTATGGTATTTATAAGCCATAATTTTTTTGTTATAAATAGTTTGTTATGATATAATTAAAAAGAGGATGATAGTTATGGAATTTATTAATCATTTAGGTTATAACTCAGTTGTTATATTAACCTTTTTCTTTATATCTTTAATAGTGCTTATACTAAATTATATAACCAAGGGTAAGAGCAATAATGTTTTATTTTCATCTTATAGAAGTAGTTTACTAAAACCACTTACTTACGTAAGATTAGTAACTCATATATTTGGTCACGCAGATTGGAACCATTTTATGAATAATTTTTTATATATTCTTCTAATTGGTCCTATGATAGAAGAAAAATATGGTAGTAAGAATTTAACCATTATGATTTTAGTAACTGCTATTATAACAGGAATAATTAACATGATTTTTACAAACAAAAAAATTCTTGGTGCAAGTGGGATTGTATTTATGCTTATAGTTCTTTCTTCATTCGTTAATATAACAACGGGAAAAGTACCAATAACACTAATTTTAATTTGCATTTTCTACGTTATAAACGAAATTATTTCAGGAATATTTAAAAAGGATGACATATCACATACCGGGCATTTAATTGGAGCTTTATGCGGATTTATATTTGGATTTTATGTGTTTAAGTAAGTTGGGAGAAAATTATGACAGAATTAAAAAGTAGGGAAGAAAGCCTTTTAAAAATTAATAAAAAATATAATAGAATGCAAAAAAAGTATGGGGATAAAAGTTTGAATGCGATTACAAATGGTGGAAAAATAAATAATCCAGATATTTGTTTTGTATTTATGAATCCGACAGGAAGGAATATAGCAAGCCAAAATACTTGGAAAGGCATAAAATCTCCTTGGATTGGTACTAAAAACATATGGAAGTTATTTCACAGCGTAGAACTTTTAAGTGATGATTTATATAATGAAATAGTAGAAAAGAAGCCAAAGGATTGGGATTATGCTTTCGCAGAGAAAGTATACCATGAAGTAGAAAATAAGAACTATTTTATAACAAACTTAGGAAAATGTACTCAAATTGATGCTAGACCTTTACCAGACGAAATTTTAGAAAGCTATTTAGAATTATTATTAAAGGAAGTTAATATAGTAAATCCTAAAATAATTATTACGTTTGGCAATCAGGTAAGTTCTATTATTTTAGATAAAAAAATATCAGTATCCGAGGTTAGAAAAAAGTACTTTGATAAAGAAATAAACGGAAAATTATATAAGATATTTCCAGTATATTATCCGGTTGGAAATGGCATTTTTAACATAGATAAAGCTATAGAAGATATAAAATGGATAATAAAAAATTATTTGTAAAGAATTGATGTTATGAAAGTGGGAGAAGAAATGAAAGAATTAATAAAACTATCTAGAGAACTAGTAGAAAATCTACTTGATGGAAATAAGAAAAAATTAGGTAAAGAGTATTATTTAATGTTTACTATTTCAAAATTTATTTTATTAAAAGAAAGTATTTTAAAAAAGGACTCTGCAAATAAAATTTTATATTTTAACAATGTTAAATATGCTAAATATATACCCATAATATTGTCATTTGCAGACGAAATAAAGAAAAATGGTGACTATAAGATTGATGATACATCAATAATGTTAAAAGAAAATAATATTGATTCTAAAAAATTGACTGAATCATTATGGCTCTTTAATAAAGTAAGAGATTCATTGGCACATGGACAATATACAATTGATTTAGAAAATGATAGTTTATTAATTAATAATGATCATTCAAATTGTGAAAATAATTCCTATAAATTAATATGCTCTATTCCTATAGAATTATTAAATTCTATCTCTTTTTATATTGAAAAAGTTGATGAAAAATCAGATGCAAAAGAATTATCTAAAGCATATAGAGAATATTTGGAAGAAACAACAGCCAATTATGATGTAGATGATAGAATATTATTTAATGATAATTACATAAATAATATTAATAAGTACTATGATAATAAGTACTATATTCTTAAAAATGACTATAATGATAAGTATGATATCCTTAATAAGAACTATGAAAAAAAGTACTATTATAATGATAAGTGCTATTATAATGATAAGTACTATGATGATGAAATTAAAAGACTATTTAATAATTTAACAATTAAAGAATTACAAGGGTTAGTAGAACAATTATTAAAATATAAGCCTAGGAATGAAAAACAAAAAGAACAAACTAATCAACTAATTAGGAAATTAAAATCTTTAGAAGTTTATAAAATAGAAAAACAAAAAGAATTTGATGATAAAACGTCAGAATTAATGAGAGAAATTTCTGATATTTTAGGGATTAAAGTGGGAACTAAAAATTCAAATGCTGCTATTGCGCTATATATGTATATGAATTTAGTGTTTTCACAAAATAACGAAATAGATTATTCACATATTTGTCTTAGAGACTTACTTATAAGTGTTAATCCATATAAGTATACAGATAAAGTGGAAGAAGTTTCAAATTTAAGTGATGATAGAAGGCAAAAAATAATTAATTTTGAAAAAAATTATATAAATATAAAAAACTATATAAACAAATTATGCGTAGAGTTTTCAGAAAAAATGGATACCATAATTGAAGCATATTATAACAACCCAAGTGAAAATTTTAGATATTCATTAATGAACAATTATGCTGAATTTTATACTTCAATTATGAATTCTATAGGTAAAAGAAATCAATTAATTATAACTTCTTTAAGAAATTCTGTTGAACATGGTAATTACCTTGTTAGAAAAAATGGTTATTTAGGTTTATATGATCAAATCGATCATAGCGATGCTAAGGATATAAAAATTTTATGTGGTGCTTTACCTCAACAATTATTTAATATAACAAAAACAATTGAATTAAGTGATTCAAAAGATAAATATATTATGGATGATTTCTTTAAGGAACTTGAAACTATTATTGATAAAACATTACTTAATAATGTCATGAATACTATGAATAATCTCTCAAAAATAACTTTTGGAAAGGATATCGATGCTAATAATAGTATGGAGCATATGTATCAAGAGTCAATAGCTGATGCTATTTCACAACATATATCAAAAAAATAATTACAGTACTTTAAAGCACTGTAATTATTTTATTCATAAAGCAAGTAGAGTATGTACTTCGCTGCCATAAAAAATTGTTGTATCCATATAGTGTGTTTTTAAATGCAAAATAAAACTCACACTTTTGTGTGAGTAATTTTTTTAATGGAGCCATAAAGGTTGAAGTCGGATAACCTTTATTTTTCTATATAATAGGTAGTAATAAACTACTAACTGATATAAGTATGCCATGAAAATACTAAATTTTAACAAAAAAGTGATGATAATTATTAAGCAGGATAAAGGGAATGATAGCACTATACTAATTTACATTTTATAAATAAAGAATTTATAGTGTTATCATTTCTTATTTTGTACTTGCAAAATTGAGTTAAAATATGGAAGAACTCTACAATACTTTCAATTTATTCCTTTTAATTAAAGGGTTTGCAAGGTTCTATTTTACTTCCAAATGTTGGATGAATCTTGGATGTTTTAATTTAGTAATAAAATTTACCAAAATGCTGGTATAATTATATATTGAAGTGACAGATAAATAGTAATTTGTTGAAACAGAGGTACCATTATGAATGAAGAACTAAAAAAATGACATGATAAAATTGTAAAACTGTTTTTCTGACCAACAAGGGCCTGAAAAACAGTAAAGATTTAATATACAAATTCTTTTGAAGATGAAGATAACATAAAATGTATATTTTTTAAATATAAGAAAATATAAACAAAAAATAAGAATTAAGATGCAAAATAAAGATTATATGATACAGAAAATGCATTCGAGATTCAGAAATGTAGGTAAAAAGGGGCAATATAATGTATTCTAAAAATGAAGAGGAAATATTTAAAATTTTAAATAGTAATATTGATGGATTAGATAGTAAAGAAACTGAGAAAAGATTAAAAGATTATGGACAAAATATTATTCTAAATAAAAAGAAAAAGGTTTGGATTTTAAGATTTTTAAAACAATTTAACGATACCATGATCATAATATTATTAGTAGTTGCACTACTTTTATATTTTTATGGATATTTTTATTCTCACGAGTATACTGATACTATTGTTATACTTTTTGTAGTTTTTATAAATGCTATTGTTGGATTTATACAAGAAGAAAAAGCCACTTTAGTATTAAGAGATTTAAAAAAATATGAAACCAGCACTTGTAAAGTTAAAAGAGATGATAAAATAATAGTAATAAACACAAAAGAATTAGTTCCAGGAGATATAATATATTTAGAATCCGGAGAAACTATTCCTGCTGATATTAGAATACTTTCATGTGAAAGTTTAAAAGTAGATGAATCAGCGTTAACTGGAGAAAGTGTTCCAGTTCAAAAAAGTTCAGATGTTTTAAAAAATAACTTAATTCTTCAAGAACAAAAAAATATGTTATTTTTAGGAACAAGCATTACTAATGGAAAAAGTACTGGTATAGTTGTAAGTACAGGAAAAAATACTGAGATAGGTAAGATTGCATTATCACTAAATGAAATTGATAGAATAGAAACACCATTACAATTAAAAATAAAAGAACTTTCTAAAAAAATTACATTTATAGTATTTATTATTTTAATTTTTATATTTATTTTAGCTTTAATTAATAAATACACAATGCTTGAAATTATAATGCTATGCTCATCACTCGCAGTGGCTGCTATTCCAGAGGGATTGCCAACTGTAATTACAATAACATTATCCGTTGGAATATCTAATTTAGCAAAGAAGAAAACAGTAGTAAAACAAATGCAAGCTGTAGAAACACTTGGAGCAATAGATATTATTTGTTCTGATAAGACAGGTACTATAACGCAAAATAAAATGACTGTTAAAGAAGAATATGTAATAGATGAGAATATGCTTAATTATATATGTGCTCTTTGTAATGATGGCCTTATTTATGAAGATAAATATGTAGGTGATCCTACAGAAACTTGTTTATATGAATATCTATATAATAAAAAAATCGATTCTCTTAAATTGAGAAAAAAATGCGAGAGAATATTAGATATACCTTTTGATAGTAATAGAAAGATGTTTACTACTTTAAATAAAATTGATAATGATGTATATATATTATGCAAAGGTAGTATGGATTCTCTAATTGAAAAAGTAAATCTATCTAAGATTGAAAAACAACAAATTTTAGATATAGTTAAGAATTTTTCTAAAAATGCTTTAAGAATTTTAGGGTTTGCTTATAAAAAGTTAGATTATATACCAAAAGATATTAAAGAATTAGAAAAAGAGGAAAATGATTTATTTTTTGCTGGTATTTTAGGAATAATAGATCCACCAAGAGAAAGTGTTAAAAAAAGTGTCATTTTATGCAAAAATGCTGGTATTAGACCAATAATGATTACAGGAGATTCTATAGATACTGCAACTGCTATTGCAAAAAATGTTGGAATTATAGATAATGATAATGAAGCAATACTTGGGAGTGAACTTGATAAATATAATGATGAAGAACTAAAAAATATCGTTAAAAGGTATTCTGTGTATGCAAGAGTAAATCCAATTCATAAAGAAAGAATTGTTTTTGCACTTCAAAATAGTGGAAAAATTGTAGCAATGACTGGAGATGGAGTAAATGATGCTCCTGCTATTAAAGATGCTCATGTTGGTATTGGAATGGGTATTACTGGTACTGATGTTACAAAGTCTGCATCAGACATAGTCTTGATGGACGATTCTTTTTCAACAATAGTTGTAGCAGTTGAAGAAGGAAGAAGAATATATAATAACATTAGAAATAATATTGTATTTTCATTATCAAGTAATTTTGCTGAAATATTTACTATTATTATAGGACTACTTACTAAAACAACAATTTTATTACCGATTTATATTTTATTTATTGATTTGGTAACTGATTCTATTCCTAGCATATGTTTATCTTTTGAAAAGAGTGAAGATAGCATAATGAATAAAAAACCAAGAGGCATTAATAAACCATTATTTACACCATTTATAAAATCATGTATCGCATCTTCAGCTATCATTGAAACTATATTTGTAGTTCTCACTTACTTTATTAGTTTAAAAATGTATGGGCAAGAAACAGCTATGTCTTTAGCACTTCTTTCAATGGTAGTACAGGAGATAGTTTATTCTATATCTTGTAGAAACTTGAAAGAGTCAGTTGTTAAACAGGGATTATTTTCTAATAAAGCAATGAACTACGGATTACTATTGATACTTTTAATTGAACTCATAGTGTTTGTTACACCTATTGGTAAATTAATAAGTATAACATCAATAGATATTAGTTTGATATTAATAGTATTCTTAATAAACTTTATGGCAATATTTATTTACGAATTAATTAAGCCATTTTTAGTAAAATGGTTTAAAGATTAGAATATATAAAATTGTAAGTATGCATTTGAAGTTATAATTACTACTTGTCTTTAAAAATAGTAATTTTCAAAGCAAATGTTAAAACCCTTTGACAAAGTTCCAAAGATATTTGGTAGATTACAAAAGTTTGCAAAAGTATAATTGTAAGTGAAAGGAAGGAATATGAATGAAATTAGGAGATAAGATTCAAAAGTTAAGAAAGGACTTAAAACTTTCACAAGAACAATTAGCAGAAAAGATTGATGTCACAAGACAAACAATATCTAATTGGGAATTAGGAGAAACATCACCTAATCCAGAACAATTGAAACTTTTATCTAAAGCATTAAATGTAAGCATTGATGAATTGCTTAATAATGATGTTAAATCAGTTATTATTGATAAAGTAAGCAATACGGAAAAATTGGCAGGAATTATTATTAAAATTTTAAAAGTTATAGGAATATTATTTGTTATATATTTCATAATAGGTATACTTGCAATATTTTTATTCAACGTGAAAAAAGAAAGTTCAACAGAAACAATTACTAGCAATCAAACTACACAATTAGAATGTACTATTGATAATAAAACATATCGATATATGGTTGAAACTGATAGTTATGATAATTTAATTGAGGCTAGTGGAAGCAAATATATAGAGAATATTTTAACAAATAAAAAATTTAATCGAGGAAAAATAATGATTGAATATATAAATTCTTATTTTAAGGATAATGGTGGACATTGTTAAATAAATTACAATTTATTGTTTAGAAAAATAGTAATTTTTTAAAAAGCAAAGAAACTTTGCTAAAAAAACACAAAATGTAAAAATAACTTGATAGAAATATTTATTCTTTAATAATAAAATGTTTTAAAGAAAGGAGAA
>OGUM01000139.1_pt1 | contig 58651 bp, 51 predicted proteins | sample 1553631 | NCBI WGS metagenome assembly OGUM01 (sample SAMEA2580228, study PRJEB22360) | human gut metagenome | biome: human gut; feature: human-associated habitat; material: faeces | place: Denmark | collected 2008/2010 | reverse complement strand
TGCGCGCCACGCGCAAACTCCCCCTCACGCTGATCGCAGGCGCTCCCCTGCGCCACGGGTCGACGCTCTACAACTGCGCCGTGGTCTTCACGCAAGGCAAAGTGCTGGGCGTGGTTCCCAAAACCTATATCCCCGACTACGGGGAGTTCTACGAAAACCGCTGGTTCGCGTCGGGCGCCGGGATTTCCGACGAGCATATCGCCGTCGCGGGGCAGCAGGCCGACTTCGGCGCCGACCTCACGTTCGAAGTCAACGGCGCGGAGTTCGGCATCGAGATCTGCGAGGACCTCTGGACCGCCGCACCGCCCTCGTCGCAGCTGGCGCTCAACGGCGCGAAGGTGATCTTCAACCTCTCGGCATCGCCCGAATCGGTCGGCAAACACGCCTACCTGCGGCAGTTGGTGGCCCAGCAGTCGGGACGCGCGATTGCGGCCTATGTCTACTGCTCGGCGGGCTTCGGCGAATCGACCACCGACCTCGTGTTCGCCGGCAACGCCGTCATCGCCGAAAACGGCTGCATTCTGCGCGAAGCCGCGCGCTTCTCGCCCGACGAACAGCTGGTCGTCGCCGACGTGGACATCGAGCGGCTGGAGTTCGAACGCCGCCGCAACACCTCGTTCCGCGCGAACGAAGGGGCCACGGAGAACACCGTGATCGAAATGGAGATTCCCGAGGGGCTTCGCGGCGTGGCGCTCGACCGCGACATCGACCCGATGCCGTTCGTACCCAAGGACGAAGCCGACCGCAGCGAACGCTGCGAGGAGATTTTCCGGATACAGTCGCACGGACTTGCGCAGCGGATGGTTCACACCCGCTCCGAAAAGGCCGTCGTCGGGATTTCGGGCGGCCTGGACTCGACGCTCGCACTGCTCGTAACGGCCCGGACCTTCGATTTCCTGCACCTCGACCGCGCGGGCATCATCGGCATCACGATGCCCGGATTCGGGACCACCGACCGCACCTACAACAATGCGCTGGAGCTGATGCGCGGACTGGGCGTGACGATCCGCGAAATCCCGATCCGCGACGCCTGCACGCAGCATTTTCAGGATATAGGCCTCGACCCCGGCTGCCGGGGCGCGGCCTACGAAAACGCCCAGGCGCGCGAACGCACGCAAATCCTGATGGACCTGGCCAACAAAACCGGGGGGCTGGTCGTGGGAACGGGAGACCTGTCGGAAATCGCCCTGGGATGGAGCACCTACAATGGAGACCACATGTCCATGTACGCGGTCAACTGCTCCATTCCGAAGACGCTGATACGGTGCCTCATTGAACACATCGCCGGAGAATCGTCCCCGGAACTGGCCGCCACCCTCGCGGCCATCAACAATACCCCCGCCAGCCCGGAACTTCTGCCTCCGTCAGGCGACGGCTCCATTGAACAACGTACGGAAGACGTGCTGGGGCCTTACGACCTGCACGATTTTTTCCTCTTCCACTTCATCAAATACGGGGCAGAGCCGGACAAAATCCTGTATCTGGCGGAGCACGCCTTCCGCGGCGAATTCCAGCCGGACTTCATCCGCCGCTGCCTGGGCATCTTCATCCGCCGCTTCTTCCGGCAGCAATTCAAGCGCAGCTGCATGCCGGACGGCCCCAAGGTAGGCACCATTGCCCTTTCTCCGCGAGGAGACTGGCGCATGCCTTCCGACGCCTGCGGAACAGTGTGGGAAAAAGATATTTCCCACCGTTGAACCCTTCCGGAGGGCTGCTGCACGCTGACCTTCTCCGGCGCCCCGGCATGAATTGCCCTACAGGGAAGCTCAATGCCCGGGAGCCAGTTTCAAGCCGATGATGCCTATCAGCAGGAAGGTGGCCGCCAGCATGCGCCAGACATTGGAGGAATCCCCGAACCACAGGATGCCCACCAGAAACGTTCCCAGCGCGCCGATGCCCGTCCACACCGCATAAGCGGTGCCGATGGGAATGCTGCGCTGGGCCAGCCACAGAAGAAAACCGCTCAGGGCCATGCTGAGCACGGAACAGGCGATGCAGGCGGCAAATCTGCCGGAACCCGTGCCGGGCGCCTGGGAAAGCTTGAAACCCAGAGGCCATCCGATCTCACAGAGACCGGCCAACACCAGATAAATCCAGGACATATATTGAAATGGGGAATCATCTTCCGTCCACCGGCCTTCCCGAATGGGAAGAGCTCCAAGGGCAACGGATGCCTTGCAGGGTAACTGCGTTCTCCCCGGAATCAAGCCGACAAACCATCCGCACCCTGTCATACATCAAATGGATATTCCTATGAGAAAACGAGAGATTTCGATATATGTAAACGACATTCTTTAATTCTCTTTCATTCTTTTTGAGGGTGGACGCAGGCATTTTCCTATCAAGTTCTCTACAATAATACCACAAGACATGGCTATACTCTGAAATCTTCCAACTAATGGTCCTAATGATTAACAACCGGAGAGAGATACCATCATCATAAATACAATGCCATTGAAAGCATTAAACTATATTTGAACGAACAGCATGGTGCAGGTAAAACCTGCACCATGCTCACTCGTCGGCTATCAAAAGCCCACATATATTTCAATCCTCGAATTCATGAAGAATTCGACAGAGAAGAAAATATCCGACAAAATCTTTTTTGTTACGTCCTTTATATGAGGGTTATTGAATGAACCACTAGATCATGAAAACCTCTGATACCCATCCAGGCTTTGATATTAAACAATAATTTGAACTACTGTATGGCAAATTCAAACTAGCCACTACCTTAAAATAGAGGATGAAATAATCCATCCTCCCCATAAAACTTATTTAGCCACGGGGGGTTTCTTGCCGGAAGGCAGCCCCGTATCCTTTCCGTCGGTCAGCCACTCAATCGTAATGGGAACAAACTTCAGCTTCTTGATATTCGGCTGGTTTTCCTCATAAAGCACCCCCACGACACCGGGTTCCACCATGGCGAGGCTGGAATAGGCAAAACCTCCTTCTCCCAACAGTTTTTTCACCGGCCAGGTTTTGCCGTTGTCATAGCTCATCGCCACCTGCCCCTTGATGCGCCGTCCGGCACTGGGGCCGGAAAACAGGAGGCGGCTCTTGCCGCCAAAGGCAGGCTGGTCCGTCAGAGAATAAGTCATCAGGGAATTCTGCGTGCTGTCGCAAAACAATTCCGGAGCATCTTCCACTTCACCCCATGTCGCGCCGCCGTCCTGTGACCACACGATGCGGCGGCAATTGCCTCCGCCCCAGTGGCGGGCGACCATGACCACGCCTCCGTTATCAGTCTCCGCGATGGACGTTTCATTCACCAGGCCCTTCATATTGGCGGTCGGCTGGCCCTGCTTCCAGCTTTTGCCGCCGTCATCACTGTAAATGCAGGAAATCACCCATTTGCCGAACGGCCCTTCATTCATCGGAATCACCAGGCGCCCTTTGTGGGGGCCGCTCTTCAACTGGGTTCCCGCATTCGGGCCGGAAGCCATGATGTCCACGCCGGTGGGGCGCTTGGTCGTCTTCGTGATATCCTCCGGCTTCGTCCAGGAGGAACCGCCATTCCTGCTCTGGATCATGAAATTGCGGATGCACTTCTCGTCATCCCAACCCTGGGGAATATTGGGCTGCCGTTCCTTGACTCCTGCGGGATAACGCTGGAATACGACGGTTACGGTCCTGGTCTTGGCATCATAAACCGGGCACGGATTATTAAAGGTGGCCCCATGCGACTTGGCGATCGCCCGGGGGCGTGACCAGGTTTTTCCGCCATTCTTGCTGACGCTCATGATAATGTCGTTCTCCCCCTGATCGGTATTCTTATACCGGCCTTCGGCAAACGCCAGAAGCTGCCCCTTCCCGATATTGAGCAAGGCGGGAATGCGGATGGACGCATAAGGGTTCCCTTCCCCGGCGCTGAATACGGTCACCGCCTTGTCCGTGGGAAAATCCGTCTTCTCTCCCTGCCCGAAGGCGGGCAGAACTGCGGCGCACACCGCACCCATCAAAAACTTGAACATGGTATTCATCATTACTGGACTTTATCTTGTTCCGAAGGGCTCTACAACCGCAATCCATGCCGTACCATCCTAAGACCAGAGCAGAAACTCTGACTCTCTCCAAAGGAATGGATAAACCATGCTGAAGGAGTGAGAAACCAAAAAAATCTGGCAGTCACATGAAAATCTACCTGGACTTCGTCTTGTTCATCCCATTCCGGGAATCCAGGGGATAGTCGAAAAACGGACACCAATTGTCCATGCGGTAAACGACGTCCTGAATCCGGGTCTTCACCTTCTCGCCCTGGGAATCCCGGAGGCATCCGCGCGCCCCGGTGCGCGGGCCGGAAGGAAGCTTCTCCTTCAAGGTCATTCCGTACCGGAGATGACAGCCGGAAGGGTCGGACGACATTATGATGCGGACGGCGTCTCTGCCGTTCAGCGTGACGGACTTGATCTCCAGAGGTTCGCCCAGCCCGTTCACCAGGGAAAAGCCGTAATTGCCCGGATCAAGGATCGTCTTGGTATCCAGCGCCAGCGGAGGCACAGGCACGAAAAACTTCACGTCTACCGTCCAATCCTGCCCCTTCCTGCCAACTGCATGGGCGACAGGATGGATGGGCTTCCAATGCACGCCCTCCACCAGCACCTTGTACATGACGTATCCGGCATACTCCCCGTAAAGCCGGGACATGGGAGCGGTCAAATGCACCCCGTCGCTATAGGAAAAATGGTACATGGGCGTAGTCATGATGTACCGGCTGTCCTTTTCCAGAGCCAAATCCAGCTGGGCCACGGCAATCGCGGGATAATCCGTCGGATTCTGGGCAAAATAATTGAGATGGGAGGCAACCTGGTATCCAAAGCACAGCACGTCATTCTTTTGTCCGGTAACGGCCTTGGCGTCCGCGTTAATATCCTGAATCAGCGCGCGCATCTTCTCCTTGTACCATTCCCCGGTTTTCCTGTCCTGCTGGTCGGTTTCCCCCTGCGTCCACAGGAAACAAGGCATGGAAAATGACTTGCCGGCCTTGGAGGCGAGCTCGCGCCCCGCTGTCAAATCATCCAGAATACGCTGATAGGGGGCGTTGCCTTTGGAAAGAACACCGATGCTGACACCTCCCACGCCGTCGGCAGAGCACAGGAAGCGGGCTTTGGATGCCTTACCGGAGGCGCGCTTCTTCAGCAGGCGCATGAAATTCCCGGCAGCGCCTGAAACGGGCGTCTCTCCCCTGGCGCCGTCCGGAGAAATGCCTTCTACCAGGGGAATCACGGCGCTCCGGTCATTGCTGCCCTCAAAAGGACGAACACCGCCCTTGAACATCAAATTGCCGTTCTTCTGCTCCGTCGTCACCACCGGCTTGGCCGTCCATCCTACGGAAAGCGACTGTCCGTAGGACGGCAAGTAATTCCAGTCCGTTAAAACGGGTTTCTCCGCCAAACCATAAGGACTGCCAGCCATCAACAGGCAAAAAAGAACTCCGGTACTAAAACATGTGCTTACCTTCATGACAATACGCTGAATCATGGTCATGTACGGTCCGGTACCTATCGAAAATTCAACATGCTGAAGAAAATAACCGGGGAATGAATGAAACTTCCTCCTGCCCAAAAACACTACACATGAAAATGTTGAATATCATTCAACAGACATGACGCCCGTAGCTGCCCCATTGATGAACATGGAAATTCCGGGCAACCATCCGTTTTACCATGATGATTTCTCTCCCATGGATTCTCCCGGAAAATAACGCCTTTTTGCAACCTGGTCCATCCGGGAAACTGTGGACCGTTAATAAGATTCAGCCCATTCAACCATACCTGGACCTCTAAAACCCCTCTTCTTCACCGTGAAGACAAGCAAGCTAATCAATGACCAGTTTTTTCAGGACTTCCTTATCTTCATCCAGCACTACCGTTCTGGATGCATGTTCATAGCATTGGCGGGAATACTTGCGGGCTTCCTCCTTGAACTGCCCGTTATCCAGGCCATGCAATGCGGCAAAAGCCTTCAACAACTTGATGTCAATCGCCATAATCCCTCCTTCGTCGCGCAGAATAGGGCTGAAAATATCCGAAAACAAATTGGAGACGGTCAACGGAGGAACCCATATCCTCTCGTGCTTCACGCCGGGACGGCGTTCTTCCTGGGCATACTTCGTCAGCAGCCGCACGCCCCGGTTAATAATATCAATACCCGTTCCGTAATCATTGACGGCCGCAGACAGGGCCCTGGCAGCAATCTCGGCAAGCACGCACAATCCAAACCTGGGGTCCTGTTCAAAATTGCGCTCATGGCCGATGATAAACGCTCCAAGCAAATCACGCCGGGTTTCATTTGACACAGGCTTGTCAGCATAAACCAGAACCGAGGTAACGGACACGAAATCCCCCGGGAGCGAGACGACGTAAAGATCAAGATCTCTATCCCTGGAAAGATGGTCCAGCTTTTCAATATCAATATATTGAATATTGCCTGTCTGATCACTCCTGACGGGAACGGCATTTTCCGGAATATCAAGCTCCCTGTCAACCAGGGGATTGGCCCCCAGATAGGGCTCCCGGGCGCGTTCCAGCAATGCTCTCTCCGTTACTCCCTCCACCAGCTCCGAAGTCTCTCCCACCCGGCCAAGCCTGGACAAATGCTCAATCCACCGGATGAGCGTAACCAGAATAATGGCAATCACCCCCAGGGTGACAACAAACAGCACCACCCTTCCCCGCTGGTCATACATGCCGGAATTCAGGAAAATAATCGCAATCAGACTGAAAATGAAGGAACCGATGAACGTGGAAAGAGCATTCTGGGCTGTGGAATCCTCCATCAGCAGTTTCGTGGCCCTGGGCGTTACGCTCGACGTCGCCGCCGCATAAGCGGAAACAACCGTGGTTAAGGAAAAAGTCGTAACCGCCAGCATGCTTGAAGCCAGGATATTCAAAATCGTATCGACCGTATCGGCCCCGATCTTTTGGAAAATATCAAACGGAACAAACTCGCCCAGGTAAATGGAGGCAATAGCCGTAACAATAGCCAGCAGCGCAAAATAGGTAGCCTTGACCCAAAGAAGCTTGTTAGCCCTCAAAAACAATAACCTGATTTGAAAAATGAAGGACCCTTTCATCAGAAGCTGGAATTGGAAAAACGGTTGGAGGCTACTCTCCTGTTAAAACAGTATCGAAGCCTCTCCGTTCAAGAATAAGACTCTTAAAGGAGGGTGAGAAGCCGATCATTTCTATAACTTTAATGCCTCTCGAAGTAGAAACCTGCACCCGGGAAACCGCAGGAAATGGTTTCTGAAACTGGAAAAGGAGTTCGCTCAAGTCAAGCAACTCAAAACAGCTCCCATCCTTCCGAAAAGAGCGACTTTGCTTCAAGGAATGGCTGTGGAAAGCAAGGTTCCCGGCTGTGCCGGACTCTCTCTGTGCGGGCAACCCCAAAAACACAGGCAGAATCTACCTGTAAATGCTCATAGAAACCTATGGATCCGTTGCCTCCGCTTTCTCTACATGGAGAAACGCCTCGATCAGGCAGCCCTCATCCTGAACAACAACATGCTGTTCTTCTATCAGCAACACAGATGGCACATAAAAGCCATTCTGACGGATGACAGGAAGAGAATATTGCGGGGAGGCGCGTGGTAGAATTCTATGCCGATGTCGAAGAATTTCAGAAGGACTCAATCAAATGGCTCAAGGGTTACAGTCGCAAACGCCCTCATAGGACTACCGCAGTATGGGAAGGCAATTGAGTAAAACATGGAAGCCTTAAAAAACACGCCATACGAAAAGAAAACCAGCTATACAACGTGAGAGCGTTCCCATTCATCAACCCGCCCCGTCTTCCGTTGAAGCAGGTTGATTTTTTCGTTTGCCGGTAAAAAGAGAAATGGTGAAAGAAGAGGAAAACGGAGAATGTAACTTGTAACATCGTAGAATCACCCACTCCCACGTTATCATGAACCGAATCACTTCATTCCTCACCCTGCCCCTGTTGTCGCTCGCATCCGTATTTGCGGCCAACACTCCGGAAAGCATCGGCAACGACCTCCAGCTATTCAAGGATGCCTCCTGCACGGCTTTGAAGCAGGATGTTAAAGACATTTCCGCCTTCCAGTCTGACGCGATGAAGGAACTCGCGGGCAAAATCCTGGCAGGCAACTACAAGCCGGACTACCTGTATGCCAAATACCAGGCCCTCCCCTCACCGCGCCAGACGGGCAAAAACCTCAGAATCGGAGAGGGATTCAGCAAATACGACAACATGACGGGCGTCTATCTCGAGAAGGGCCAGCATGTCATTCTGGTCGGTAAGACGGATGGGCGTGAAATCAGCCTCCTTCTCCCGAACCTGATGCGCAAGCCGGCCGAAGGAGTACAACCGACGAAGGATCCCAACGGCTGGGGACTGCACAAAAAACAAATACCCCTTAAGGAAGGAATCAACATCATTGATGTAGAAACGCCCGCCAACGCCTACATCAGCTACTTCAGCAATGATGCCGACACGGCGCCGAAAATCCCCGTCCATTTCGTGACGGGCAAGGCCAACGGCTACTTCGACACTACCCGGGGCGACACCAACACAGATTGGGTACGCCTGCTTGATCAGGCCGTCTCCCCGATCATGGACGCCCGGGGAAAATACATCCAGGTTGCCTACCCCGTCGAATTCCTGAAAAAATTCACCAGGGAGCGCGGCACTGAACTCATCAACGCCTACGACAAGCTGATAGGCATCCAATACCAGCTGATGGGCCTTGAGAAATACGGCAAAATCCCGAAAAACCGCGTCTTTGCCCGCGTGAACTTCAACTACTACATGTTCCGCGACGGTGATGGAGTAGCCTACCTGGGAGACAATGGTACGATGCGAATGGTGACCGATCCGGAAAACGTCCTCAAAGGCGACGCCTGCTGGGGCTTCTCCCACGAAGTCGGCCACGTGATGCAAATGCGCCCGATGACCTGGGGCGGCATGACGGAAGTCAGCAACAACATCTTCTCTCTTCAAGCCGCCGCCAAAACGGGCAACGAAAGCCGCTTGAAGCGCCAGGGCAGCTACGACAAGGCGCGCAAGGAAATCATCGATGGGAAAATTGCCTACCTGCAATCAAAGGACGTCTTCAACAAGCTGGTCCCCCTGTGGCAGCTCCATCTCTACTTTACCGAAAACGGACATCCCGACTTCTACCCTGACGTGATGGAATATCTGCGCAACAACGCGGGAAACTACGGAGGGAATGATACCATCAAATACCAGTTCGAATTCATCAGGGCATGCTGTGACGTTACAAAAACCGACTTAACCGACTTCTTCGAGAAATGGGGCTTCTTCAAAACCGGACAATTCCACATCGGCGACTATGCCAATTACGATTTCACCGTCACCCCCGAAATGGTGGCTGAAACGAAAAAATGGATTACCGATAAAGGTTTCCCGAAACCCAAAACCGACATCACGGGAATAAGTGAATAGGGTTATTAAGGAATCTTGATTATTCCTAAAAAACATTAGACATACCGTAGCTTTATGTTAAAAAATGAAAACTTTTTCTCCATTAGGAAATGTATCAATAGGAAAAGCCCCAATCCCAATTCAGGCCCTTGAAAGACAAAAATATTTTTTCCAGTAATTTCTCCAGATTCCGGTTCAACCGGCTTTGTACGAAGCTGTTTTCAAAAAAGCATCCTCACCCTGGATTCATTACCTGAAATCAAGCCCATGTAAGGGATAACAGGTCAATTAATTCTAAAATGATTTCTACGGAAATTATTTTAGAAACAAGGTAATTGGCAAGGGAATCAGTCTGCAAATCCTCACAAATGATTTTGGAGATATTCAGAATAAAATAACCAGGTTGTCGTCGTCACCCAATAGCATTTGCAGGAATACTGACGCCATCAATGGTGCTGTACATTGAACCAATAAAGGCTTTGGAAATGCTGAAAAAGCAGGAAACAAAATTCAAAATATATTAAAATGAGCGAGTTATGAATATTTTGGTCTTGCTCTAGGGATATAAAATATATGGAGGATGCTGAAATGTATACCGCAGTATACCTGGAATTTATTGCTGAGGAAATAGTTTTAAAAATTATAAATACATGCAAATGAGTATATTATGAGAAAAACGGTCTTGCTCAATGGAAGAAAAGGGATATGGAGAGGTTTCACCAGTATACCTTCGTTTGATATTTTGAAAGCATTTCCAAGGTCAATGGATTTTGTACGAAGATGTTTTCAAAAAATGATTTGGAGCATTAATTCTGAAATGATTTCTATGGAGATTTTCTAGGATATTAAGGAAAATGCCGATGGAGATTACTGAGAGGTTTCCAGAGGGATTGGGTACAAGAACAGCCAGCTATGGACAATGATTCAAAAGAAGAGAATTCTGATTAGAGCAGATTTTTGTGCTACATTCCCAATGCAGATAATCTTCATGAGTTTGGGTAATACATGGATGATTGGCATGATTATAAATGGAAGAAAGAAGAGCTGGAAATGGTCCGTAGAAAGAAAGAGGGAATTTGGGAGAAATGGATTGAGATGAATAAGTATTGTAGTTTCTGAATTATGTTCTAACCTATGAAAAAATTATATTAAGTTTTATATATGGGTAATACTTTAGTAATAGTGGGAAATGGATTTGATCTGTGGCATGGCTTGCCAACTTCTTATGCGGATTTCAAAATATTTTTAGAAAATAATGGCAACCATAAAAATTTTTTGGAAGATATTTCTAAATATATAGATGAATCGGCGCTATGGTCAGATTTTGAACATGCTCTTGGAGAAATTGATGATGCAGTAGTTTTAGGTGATTCAGATTTCGGAGGAGGTGGAGATTATAACATGATAAGAGAGCGATTGTCATTTCATACTCAAATATCCGAGAAATTACGTCTTTGGTTGTCATCAGTAGTAATAGAATCATCTAAAGAACTTGATCATTCCGAATTACTGGCCCCCCATTTCAAGTACTTAAATTTCAATTATACTTCTACACTAGAAAAATTGTATAGAATAGAATCAAGTAATATTTTTTATATACATGGTTCATTACAATGTTCTACAGAAAAGCTTATATGTGGACATAATACATCTTGCCCCTATGGTAGTTATTTCAATATTCCAACTGGAAAATCTGGCCTTCTGGTAGTAGAAAGCCCTGAAAATGCATTAATAGAATACTATGAATACACTCGTAAAGATTCAGAAATAATTATTTCCAATAATCAAAAATACTTTGAAGAATTAAATGACGTTTCAGAGATATTCATACTAGGACATTCAATGGGAGATGTGGATAAAGAATATTTCAGGGAAATAGCATGCCATGTTCAACAAAACTCCATGTGGAATATAAGCTATCATAGTGAAAAAGATAAGAATAACATCAAAAAAACTATGCAGTATATTGAAGAAGAATGTGGGATTTCCCCTCAGATAGAATATATTACTTTAGATAGTTATGCATTTGAAAAAATATTATGTAATAAAGAGATTATATGGAAGAAATGAGGAAATAGAGAAGAGATTGGGTGAAACGTTGAAAGACAATCTGTCGGAAGATGTAGTATTGTAATGACTACACAAGTTTGATAAACTCAAGGCATGGATGTCTTTTCTCCAGAGAAGCGAAGCCAAGTGATGTCCCGGATCAGAAGCAAGGACACCAAGCCTGAGAAAATTATCCGGTCAATTCTCCACAAACTAGGTTTTAGGTTCCGCATCAACCGTAAAGATCTTCCTGGCAAACCGGATATCGTACTACCAAAATACAAAACAGTCATTTTTGTGCATGGCTGCTTCTGGCATCAGCATGAAGGCTGTAAATATGCGGTAATGCCCAAAAGTAACACTAATTACTGGAAACCAAAGCTTACTAAAAATGTGGATAGAGACAAATTGAATGTAAAGAGATTAAATGAAATAGGTTGGAATGTATTAACGATATGGGAATGTCAAATTCCAACGATAACTAAATCCCCTCAAATTATAGAAGGAAAAATTAAAAAAGAAATTTATTGATTATCTGAAAAATTTATCCCTCTTTCATATTCCATATAATACTCTTCTTCATCAATTTTTGTGAATTTGACATATCTGCTACCAAATTTATCTAAGTCTTCCAATTCTACTTTTGTTCCTAATTCTAGTCCTAATTTATTTCTAAAATATTCACCAAATTCACTGTTATTGTACGTCGTTTCAATAGCTTTACCTTCATCTTGTGCGACAACACACACAAAAGGAAAGCCATCATTTGTTAATACAGAAAATGGTTGTCCTCTATCGGGAAAGAAATTTCTTAATTCTTTTGGTATATGAATATAAGCTTGATTGGGATTTCTACCCTCACGTTGTCCCCAGTTCAAACCCGCTCTATTGTGCATTTTCCCAGTTTTTTCAGAGAATAGAGGAAGGTATACGCTCTCTTTAGAAGGATATAATTGCGATTTATTGGGGTCATCAGCAGAAAAAAATGGAGCATTCACCGCTACATATTCTTCTGCTTCATCACAATGACAATAGAGAGAATGATGCAATAGGGATTGATAATATTCCAAAGCTTCAGTTGAATTGCATTCTATCCCTAATTCCCTCTGGTTTTTTAAAAATCCAGTGACTGTATAATTAGCTGTTGAAAGAAACGCCTTTACAGGGCGGTTGTCTTTTCTCCATACATAAAGTTTCGAGTGAACTGCAGGATATTGGCTGCTTATATATGAACAATTAAAATCTATTTCCTTATGTAATTTAATAAAATTCCTATGATGAATCTCTGAAACACCATATATAGGAGTCATTCCAACAAGAAGCTCAATTGCAATTTCTTTTCCTAACTTTTTACGTATACTAGAAATTTGATATTCAACCATCGCAGAGGTAGCAAAACCTGAAACAATAATCAGACTATCTGCCTCATTTGCTGGCCTTACTAACACCTCATCAAACAATTCGTTTTTATTTACAATCATTTCCATGGAATATTAGAATCTATAAATTGATAGGGTTCTCCCAGAATTGATTTTAATAATGCCTCGAATATTACCTTAACCCCTTGAGGAGGCACTGCCATACCTATTTGTTTTCGAACACTTTCTTTAGATCCCCGAAATACAAAATCATCAGGAAATGTCTGAAGTCTAGCTCTTTCTCTATTTGTTAGAGCTCTATTTTCCGAATAATGATAAACATGGGTTCCTCCTCCACCGCTCCCTGTTATAGTATAGGCTGGCTCATTGGCTTTTAGTCGCTTGTATATTTGACTAATTTTTGCGCCTTTCACATTTAATTGAAGATGAACAGGTATTTTAGCAGTAAATGCATTCTCTCCTTCTCTAATGTATTTAAGTCTTTCTATCACAATAGCTGATTGAACTGTCTGCTCATTATTCGCTACGTCGCTAGGTATATTTGCTAGTGCTTTTTTTACGGAAATATCTATTTGAGAAAAAGGAGCTGGAGATGGTATATTAAATTTTATATCAACATCATTTCTTATTCCTACAATAATAATACGATGGCGTTTTTGAGGAACTCCATATTCTTCAAAATGATAAAGATTTGGAAATAATTTGTAACCTTTTCCTGAGTTTTTAAATGCATCGAGAATGTACGAAAAAGCTTTCCCATCATTTGCACTTCTTAATCCACTGACGTTTTCTGCAATAAAATATTTAGGATTAAAAATATTTAATGCAGCTACGCAATATTCGTACAAAGCCCCAAAAGAGCCATGCATGCCTTTCTGCTCTCCCACAGTACTAAAATCATTACAAGGAAATCCAAATGTTAAGCAATCAATAACTCCGTATTTTAACAAACTTTGAAATTCTAATTTACGGATATCTTCACAAATAATCTTACGAGGCTTTAAATTTTCATTATATGTGGCACATGCATCTTTATCATAGTCTGTTGCCCATAAATGTTCAATTTCTATACCAGGAACACAAGCTAATTTAGCAGCTTCTCCAATGCCTCCAGCTCCACAAAAGAGTTCCGCTAACTTGAGCTTTTGTGAAGAAGAAAATTTGAACAAGTCTAGTTGCGAAAGCATGGGCCAACTGTACTAGGAGACGAAATGGAGTTCAAGGTTAAAGGAGCATCATTTTCCCCCATTTCTTCCCCATATCTCTGCTAACAAAAACCTCAATATACTCATAACGAATATATTGCGGTGGAAAATTGATGGCGGACAGGGAGGGATTCGAACCCTCGAATCATTGAGCATAAGTGATTAACAATGAATTCGCTGAGCTGAAAATGGATGCTTTTGGGGTGACATTATGTAAGTTATTCATTACAAATGCTTCTTAATTTCATGGGAAGGCCATTTCCTTTCACCTCTTCCCCCGTATATCTTCCGGTATCTCTGGCCCAACAACTCCTTCCTGCATGGTTCTGGTGAGACCAGAATTTCGACTTGCCATGTTCTTTCAAATGTTCTAAAAGTACACATATCATTCATCCAAGTGTGTACTTTTGACTCATGACTATCCCTGCTCCAATCAAAGATTTTTTCCGTAACAAAGGCGGTGTTATCCGGAGGGGGGAACTTCTTCCTGCGCTGATGACCGCAAGAATGCTGCAGAAATATATGGAGATGGGGATTATCCGAAGATGGGGACGAGGCTTTTACTGTCTTAACGATGAAAGCCTGCCTTACGAGCCGGAAATGCTCATGGTTGCCAGGAGATATCCTGCTGCGGTTATTTGCCTTGTGTCGGCGCTTTCATTCCATGACATGACGACACAAATTCCCCATGCGGTTGATATTGCCATTCCTTACCAGGGGAATGCTCCCAGGTCTTCCTATCCACTCGTGCACACATTCCGGTTTCGTGATGCCATTTATGAAGCGGGCATTGAAACACATGACATGCAAGGAGTGCCTCTGAAAGTCTACAATATGGAAAAGACTCTGGTGGACGTGTTCCGTTTCAGGAACAGGGTCGGAATGGATGTATTTCTGGAAGCCCTCAAAATGTACGCGAATAATCATCCCGTCAATCTTCCCCTCATTCATGAATATGCCGCTCTTCGCGGAGTTACCCGAACGATCATGCCTTATCTGGAAACACTCGTATGAGCAAGGAACATCCCGCCAACAAGGCCGCTTCAATAAGAGACAAGCTTTACAACCTGTCTCGGAAAAACGGACGGAATTTCCAGGAAATCGTTCAGTACTATGCGATGGAGAGATTCCTGTACCGTCTGGGACAATCTGAATTTCAACATAGTTTTGTCCTCAAAGGAGCGCTTATGCTGCGCGTCTGGAATGTTCCACAGGCAAGGGCAACAATGGATATAGACTTGTTGGGCACATTGGATAATAGCGCTTCATTCATTGAGGCGTGCATTCAAAAGATTCTGGACGTACCCGTGCCGGATGACGGGCTGTCATTTGATCCAGAGTCGGTGACTTCCATGGAAATAACCCAGGAATCGGATTACCGGGGACGCCGCATTTTGTTTTTCGGGTATCTGGAACGGATGAGAATCCGGATGAAGATTGACATAGGCTTTTCCGATATTGTTCTGCCGGCTCCCATTCCCATTCATTTTCCTACGGCGCTGGATATGGATCCACCCATGTTGCAGGGATATACACGGGAAAGCGCTATTGCTGAAAAATTCCATGCCATGGTTTTCCTGGGACTTCAAAATTCCAGGATGAAGGATTTTTATGACATTTATGTTCTGTCCAGCCATCATTCGTTTGAAGGAAATCTTCTAAGCCGATCCCTCCAGGCTACTTTTGAAAGGCGCCATCTGGATATTCCATCCTCTTTGATAATAACGTCTTCTTCATTCCTGAAAATGAAGGAGGTGCAATGGACTGCCTTTCTAAAGAAATTTCCCGTCTCTCTGCTTTCCGGGATTCCGGTTCATTTGAAAGAGGTCGTTCAAAGGATTTCGTTTTTCCTGCTACCTCCATGCGAAGCATTATTGTCCAAGGCTTCTTTCGAGAAAACCTGGAATCCGTCGACTGGCAGCTGGGATGAATCAATGTCGTGAACCGTCACTTCTTCTGAAAGGTTTGTTGCTATTAAAACGGAAAGATTCCCCCCAGTGAAGGAGGGAATCCATGCCGTTCTCCGGGATGATCCTAGAGGGCTTTGACCTTGTAGTAGTACTTGTGTTCGTCCAGGGTTTGTTTGAGCGAATCAATCAGGTCCGTCCTGTCTGCCGGTATGTACACGGCGTCATGGAGGCTGATGCAGACTGGATGATTCCGGCAGAACTCCCGGAGGATATCCTCGTAGTGGAACAGGGTATGGGAAGATTCCAGATCGTCGATCGCCTTGATGAAGGATTCCATTTCATCGAAGTAGTCGTCGGTGAGGAATTCCCTCAACTGGTTTTTACATCTGGTAATCCATCTTTTATCGGCAGTACCTGACAACAGGGAGAAAATCCATGTGATAAGTTTCTCCTTGGTTTCTTCCCTTTCGTCTTGATCTGTAGGAAGCAGGGTATTGGTTTTGATCGCTTCGAGCATTTTCATGCATTGGCCGCGTGCAGCAAGGCACTGAACAATGGAATTGGTCAGGTCAATTTCCACCATGTCAACTCCATAGACATTTTTGAATACATGCTTCCTGATAGATGAAGGCATTGGGGTGAACATGTTGTAAACCCGTGGATGCTCATCATTTTGGCTGTATGCATTATCGAAACGCTTGCCGGCAATTTCAGAAACAAAAGCAGTTTTGTTATTTGGCTTTCTTTTCCTAGCATTTTCAATAAGTTCCTTAAACCCAGGAGAGTTGATCTCAGCCTTGAAGATGGAATTCAGGTTATAGGATTTGAGGATGCAGGGATGAACCGGGATGGATTCAATGCCAAGGCTGGTTAGTGCCTCTTCAAAGATAGGGGTGATCTTTGTCCTGGTTTTCTTGTTGAGGGAACCATCCTTGATATTGGGATTGAACAGCATCCTGTAGAGGCCGTGTTTGACCTTGTTGACAGGAATGGTGAAGTAGACGTATTCCTTGGGAGGAAGTATTGGCGCCAGTTCTCCGTTCTCCTGGACGAGAGGGAGGGCGTTCAACAAGTTCTCGGCATCTACTTGCTTCATGTCCTTTTTGAGCATTCCGATTTTCTCAGCCGTTTGATTGGCGTTAATGAGTTTGGAATTGTTGATGATGGTTTTTGTGACACGGGTGTTGGTTACACCCATCAATTTATTATTATTTTTAATAAACATTCTTCGTAGTATCCGAATGTTCTTTTTATTCCTAAGTGCTCTTTTATTATGGAAATATACATCCTCTAAAATACATTATAATAAGGATATAATGAAAATCTTATTGATTCATTCGTCCGTTCCCTGTATGGATGTTCGCAGGTAAAATGAGGAAAAGGAAACGGCCATTTGTCCCGGCGGATAAGCAGGACACGAGGAAGCTGACTGCGGAAGAACGGGAAAAACTCCGCAGGAAGGCGGTATTGCTCTATAAGAGGGAAAATCCTGTTCCGGCCATTGCAAGGAAACTGGGTATACGTCCTGCGACTGTCTATAGATGGATTAATAATTACCTGAACGAAGGTCCTGTCAAATACAGGGAGAATAAGAGGGGGAGGCGTCCTATCCCAAACAAATACACTCAAAAACCATGGAATGAATTTGTCAAGGAACTCAGGGAATATTGGGCAACCCAGGAGAAGAAGAAGCCGGGAGTCCCTGAAAATATATTACTATACAGGGGTAAAGAGTTCTTTGAATGGTGTTTCGGACTGACAGAAGGAACCAGGTACGTTTATTACTGCCAGATCAGGAGAAAGCTGGATGAACTGAAAATCCGCGAAAACGACTCGGTTACGCTACAGGACAGGGATTTTCTTCGGAGGCAATACTATGATCCGGGGCACCATCAAACCGGATGGATGAAGTACTGCATGTTCCTACTGGGAAGGCCGTTCAAATCCAACAGCAGGAACATCTGGTTCAAGGGAATTTAATTCTCAATGGATTTGAAGGCATGCAGACAATTTCCGGGTATCCGTCCGGTATTATAGCAAGGGGAGCATTCCGCTAATTCTTACAAATTATTCTGGATAATTATTCAGAATAAGCTGTTTGCTCTCTTCGGGGTATTTCCTGATGCACAAAAGACTATTTTTTGTAATATGCTGATAGCAATTTCATTATACAAAAAATGGTCTCATACAATGTATATATAAAATAAATGGAGAAGGAATTTTTTCCCGTATACCTGATACATGCCCAAGGGAATTTGCCCATAACGGAGCCTGGTCTATCCCATACGGATTTGGGAACATGTACTCCAAGACAGCTGTCTGCCAGTTTTTGAGCTCAATAGGAAGAATGGAGATATTTTAGTAATAAGGACATAGGACTTCATTTCTGATGAATAGATGAGTCCCGTCTAATTTGACCATGGCGGAGTCCGGATAGCCCCCGATGGAGTTGGGAATCCTTCTCCCAAGACAACTGTCCAGGGCATGTTTTTTACATAAAATGGATATGGAAAGAATGTGGAATACTCATGATCAATGGAATAGGAACAGCAGGTTCAAGTTATTCAAGGCATGGATCATGGAAATTGTTCCATAAAGAAGCCTGGATTGCCCTATATGGATTTGATGGGAATAGGCCAAGTGTGCCCACTGGGGGAAATTGAACCTGGATTCATTCCATTATTCAAATAACTCGCTGGGCATGTATTGCGTAATACAGTTTCAGGGAGACTGCCGGAAATCATCCATGTAAAATTGTCCCACTATGATTTTGGCGACAAAGATTCATTTCAAATACGGCAGTCCTTCCTATCCAAATGAACAAGATATCCAGTCCATTTACCTGTCAGGAGAAGGATTGGAAGGGTTTTATCCCAAGGAACAAGTTTACGACATGCTTGTTCAAGGAAAGATTATCAGGGGCAACATTTACCCCTATCCTGCATTGGAAGAAATGACGAGTTTCAAGGGAGAGAAGTATGTGCGTTCCATGCCTAACGAAAGCAAGCACGACAATCTGCTCAATTTGCCCCGCGTGTGATTTTGTTTATGCCGATTCTCGTTTCGATATAGACAAAAGGTTTTGTGTGTATTGTGCAATAGTCAAACAGGGCACTTCACATGCAGCCTCCGATTGGGAATCCGGTTAATCCAGATTGAGTGAATCAACGTATTCAGGCGTAAGTTTCCAATAGAGTTCCGCATCCTTTTTCCTGGTAGGCTTGTAGTAATGCTTCCGTATCATCTGGATGCTGTTGCCCATTTCATCGGCTACGCTGGCCATGTTTCCGAAACAGGTAACTTTATAGGTGCAGTAGCTGTGCCGGTATCCGTTCTGCTTGGCTTCAACGTATTCAGGGATTGTTCTCCTGAAGGCGTCATAGATGCGGTCGACATGTTTTTTGCATCGTCCGAAATCAAAGACAAGTCCGTTGGTATGTTCACATGTAAGAAGCCATTTTTTGGCAACGTTGGGGAGATGGACAATGCGTCTTCCGGTTTTTCCTCCTGACAGGTAAAAGTCTCCGTCTTCATCGGGATTGCTCAAATCCAGTTCCTCCCATGTAATGTATTCAAATTCGGACAACCTGACTCCGCAGAACATGGCGATGACCAGCGGAGCGAGCATTTTGTTTTGATGTACCTTCGTGTAATGGAGGATTTGGACGGCTTCATCGACAGAATAAATGCCGGGTTCAGGACGTACTGCCTTGGGGCATTTGATGTTGGTCATGTCGATTTCACACCATTTGAAGAACGAGATGACGGCCGCCCGGTAATGCTGGCGTGTCTTTTCTGCTATATCCAGACCATAGAGCCATTTTTCCACTTCATCCTTCTGGATGGTGCTGACGATTTTCTTTCCGAATACTTCCTTGAAGACATTGACTCTTGAGAGGGTGAGGCGGATGTTTTCCCTGTTGGATGCCGTCAGGAGCTTGTGCTTTTTCCATTCCTTGAAGAGATCCCCGACCCTCCTGCTTTGCTTGGGATGGGCGACGAAGCTCATGTATCTTCTGATGAATTCAGCCAGGGAGATGGAAGGATTGGTTTTGTAGAAACGGTCGATCATAATCCTGTCTTCGGGATCGATGATTGTTTCTTCTACAAGCCCAGTTTGGGAAAGTTCTTCTTCAAGGATTCGGCATTTTTCCAAACCTTCCTTCCTGTCCTTGACCCTGCATTTGTTGTTCCTGGTGGAACCGTCGGGGTTGATGGTGTTCCAGTAGACGCGAAACCTTCCGTCGTTCTCCTGAACCAATCTGCATAATTTGAACTTCTTCGCTGCCATGTATGAGTTAATTATACCGTGAAAACAGGAGTTCGTATGCGGTAAAACTCAATGATGGTCAATTATTTTTTGTCGTAAAATGAATCGGTTTTATTATCCGGCGATTCCCATTTTTGAAGCCGTAAAGGAGCAGGCCAACCAGAAGGAAATGGATAAGAACCAAATACCGATATTCTTCCAATTCAAGTCTCCTCCGTCAGCTCCTATGGCGTTTCCCCTACCCAGAAATTGATACAATCGGTATGCGTCTCCTATTTTGGTCAAACATCCCAACAGGAGGTAAAATACGATGCTTTTCAATGAACCAGCCTTGCCCGGTTTGTCATCCGCATACCGATGAGTGGATAGCGTGTTTCCCTGATGGTCGCAAATGAAGAGGGCGTTTCCTTTGAGTATGGAGACGACCTCAGAAGAGAATCCCAAGAGTTTTCCTTGTTGAGTGAACAGGATTTGTCCTTCAGGAGATATTACGCGGACATGTGTTCCTTGCTGGTATGCAACTCCGATCATGAATCCATCATGTCATGAACCACGGGATTCGTAAGCGATAAAATACAATGACTGTCAATTATTTTGCCGTAATGATCAGTTATTTCCCTGGCTTGATAGGAGGAATATCCTGACAGAAAAAAGCTACATCCCTATTCAGTTTTTCTGCGATTTCGCAGATGGTATAAAATGTGATGTTGCGCTCTCCCCTTTCAATGCTGCCGTAGTAGCTTCTATCCAAATTGGTAACATGCGCAAATCCTTCCTGAGAGAATCCCTGGGCTTTTCTCTCGTTTCTGATCCTTTCTCCTAATTCCTTGAGTACATTTTGCTTGGACATTTATTCATTATCGCAGAAATGAGAAATTTATGTCCACGGTCTAAAATACCTCTTTACAGTTGTGGAGATACGCGATATTCAAACGCTATCACCTACTAACCAAGGAGAATGAACAACCCACATCAATTATGAAGTTACACCTGCCTACAGTACTGCTGGCGGCCGTGCTTGCCTGCATCTCGCAACCGCTCATCGCTACGGAAACAATCAACCTGAATACCCATAACTGGGATCAGTATGTCGGAGATTATGGAAATCCAGGATCTCCTCAATTTGATAACGTCAACCTAAGCCTTGACGGCAATTGGTCTGTTAATCTTGATAAATTTTACGGTCCATGCTGGGGATCAACGGATGACGGTTCCTATATGTTGACAGGACAAGGTACTATGGATTTCAAAAATGATTCCTTTATTATATGTGGAGGATCTTCCGATTGGCCTGATTCATATAATCCCCCTACTGGTAACGCCAAATATACCATCAGTTCTGGTATCGTTTTAAAAAATGTATCATTAGACGCACAGTTAGGGGCACAAGTGAAATTCAATGGTTCCCTCGAAACGAGCAACAAAGAATCTCCCTGCTCATTTTTTGTTGATTCTACTGTTGATGGCCCTTTATCTATCATTGATTTGAGAAACGCGACGATTAAGGATAACGACTTTGTTAATTTGGAATTTTGTCGAGGAATTATTATCAAAGATCAATATACTGTATCAGCTAACCATGGACTTAAGATTTGGAATGATACTTCATCTCAAGGAAGTGGAATTCTACAAGGGAATCTCATTCTTTCGGATGGCGGTGAGATAGCTCTATTTACATATGGTGGTCACAAATATTCTAACATAACTATAACTGGAACTTTATCTATTACAGGGAATACAACAGTTGATTTCCACTCTGTTTCTTCTCCGGAAGATGGTTTCACTAGCCCCGAGACGGGGACAATTGTATTTTACTGTAAAGATATTACTGGTGAAACTAGCCTTTTGAAGATTACTGAAAGTTATCGTGGAACCACCACAGTTTCCCGGAACATTAGTGACAAGAAATTCGTATCCATCGCCCAGATAGACGGACGTTATGCCCTGACGCTGGTTGACAATGGGTACGATCCCGGGGAACCGGAACAACCGGGAACCATTATTACCGACGGCAAGGCCCCCGATACCCTTTCCAAGGATGTTGTCGTTTCTTTGGGGAACGGTAGCAATGTCGACGCGACGGAAGTTACCAACGGACTCAATAACTCCTATGTCCATGGGACGGGAGGAACCCTGGTTACTGCCGATTTACAGACATTCAACATGTCGGGATCGGATTCTCTCGGGTTCAGTATTGTCGGCATAGATGGAAACGCAGGCGCAAACATCCAGGTGGGGCACGAAGGAGGAAGCATTACCGATGCCGCCATTGTTTTGACTGGCAGTAAATACGAATCAAAACAGGTCAATGTTCAGAGCGGTCTTCTGGAAATCGGTCAGAACACCATTCTTGGAACAGTTGATTCCATGCTGACCATAGGAGCTCTCAATGCTACCGGTAATTCAGTTACCGCTTCGGTCAATAACAGGGGAACCATCAACAATGACGTTACCATTCATTCCGGTGCATCTCTGGATAACAGGAATACCATCAATGGAAATGTTCTGGTCAATGGATCGTCCATCCTGAGCAACAATGGGACAGTAAAGGGAGAAGTGACGATTGCGGAAAACGGTTCAGTCAATGGCAGCGGTACGTTCGCTTCTACCATTCTCCAATCCAACGCTTTGCTCTATGTAGGCAACAGTCCGGGATTCCAGCAGCACAATGATCTGACTTTGGATAGCGGTTCAAGACTGGGCTTTTATCTGGACGGTATTACTGCGGCGACATTGGCAAATCACGGTTCAGGTACTTATTCCAATCTTTCCGTCATCAATTCCATTACTGTTAATGGAGCGGTGAATACCGAAGTTGAAGTAGGTCTGGGAATTCTGGCGGCAGGAACAGATGCATTTACTCTGGATCTTATCAAGACTGATGGAACAGTTTCCGGTAACGGTGATTTTGTTCTTTCTCTGGATGATAAAAACCATCTCCTGAAGGAAGGCAATCTTCTCTGGAATGCATCCACAGGAACGCTTAGCTTCACGGGACAAGTGGATGAAGCCGTAGCTGCCGCTTTGGTAGGCAAGGACGGTTCCAATATCGCCAATTCCTTGTGGTCGAGTACAAGCGTCGTCAAGAACTTCGGTCAGACGGCAGTATCCCAGCTCAAAGTCACCCAACCGGGAGATTCCAATGTATGGGTAAGTGGTTTGGGGGATTTCGTGACCATGAACTCTACATCACATGCGGACGGCTTCCAGTACAACGGAGGAGGATATGCGGCAGGGATTGACTGTTCATGGACGAAGAAATTCCGAGCGGGTATTGCTTTCGGCCAAACATTCGGAACGTTCAAATCTGACGACAACCAGGCATCCATCAAGCAGGACAGCCTCATGACCGGTCTGTACGCCAATTATCTGGAAACACTGTGTGACAAGCAGAGTTTGGGATTGAGCGGATACTTTGCTTATGGATCGGTGGAAAATAGGGCCGATACTTTCATTGGTAATTCCGCTTATTTGCCCGGTCATGCCAAATGGAATGACGATGTGTTTACTTTCGGCTTAAAAGCTGACTGGAATATCAAAGTCACCGACAAGACCACATTGACGCCGTTCATTGGGATTGATTACGTCCATGGAGCACAGGAAAGCTTCACGGAAACATATTCCAACGGCAGCCGCCAATACAGGGACGGTAATATGCAGGTATGGAGTGTTCCGGTAGGCATTACGGTTAAAAAGGAAGTATCGGTCGGAGGAGGACAACTTCTTCTTCCTGAACTGACTGTTGCCTATGTCGGTGATGTATCCAGAACAAATCCTTCGGTCAAATCCACTATCTACGGGATCGACAACAAGCACGAAGGAAGCAATCCTGGCCGAAGCGCCTTCATGATGAACGCCGGAACCAACTGGATCATCAACCAGAATTGGAGCGTAGGAGCGTTCTACACCTTGGAAGCCAGAAGCAGCCAGGTGAATCAATCCGCCTCACTTTCGGCAAGATACAGCTTCTAAATAGATAAATAACAGTCATCAAGGGATGGAATCAGCAATGGTTCCATCCTTTTTCATTTTTACACCTCTACTCTATTCCTACCATATAGGGTACGGCAAATGGCATGGTACCCCCGTCAAACCAAACACGCTCCCCCAATTGAAAGTCTATCCCTGTTTGGGCTCAGTCTATACAAAGGACTTTTCACATGAAGGGGGTACTTTCCCAAACGCTCCAAAATTGTTTTTCCGAAAAATGGAAAACTTTTTCTCTATTAGGAAATGTATCAGGAATAAAAGGAGGAGAACCCATTTAGGCCCCCGCCTGGCAAAAATATTTTTGAGACCATTTTTCAGATTCACGCACGTTTCACCAGTTTGAAGTCCTTATAAGCAATATTGACAAATTACTTCATCACGTCGAACCCAATCGCTTACAACCGCCTGAAATCACGGCATCATTCCTCCATGAAGATTTTATACGAAGCAGTTTTCAAAAAAATATTTTCCCCCGATCCTATGCATCTTGCTCCATCACATAAACCAAGAGATAGAAGGGTTATAGGTAAATTAATTCTAAATTGATTTCTACGGAAATTATTTTAGAAAGTAGGATAAACCCAAGGTAACAGGGCAAAAAATCCTCACAAACAATTCTGGAAACATTCAGAATAAGATAACAAGTTTACTGAAATAGCCATCAATTTCTGATATCCCAATTACCTAACCTGGAGTCTCTGACTGTCTGATACAATGGGGATATGGGAGGAGTAAAAGAAGGAATAAAATGAGTTTTCACATTCGCTAATATATCATAATGAGTAAGTTGTAAAAAATATAGTCTCATACAATGTATATAAAAGTATATGAGAGAGTTCAAACGTATACCTCAGTGTACCATGTATTTGTTTCAGAAGAAAATGCTTTCTGAATTCACAAGTGAATGGGAACAAATAAGTTATGAGAAAAACGGTCTCATACAATGTATAAGTAAAGAGGAAGAGAGATTTTTCTCACGTATACCTTTGTTTAGTCCTTTGGAATAATTTCCGAGGTCAATTAGTTTTATACGAAGGCGTTTTTAATAAAACGATTTCCTCTTTGGATAAATTGACTGAGATCAAGAGAGTAAAGAGATAAAAGAATAATTAATTCTAAAATGATTTCTACGGTAATTATTTTGGAAACAAGGTAATTGGTAAGGGAAGTTGTCTGCAAATCCTCACAAATGATTCTGGAGATAGTCAGAATAAAATAACCGGATTACCGTCGCCACCCAATAGCATTTGATGCCATCAATGGTTCTGTACATTGGATGGAAATGCTGAAACAGCAGAAAACAGAATTCAAAAATATATTACAATGAGTAAGTTATGAATATTTTGGTCTTACTCTATGGATATAAAATATATGGAGGATGCTGAAATGTATACCGCAGTATACCTGGAATTTATTGCCGAGAAAATGGTTTTAAAAATTATAAATCCATACAAATGAATATGTTATGAGAAAAACGGTCTTACTCAATGAAAGAAAAGAGATATGGAGAGATTTCACCAGTATGCCTGCAGTTTGATTCGTTAAAAGAATTCCCATGGTCAATTGTTTTTGTACGAAGGTGTTTTCAAAAAAATAATTTGGAGCAATTAATCCTGAAATGATTTCTATGGAGATTTTCTAGGATATTAAGGGAAATGCCGATGGAGATTACTGAGAGGTTTCCAGAGAGATTGAGAACAAGAACAGTCAGATATGGATAATCATTCAAAAGAAAAAATCCTGATTGGAACAGATTTTGGGGATACATCCCTCATCCAGAAGAATCACACCATTGGGGAGAATGCATGGAGGATTGGCACGATTACAAATGGAGAAAGGAACAGAGGGAGAAAGAATTGAGAAAGTGGACCGAAAACGATTTGTCAAAGAGGCAAGCCGTACATAAGATCAAATATCTCAAGAATCTCTAATTTACGATGCCTTCAACTTGAGAATACTCCAACCTTAACTTATAATTAGGTGTGTAATTCATAGACGCCTCCATGTTTTATCCACCCACTTGAGATATCCAGTCTCGAATATTTGTCCCAATTCTTTCTATATCCCGACGTCCTAATTCCCCACTATGCATGATAACATTACGAGATCTTTCCAAAGTAGTAAAAATCTGTTTGGCCCAATCCAATGATATAATGTGATCTTGGAAAAGTTCTAAATTTTGAGACATTATTGAAGCTAAATCACCAAATTCGGTATAATTTATAAAGTTATCACCTCGTGGGGAATGCCATTTTATTTTCCCTTCTTCTATTTTCCGTGATTCAGCTTTTGTCCTTATTTTTTCTGAGACAGATTCCATCCACCAATTTTCACCTTTATTTTCGATGAGAATTTTAACTACAAATTGTCTCACCATGTTTTCAAAACATGCTATAGCTGTATAAACAGTAGCCATCTGCTTTGCACAATTTAATAATTCATTCTCGAGAAGATCTAAGGACAAGCTTCGTATATATTCTTGTGTTAATATATCTGAAGATGAATGCTTGCTTATAGCTTCGGAATTAGAAAGAGAGATTTTTGTTAATTCCCCTCTCATTACGAAAGAATATAATTTATCTGGCATTAGATTAAAATAAATGTTTTTTCAGACTTTGGAATATAGCATCATACACTGCCATATTACTTGTTTCAGGAAGATGAATTTGTATATTATAATGCAAATTCATCTTTGTTGATGGTTCAGAAATTTGGTTTATTTTTGGATCCTGTTGAACGGAAATATTACCTTCAATATTAGCTTCGTGTTTTTCTATGTGTTTTTGTTTAGAAGGAATTTTAATTTGAGAAATAGTTGGTGTCCAATCTGCATAACCGCATAATGCTCTAAAAGTTGTTGACATCATTTCAATAACTCTATCTCCCTTTTGGCCTTGCGTTAAAGTTCTTAATTTATTTTTAATTTCATCATTACTCATGGATTGGGCATCCTTCTTTAAATTAAAAAGATCCTCATATGCCTCTTGAATTCCTATTGCTATGATTTTTTTAGATTGCGTTTGATCGAGAAAATCATAATACCGTTGCGTGGGTTGTCCGGATTCGTTGAGCAATCCTAAAGCTTTTAACATTCCTATAATTAATCTGTCAGTACTACTTTTGAATCCTAAATCTTCTAAAAATTTAGTCGTAAATCTTTCTGGAGCTTTTGCTCCAATAATAGAATTGAAAATAGATTCAAGATTTTTAGTGGATGATAGATATGATGTAGTTAAGGCCATAACGTGGTACTAAATACACATTTTTCTTTCCTGAGGCAATATTTTCTCCAAATTATATACATTAATTTCCCCCATTTCTTCCCCATGCCCCTACAAACAAAAAACGCAATATACTCATGACGAATATATTGCGACGGAAAATTGATGGCGGACAGGGAGGGATTCGAACCCTCGGTACTGTTGCCAGTACACACACTTTCCAGGCGTGCTCATTCGACCACTCTGACACCTGCCCGTTGATAGATTGTGTTAGATAGGAAAGCGGGGGTAATGTAACGGCAGAAGAGAAGGTTGGCAATCTTTTTTTCACTTGGGAGGCGTTTTCCTGTTTTTCCCAGGCTCTTCTCGCCTCTTCCCCGTTGCCTGAAAAGGATGGAAAGCACAGAGGTATTGCCTGGGACTCTTCAAAGAGAGTAGGAAAGGAATCATGCATACTATGCAAAAAAACAGGCTTCTGTTATCTACAGAAGCCTGTCATTGAACAAGGTTGAGTTCTTCGTGCCCGATGCCTCTCTTCTCTAAAAAGGCAAAGAACGTTCTTCCTATTTTTTCAACGTTGCGTTTTTCAGGAAGGGACTCTTGCTGTTCGGTCATTATTTCTTTTTCGGGCGTTCGAGGTCGATGCCCCATTTTTCCTGCATGAATTTTTTGTGGAATTCGAGTTTCTCCTTGAAGCGGTTCAGGTTTTTCACCTCCTTGGGGGACCAGGCGGTTTCCACGAGGGCCAGAGCGCGCGGGTAAGCCTGGTAGAAGACGCGTTCAATGTTCGGCAGGCGTTCCGCCCACAGGCAGCAGTCTACGCCGCGCACACGTTCCATTTCCTTGGCGGAGAGGCCATGGTCCGGTTCCAGAGAGTACACGTTTTCCAGCGTGTTGACGGGCATCCAGCCCGTGTCCGGCTGGCCGGAGGGCCAGTCGCCGGGAAGCTGGGGATAGTCAAAGTAGCATTTGCCGTTGGGGGCGCAGATAACGTCCACCTTGTCGCCCGTGGTGTTGGCTACCGTTTTAGGCGTGTGGCCGCCTCTCCACGTGGTTACGATTACTCCGTCCGGATATTTGCCCATGGGCTCGTACCAGAAAACAGCCGTTTTCCCGCGACTTTTCAGCATTTTGGCGCACCTAGTGAAGAATTCCACCATTTCCTTTTGCGCGGCGGCCTTTTTGTTTTCCTCACGGATACCGGCTTTCTCACGGAAGTCCGCGCATTTGGGGCATTTCATCCAGTTGTCTTCCGGCGCTTCGTCTCCGCCCAGATGCACGTATTGGGACGGGAAGATGTCTTTGAGTTCATTGAAGACGGCGTTATAGAATTTCCACACGTCCGGGTTGCCGGGGCATACCAGCGTGTAGGAGATACCCGCATTCGTGCGCACTTCCAGCTTGGGGTTCGGGAAACAGAGGAATTCCGGATAGGCGGTGCAAAGAGCCTGGTTGTGGCCGGGCACGTCTATTTCCGGGATGATTTCAATGTTCCGGGCGGCGGCGTATTTTACCAGGTCCTTAAGCTGTTCCTTGGTGTACATGCCTCCATGGGGAGTTTTGTTGCCAAAGGTTTCCTTACGCCTGGAGGCCACGCTTTCCAGCTTGGGGTATCCGGGCACCGGAAGGCGCCAGCCCTGGTCATCCGTGAGGTGGAAATGGAGTTTGTTGAATTTGTAGAAGGACATCACATCAATGAATTTTTTGACGTCCTCCACCGGCACGAAGTGGCGTGCGGTGTCCATCATCATGCTGCGCCAGCCAAACCGGGGCTTGTCTTCAATGACGCCGCAGGGTATGCCGTCCTCCTTGTATTGGGCCTGGAGCTGTTCCAGCGTGTTTTTGGCATAAAAGAGGCCCGCGCGATCGCCAGCCTGGATTTCCACGCCCTGCGGCTTGATGGTGAGCTTGTATCCCTCCGGCCCCAGGGCCTTATTGGCGGCCTGCTTGAGGATTTTGGGAGATTTACATACTCCGGAGGAAGTGCTGACTTCGACAGGTTCCGGGATGATGTGATAGGGACGGGATTCCACGCCGCCAGCGGCAAAAACGCTGCCGCTCATCACCAGCAGAAGAGGTAGGATACGCCATTTCATTGCGCACGATTCTGACGGAACCGTATTCCATCCGCAATCAAAAAAGACCAGAGGCTTACGGCATGTCCCGGAAAAGGCGCTTCCCGCCTGCACTTCCATCTTGACGGATGCCTCAAAGACAGGTTTGCTAGTCCTGCGCATGGGAGAGTCCTTTTACACACGCACTACGGAGACACCCCCCTCCGCCTTTGATTTGTCCCTCCGACCGCCTGCCTTCAGCGAGTTCCGCGGGCAGGAGAAGATCAAGGATCGCCTGATGCTGATGGTGGAAGCCGCCAAACAGCGCGACGACGTGCTGGACCACATTCTGCTGAGCGGCCCCCCTGGCCTGGGGAAGACGACGCTTGCCAATATTATCGCGAATGCCGTCGGCTGCCGCATCCATACGACGTCCGGCCCCCAGATCGAGAAGGCGGGGGACCTGGCAGGCGTGCTGACCAATCTGGAAAAAGGGGACATCCTGTTTATTGACGAGATCCACCGCCTGCATCCGGCCATTGAGGAGTACCTGTACCCGGCCATGGAGGATTTCCGGCTGGATATTATTATCGACCAGGGCCCGAACGCCCGCTCCATCCAGCTGAATCTTCCCAAGTTCACCCTGGTGGGGGCCACCACCCGCGCCGGGATGCTGACCAGCCCGCTGCGTTCCCGCTTCGGCCTCGTGAACCGGCTGGATTATTACACGCAGGAGGATTTGTGCGCGATCATCGAGCGATCCGCCGGATTGCTGAACGTTCCCGTGGAACCGGCAGGCGCGCTTCAGATCGCCCTGCGCTCCCGAGGCACGCCGCGCGTGGCCAATTCCCTGCTGCGCTGGGTGCGGGATTACGCCCAGGTACGCGGCGACGGCGTGATTACGGAGCAACTGGCGCACGATGCCCTGACCATGATCGAGATTGACGACGACGGCCTGGACGAGATGGACAAGCGCCTGCTGGAAGCCATGATTTACAAGTTTAACGGCGGTCCGGTGGGCCTGTCCTCCCTGGCCGTGGCCGTGGGGGAAGACGCTTCCACGCTGGGGGACGTGCACGAGCCTTTCCTGATCATGCAGGGGTACATCAACCGTACTCCCAGGGGACGCGTGGCAATGCCTTCCGCCTATCTCAAGATGGGGGCCACGCCGCCCGCCAACGGACAGGGATGGCTGTTGTAAGCCATCCGTTTACGGCATGGCAGGAGTCCCGTGTTTTGTGCTGGTCATCAGGCCTCCTTTCTTTTAGACTGTCCCCACATAAAACGTCAGGACGTTTTCTGTTCATCATACGCCCAAAGCTATGGCCGCAAATTCTGATATCGCCTTTAAAAGACTGCCCGTCAAGATCATCGGTACGGGCTCCTATGTTCCGGAACGCCGTCTGACCAATGCGGACCTGGAGAAGATGGTGGACACTTCCCACGAATGGATCATCGAACGCACGGGCATCGTGGAACGCCGCATCGCCGCCCCTGACGAGTACACCTCCCACATGGGGACGAAGGCCGCCCAGCGGGCGCTGGAATCCTGCGGATTGCAGCCGGAGGATATCGACCTGATCATCGTCTCCACCATTACGCCGGATACGTTCACTCCTTCCACCTCCTGCTATATCCAGGACGCCCTGGGCGCCAAGAATGCCGCCGCCTTTGACATTTCCGCCGCCTGCTCCGGCTTCCTGTTCGCCATGAAAACGGCCGTCCAGTTCCTCGGCACGGGCCAGATGAAGACGGCCCTCATCATCGCCGCGGAAAAACTTTCCACCGTCGTCAACTGGGAGGACCGCACCACCTGCGTCCTGTTCGGGGACGGCGCCGGAGCCGCCGTGCTCCAGGCTTCCACGGGAGAGGAAGGGGAAGGCTCCATCCTCGCTACGGACATCGGCACGGACGGCGCCCTGCATGACCTGCTCCAGATTCCGGGCGGCGGCTCCCGCTGCCCCACCACGGTGGAGAACGCCCACGAACGCTTGGCTACCCTCGCCATGCGCGGCAAGGAGACCTTCCGCCAGGCAGTTCCCCGCATGAAGGATTCCGCCGCCAGCGTGATTGAACGCGCCGGCCTGACGTCGGATGACATCAAGCTGATCATTCCCCACCAGGCCAACCTCCGCATCATCAATGCCGTGGCCCAGCGTCTTTCCATCCCGGAGGACAAGGTGTTCATCAATATTGAGAAATACGGCAACACTTCCGCCGCCGCCGTGGCCATCGCCTTTGACGAAGCGCGCCGCACCGGCAGGTTCGGCAAGGGGGACAACGTCGTCCTGGTCACCTTCGGCGCAGGCCTCACATGGGGCGCCGCAGCCATCCGCTGGTAATTTCCGTTATTCCATTCCAGAAACTTACATTACACATGACAACCGAACCGTACGGCAAAAAGAATCCGTTCCCCGCACCCGTCCTTTCCGTCAAGCACCTCACCGGGGAAGGCAGCCCGAAAGAAACGATCCATATTGAATACAGCCTGGACGGCGCCGGAATGGTGTACGTTGCCGGAGACGCCCTGGCCGTCATTCCCTCCAATGATTCTTCCCTGGTGGACGCCCTGATTGAAAAGCTCGGCCTCAGCCCGGATTCCCAGGTTCCCACGCCGGAGGGGGGAGCCGCCAGCCTGCGGGACGCCCTGATCAACTGCTATGACATCACCAATGTCAACAAGGCCCTGCTGACCAAATGGGCAACCGCTTCCGGCAGTCAGGAGCTGGAAACCCTGCTGGCCGGGGACAAGGACGCGCTCAGCGATTTCCTGTGGGGACGCGACGTGCTGGATCTGGCAACGGAGTATCCGGCCTCCTTTGAATCTGCGGAGGCTTTTGTCGGCATCCTGAAAAAAATCATGCCCCGCCTTTACTCCATCGCTTCCAGCCCGAACGCGCACCCGGAAGAAGTGCACCTGTGCGTGGGCGCCGTGCGCTACACGGCCCGGGACCGCAAGCGCGGCGGCGTGTGCTCCACTTACATGGCTGACCGCCTCCAGCCGGGACATACGGCCAGGGTGTTCGTACATACCAACAAGAATTTCCGCCTGCCGGAAGACGGGGATACCCCCATCATCATGGTTGGCCCCGGCACCGGCATCGCCCCCTTCCGGGCATTCTGGGAGGAACGCATCGCCTCCGGGGACAAGGGCGGCAATTGGCTGTTCTTCGGCAACCCATACAAAGCTACCGATTTCTGCTATGAAGACGAGCTGGCCAAATTGACGGCGGACGGCAGATTGAAATTGTCCGTAGCCTGGTCCCGCGACCAGGAGAAGAAGGTATACGTTCAGCATCTCATGGTCCAGGAAGGCGAAGAGCTCTGGAAATGGCTGGAAAACGGCGCCTGCTTCTACGTCTGCGGAGATGCCTCCCGCATGGCCAAGGACGTTGACGCCGCCCTTCATGAAGTTATCCAGACCTGGGGCCACAAGACTCCGGAAGAAGCTGCGGAGTACGTAGCGGACATGAAACAGCACCGCCGCTACCAGCGGGACGTGTATTAATCCGGTTGACGCTTTCTTTCCTTTTACCGCGCCTTTCCACTATCCGTGGGAAGGCGCTTTTTCTTTTTACTACGGAGAAACCGTTACCGGTAAATCCGGTTGACGCAGGGAAGAGCGGCTTGCCTTTTCTCCTCCATCCCTTTTTCCGGGTTTTCCGGACCCCTTGCGGAAAGGGAATTTACTTGCCCTATAGAAACCCCTTATACAACCCATTTACCAGGAGGGACCAGGGACGCATGCACCATCTTTCCGCCCTGTCCGCCCAGACGCACCAGCAGTTTACCCGGGCCTGGAGCTTGTCAAACGCCTTTTCCATCTCAGCCGGCTCCTCCCGCGAGCAGGCCTGCACATAAGCATTAAAACAGGGTCCCTCCAGCCATCCATGCAGCATGGAACCAATCTCTTTGAGGAGCCGGATACGGGCTTCTTTCTCCATCTTCAGCAGTCTGGGCACATGTAATTCCCGCAAAATTAAAAAGTGCACGGCAAACTGCCATTCCCTGTGCGGCATCAGTTTCCATTCCTCCAGCCGATGCGTCAGCAGGTCTTCCACGGAAATATCACGGCAAGCCTGCTCCTGCATGGCAGAGCCGGCACGCTGTACATAGATGGAGCCCACTCTTTTTCCCAAGCCAATCATCGCCGTTCTTCTCATTAACCGCATCCAGTACAGGACATCCTCTCCGTATTTCATGCCTGCTTCCCACAAGGGAAGAGAAGATGCCAGGGAGGAATTCAGAACAACGCTGCTCGTATGGATGGATAAAAGCCCTCTTAACCCCAGTTTCCTGACTACGAAGGAGCACGGTTTTCCCTTCCTGCGGGGAATGCAATCTTCCCTGTTCCATGTATATCTGGCGGCATAAACGTACACGCCGGGATGTTTCCGGAAAAAATCATATGCCATCTTCAAATGATCAGGATACCAGTAGTCATCTCCATCAAGGAACGCCACGTATTTTCCTTTGGCCGCTTTCATTCCCGTGTTTCTGGCATGCGAAGCGCCTCCATTTTCCTGGGAAATGACGTTAATTCTGGAATCCTGAAAAAATTCCACCACTTGAAGGGTGCCATCCGTCGAGCCGTCATCAACGATGATCAATTCAAAATTCTTAAATTCCTGATCCAATACGGATTGAACGGTTTTTCTCAAATAATGCTCCAGATTATAGGCGATTAAAATCACGCTGAATTCTATCCAACCATAGCGGCTATATCGGAGATTCCTGTTCTTTTCTTCCATTTTCCAGATTTAAAACTCGGTGGAGAAATACAGGATTTCTAATCCGGGTTCTTTGTCCGGATACATGAAGGTTTACCAACATGCACATTATGAGCTTTTTATACGGCTTCATGCTGCTGCACGACAGGAAGGACATTTCTTTCCAGGATTGCCTCCCCTCAACTGTCACCATTTATATTAAGTATTTTTTATTGAATCCGGATTAGAAATTCGCGGTTAAGCCATCAGTTCTCATTTTTAGTAACAAAACATAAAATGCTTTTTGCTTTCTTATCCTGATTCCTGTTTTTCCGGACAACCAAAGAAGGATGATTCCATGAAATACGGCACTTCCTTCATTTTTTCCCTACATCCCTCCGATCAATCCCTTCGGTTTGAAAAGAAGCTTCCCGGAGGCTTTCACCTATCGACAAAGATTATGCATCGCCCTTCCCTGCATGCAGTTCATCCCCCTGTGTCCCTATCTGCCAAATGACCGGTATCAAGATTTCCCCTTCTTCTTTTTCGCGCATGAATACGCATTCATCCCCTTTTTCCCATTCCACGCACTCAAACCTGCACACGCTATTCCACATGCAGCAGAGGAAGCAGCCATGCAGAACATGGTTCCATGAACACTTCACGGAGATTTTATCCAAGAGCTTTTTCCCTGCCCTGGCGGTCCCTTTCCATCCGGGGTCTTCAGGCACCCCCTACCGCACTCCACAAACGGCTCTTTTCACTTTCCTGAGCTTGAAAAAGAAGACCATGCAGAACAGATACAGTTTTTGCGGCAAGCAATGGACGATGCCCATCCATCCCGGCTTCCTTAGCGCCCACCTTCGGCGAAAGGAATAGTTCCACCAGTTCTGCTGTTGATCAATGCAACGTATCGCCTTTCTTCTCTCCTCCATTTCGGCAAGCAATTCTTCCCGCGAACGGAAAACCGGAGTGCGGCCCTTCAACAAGTCCTTACACAGTTCCAGGCCGGCTTCCTTGCTTTTCTTCAACTGGCGCCGCATCATCCGATCCCTTTTTTCAAAGGCCGCAGCCGTTTTCATGCTGGCAAACCGCGCTGCACTGTTGACGGCACAAATATTTTTGACGGCAAACCTGTAATAGTACAGGGAGACATCCGGCAATTCATAGATGCTGCCTTGCAGCCACACATGAAATCCCATCAGGTCATCTTCAAAATTGTCCGTCATCGGCAGGGAGCGCCCCCATTGGCAGGCGCTTTTCCTGATCATCATACTGCCTCCGTAATGGGCAGTGGAGGAGAAAGTCCCCTCTTGAAGCCTGATCACCGGGGCCTTTTCCGGAACAGCGGGAAACGCCGGGAATTCGAACATAACGCCGGCTTCCTCATACACGCGGGTCATCTGGCTAACGACAGCCACGGCATCCGGATGCCTTGCCACCGCCCCGGCAAACACCCTGCACCTCCAGGGGAAGGAACAATCATCCCCATCCTGGCGGAGAATCCATTCATGGGAGGCCAGCTCCACCATCTGCCGTATATGCGGCCCGCGCCCCAGAGGGGTTTCATTCCGGTTCAATACCACACGGTGCGGTCCCCGGTACTCCGCCGCCATTTCCTGCATGACTGCAAAGGTACCGTCAGATGAACCGTCATCAGACAGGATGATTTCTACCGGCCCCTCGTAATCCTGCCCGAATACGCTCCGGATGGCATCTCCAATGCAATATTCCTCATTATGCCCGGTCAGAATAATGCTGATGGAGGGGAGTTCCGGAGGATTCATGAAGAAAAGCGGCACGGAAAAGGAAATGTGAATCCCGAGATGGACTATGATCCACAGTACTTATAGATAAGGCGTCACGTTTGTACCGGATTAAGAATCCGGCGTCAACGGAAAAATCTGGGAAAAAGTTTGTTAGGGGTAATGGGGAATATAAGGATGACGGGGATAACGGGGATTAAAAAGATTCTCCTATCATCCTGATGTTCCCTATCATGTGCAACTTTTATGGCGGCGTTGATTAATCACGGATTCTTAATCCGCTATGATTTGGTCCATCAATGCGTTGATTAACAATGAAGGCGTCACGAGGGATTTTTTCCCTCCTCCATTTACCGATTGTTATTACTCCAGAATCAGCGCGAAGTCTTTCCTCCACATCCGGATTCCCGTCCAGCTCCAAAAGCGTTCCATCTCCTTCCTAAATGCAGAAGCCATTTTTCAGCGTTATTATTCCAGCCTATAACCTGGAAAAATATATTGCTGCTACCATTCAGTCGGTACTGGCTCAAATATTTCAGGATTTTGAAATTATTATCGTTGACGATGGTTCTACAGACGGAACCGTTTCTATCATCCAATCTTTTCACGACCAAAGAATTCATCTTATTTCCCAGCGCAACGGCGGCGTTTCGCGAGCACGAAATGCAGGAATGAAGAAAGCCCAAGGCCTTTATATCGCTTTTCTGGACGGGGACGATTACTGGTACCCAGAACATTTGGCGCTGGCGGCTAATTTTTTCCATCTTCATCCTGAGATATTGGTTTATTCCAACCGTCACATCCTGGACGAGTTGGCCAACATAGCGCCACGTCCCCCATCCCATTCTGTATTCATCCGGAAATTGGGGTTAAGGGGATTGCTATTCATGCACCCAAGCAATGTTATCCTGAGTTCATCTCTTGCGTTTCAACTTCCGTCCTGGGAGGAAAATATGTCCTATGGAGAAGACGGCCTGTACTGGACGCGGTGCATGAGGCAGACAGCCCTGATCGGGCTGGGAGGAACCGTCACCTCAATTTACCGGCAAAGGGCATCATCCGCCATGCATGATGTGAATTACCGGCATGTCTCCATTCATACGCTCCTTGCGCCCTTGCTGGATGAACTTGAAGCCATGAAAAAACCCACATGGCAGTTCGCCGTTCATTTCCTGATCATCAGGGAATTGCATTCCAACAGGTTGCTGGCTCTTGACGAAGAGGAAAGGATCTCCTTGCTTGGCAGAATCAGGAAGGTGACGCATCCCTACCTGAACCGGACCTATTTTGACGCCTATGCGAAGGCATGTTTTGCAAAGGAAGGAATGGAACAATCATTTACTGCGCTCATGAATAGAACCGTTTCCTTATGCGTCTGGCTGGACCGCCTGGAAAGAATGGGAAGATCCATGTTGTTTCTCAATAGAAACCAGTAACGCGGATGGGAAACGCAGATCCATTTCTTCACCTGCCATAGTCCATGCCGGACCTTTACCATGAACATCGTATACGCTACAGACGATAAGGGAGCGCTGGGAACGGGGGTAAGCATCGTTTCCCTCATGGAGAATTTACCAGCCGACGTTCATGCCGATATTTACATCATGACAGACGGTTTGAACGAGGATAATACGGCTCGTTTAAATTCTCTGCAACGGTCTTACCGCCTGAGTTTACACTTCATTGAGATGAAGGATAAATACAAGGATTTTCCTGTTGGTTCCAAGTGGTCGGCAGCGACGTATTACCGTCTTGGCCTCGCAGGGGAACTTCCCGCCACGGTGGAACGCGCCCTGTATGTAGATATTGATACCATTTTCAACCGGGATATCAGTTCCATGTATGAAACCGAGTTCGGGGATTGCCTCATCGCCGGCGTTTTCACTACGGAACATTTGACTGAGGAGTTTTTCTCACGCTGGAAACAGGAAATGAATCTGGGCAGGGATTCCATTTACATCAATGCAGGCGTTGTTCTTTATCATATTAAGAAAATTCGTGAAGAACGGTTTGAATCCCAAGTTTTATCTTATGCGAAAAGCAACATCCATCATCTCTCCTGGCAGGATCAGGATATTTTGAACGCATGTTATCAAGAACGTATTTTCTTGCTCCATCCCATGTGGAACATCTGCGACGGCGCCATTTGGTCGATCCGCTGGGAAGGAATAAAAAGCTTCGAGAATAATCCCCTAGAGCCGAAGGATTTGTTGGAAGCCGCCACCAGTCCCGGCATCATCCATTACTGGGGGCATCCCAAGCCCTGGCAACCCAATAGCCTGCGTCAGGATAACGGGCTGTTCTACAAGTATTGGAAAAAATCTCCGTGGAAAGATAAGATCCGGGATTTCCGAAAGCAAAATGATTCTGCCCGAATGTTTGTTTCCCGAATGAGATGCCTCCTGGGGAAGGGCAAACGGCTTTTGCAGGGCAAACACCAGTAGGATTGCGCCAGCTTTTCCTGCCTTTCCCGATGACCAGGAAGCAACCGATTTACAGAGCGCTTTTTTATTAAGGAACGCCAATATCAGCCATTTTTTTTCGGGATACCATCCGTATTCCTTTTTTCCTTGGTATTTCCCCGAGTCAGGAAACTGTCCACTCGGGATTTCCATGGCTGCAAATGCTTCAAATGCACGAAGCTCATGTCTTTTTCATTCCGCGGCTGATGATGATCCGAAGCCACAGCTTCAGAATTTGCCTGTCTTTCCCGCACATAAACGTTATTACGAAAGCAGAATAAGCCCATTTTTTCCTTTTGATTTTTAGCTTTGCGTACAAAGGGTTTTTCATGGAAGCCCTTTTCACGCCCAGATTCCGGTATAGTGATTTTCCGGCTTGTCCAAAAAGATCATTTTACGGATGCCTCCATTAGTTTTCCACGACCGGGTTCCACGGTGACTATTTCCGCCAACCAGTTCTGGCAGTATACGCATTCAAAGCAGACCAGAAAAGCGTGTGCAAGAATGCGTCAACGTTTTATACCTGATGACCGTATCGGCAAGTAGGGAGTATTTTAAAAATTAGTTTATTCATGAAAGTTGACACTATCAAAGGAAGTTCCTATGTAATGACTTGTACAAAAGCTTGTACAGTACATGCCGTTTTAAGTTCCAGCGTGGATCTCATGCTTGTTCTGGAAGCAGGAAAAGCGGGCCAATACGGTTTTGTGGCTCCGACGGATGCGGTAGAAATATCCGATGAAGACGCTTTTGTCATACAGATTTTTAAAACGCCGGTCCCGAGATTGTTTGTCCAGGACGGCGTTCAACCCGGAGAGGATGCCATTTTAAAAAATATGATGGCGGAGTCCGGAACCTTTGCCGGCACCGTCAACGCCAACGGAGGCGTACGCGTGCCGCTGCCTGCCACGGCCCAGGAGGCCCTGTCCTGGGACTCCATGCTCGAAGAGCAGGCCAGACGGGAAGGGCTCCTGGTGCGCAGCGCCTCCTATGCCGCCGTTCCGCCATGGGTGGCATTGCTGGCGCGCATGCAATCCCTCAGCATTTACAAGTATTCCAGCGCCAATGCATCCGTCAAGGAAGGCATCATTGAAAATGAACTATATGACCATGTCATTAGAATGACTCCCGCCTCCGGCATTTCCTTGCTGGGGGTGGGCACCAAGCCCTGGAAATTTGCTCATTCACTGGGAACCTACAAAGATTCCAGTTTTGCGGCGGCGGCGGCATGGTGCATTACGGGGGCGGACAAGGCGTCCATCATGCTGGGAAGCACCACACATGGCTATGGATGCACCACAAACCCGTCCTCGCCATGCTATGCGCATCCCATTCACTGGTGCAATTATGACCATGCCGGAACAGGGCAGGATTACAGGTTTCCTCTGCTCAATTCCGTTAATAATTACAACGGTTATGATATGACGCCCGCGTGGCAGGCGACTTTATACGGCAAGTCTTACCTGGGCAGTTCTGCATCCTGCTTGATTCGCGGCACGGATTACGGGCGCGGCAACGGGGAAGCCCGGTATGTGTGGGCGCTGGTCCCAGACGCCACCTATCTTGCCGTAGCAATGGCGCCCCGGCATGCGGCAGACCATCCCTACGTTGAAAACAGGTGGGAGTTGTTCGTCGACGGGCAATACGTCATGCCCATGACAGCGCGGTTCTGCGGCGGCGGCCATACGGCTGTATTGTCAGCAACAGTCAAAGCCCATGAAGTGGCCAGCGCGCAGGAGACAGGGTTGAGAATGGCCGGAATGCGGGTGAACACGGGCAGCCTGCCCGGCAGCACGGCGGCCAGGGATATCCTGGGGAAGGTGGTCATGGACGGAGTGGCGGTCAAGCCCGTGCCGGAGGTGACGGCTTCCGCGCTGGAGGTGGGAGCGGAAGGCGATGAAGTAACGCTGACGGTATCCTCCACGCTGGCGGAGGCTGTGTACGCCATTAACGACACGATGTGCGGGCATGACCCCGCCGCCGTATGGTGCAGCCAATCCGCGGAGCAGATACCAGCCGGCGGCGGCCAAATCACCCTGACGCTTGCCCCCAACACGACCGGGCAACCCCGGCAAGTGTGGGTTTTTGTCGGCCACCACTATGCCCAGACTGCTGTCGTAGAAATCAACCAGTTCCCCTGAATATATGAATAAAAAAGAGTTGCACTTATTTTTCCTGCCAAGGAAGTAAAAAATCCTTATAATGCCCCATAGGGAACGCTTACTTTTTCCTCTTCCAGAGCAGCCGCGTCCCCGCTATTGCCAGTCCACGATGTACCATGCCACGCATGCCTTTCGTACAGCAATACATTAAAAGAATCGTTATGACGCCATAGGAAACAACCATCAGGAAGGCGCAGGCAAACCAGTTCAGGAAAGACCCGGAGGGTTGCAAGGGGGAATATTTCCAAATCCAGTTCATCAGCACCATAGGTATCAGAATCAGCGCCAGCTGGTAACCGAATTGGAGCCAGTAATTCATCACGTTCTTTCTGAATCCCCAAGTGTACAGCATGAAGGGTTTCCAAATGCCAACAATAAGCACCAGGCTGGAAATACCCCCCAGAAGAATGCCGGGCAATCCCCATAGGTAACCTCCGATAATTGCTACGGAAATGTTGATCACGCTTTCTACAATGGGCGCCCAGACATCCCAGAACAGGCCGTAGCCGTATAAAAATTGATCCACTGCACCCCGCGTGACAGTGATGAACAGGTTGATGATGATCAGGATCATGATTTCCCGGGGGAGGATGTAGCCCGCTCCCAGCCAAAGCGTGATGAATGGCTCCAGAAGCTGGTAAAGGGTAAAGCAGATTGTCCCGGCTATCAGCATGCGCAGGGAAAATAATTCATTGAACACCTTGCGGATTTTTTCCGCATTCCCCTCCGCGATCAGATTTCCCACGCTGGCTTCCGTGCTCCCCAGCAGGTTGTTGACCAGGAGGAACAGTTTATCCATGATGGTGGAATAGTTGCCATAGTAGGCCACCATCTGCAGGGAAACAAATGCATAAACCAGAAACGGCGTGACCTGGAACTGGAAAAAATAACCCAGCCGATGTACAAAGAGCTGCCTGGTATATTTAATAACCTCAGGGTATTTCCTGAACAGTTCCTTTCCCAGAGCCACATTGCTTTTCAACCAGGGATATACCTGATTAATTTTCCAGTTAAGGATGAAGGAATAAATAATGCCGAACAGCAGTTCTATCATTATCCATAGATAATAGCTGCCCGTATACCACGCAGATAATATCTGGCATAAAATTTTGATTATGGAGGCCGTCTGGAAATAGAAGGCCACCACGTAATTCCTCTGGTCCGCCCCCAGGAGAGTCTGCCTGTAGTTGGCGAAGTACCCAATCAGGGAAGAGGCGAGAAAAGAATAATAAGCAAAATAGATGATTCCATAGGAAAACCCCGTTGAAGGGAAGATCAGCGGCAGAAAACAGGAAAGCAGCAATCCGGCGGCAATAATGATGCGCCCTATCCACCGGTACATGTAACCCAGAACAGAAATAATTTCATTAATTCTGGCCTCATCATGTTCAAAAATAGGTTTATAAAGCACATATCCGATAGCCGTGCTTATGCCAAGCTCCGCCAAATTAAGAAAATTCAGCAGATTCATTAAAGTTCCCGTCAAACCGACGAAATCAGCGCCCAGGCAATTCAGGAAAACTTTTCTTGAAAAAAATGAAATGATGAGAATCAGAACATAAAAAATGAGGTTCACCCGGGCATTCAACAGGCTTTTTTTTACGCGAGACTCCTTCATACCATTTATTCCATGGACTTATCCTCTCTTCACGAGAAAACAAAAAATACAGAAATCATTCATACCCGGTTTCATTTATCCGGCTGGTAAAATACAAACAGGATATTCTGCCAGTCATACGGCCATGAAAAGCGGCATTAATCTAGCACAACATTCCACTGCATCAACATCTTTTTATCCATAAGCCACAACCTGCTCCATACCAGTTATCCAACATTGTTCCATAAAGCATTCTTGTTTTATTTCCCTCTTTCATCTATATTACCGCCCGTGAGCAAAGGAAGGATTCTGATTGCCGCCTATGCCTTCCCTCCCGGAGAAGGAGGCGTGGGTATGGCGGCCTATGAAATGGCGCACAGCCTGGGCTCCAGAGGCTGGGACATTCACGTTCTCACCCGCCAGCAGGATTTGCCGGAGGATCCTTCCCGCACAAGATGCTGCCCCATCACGGCCCTGCCGGATTCCCTGACGGACGACACCAACCGCTTGAAGGAGTACCTGGACGCTTTTTTAAAAGATATCCAGCCGGATTTTATCGTTTACCATTCCTGGTCGGGCTGGTGCCGGAAGGAATTGCTGGCATGCGCACGGGAAAAGCGCCTTCCCTTTTTTCTGCGTTCCCACGGCATGCCCACCAACCTCCGTTCCTATTTCCGCGTGGACTACCCTCCTTTTTTCGGCATGAAAAAATGGCTCTGCTCCTTTTTCCAAATACGCAGGGGCATTCTGAACGTACACCGGGAATCCCCGTTAAACCGCCTTGTTTTCCTTGACTCCTATGGAACGCCCTTCAAAGGGTTCGATTATTACTACTGCTCCAAACTGAATCTTTCCCGTTACGTCTGCATTCCCAACACGTTTCCGGCGCTGAAACAAGCCGTTCCTTTCTTCCGGGAAAAATACGGATTGTCCCACGCTCCCGTTTTCACGTGTCCCGCCAGCGCCTGCAACACGAAGCGGCAGCTTCTGTTTATTCGCCATGTAAAGCAAACCAAGCTGGACAACATCGTTTTCCTTTTCCTTGTTCCGCAACGCAATTCCTACGCTGAGCAAATGGAGCAGGCTATTGGGGACGATCCCAGATTCAGGATTCTTTACAATCTTCCCCGTCCGGAGGTGGAAGCCGCCATTATGGAGAGCGCCGCCGTTTTCCTTTACTCCTATCAGGAGCAGCAGCCGCTTTGCATTCTGGAGGCCATGTCGTGCGGCATCCCATGGTTTGCTCCCGATGTGGGAGCCGTTTCCACCCTGAAGGGAGGCATCATCCTGAAAAAAACATCCTCCGCCACATTGGAAAAAACCGTGGGGGCTCTGACGGACGAAAAATTCCGGGAGCGCCGGGGGCAGGAGGGGCTGCGGCAATGGCAGGAACAGTATGACCCATCAGTCGTATATCAACAATGGGAAGACCTGCTCAGCTCCATTGCCTCCTCCCGTACCCCAAAGCAGAAGGATTGAATTGATTCCATGGGATGAATTCGGCCCCGGCTATTTTCCTCACGAACGTTATCCCACGGTAAAACGCCTTCTCACCATTTTCATCATTGCATTTTCCGGACCAGCCAAGTTTCTCAGTTATGAGAATTTTCGCGTTAAAATTTTTCAATAGGAGATTGCGGAGACCAAGTCTCCCGTTTTAAAGAAAGACCATCATTGTATCAGTTTAAAAAAGGGATTCCAGATAGAAAACAGACACAATCTTTTTTTCATCTTGCTCGCAGCCAAGGCGCTCATCATCATACTTGCGCATTTTCTGGACTTTTCAATTCGTCCGCGTTATTAATAGTCCTTGCTGTTTTTATATGGAAAATCGGTCATCTCTTCCTGTTATCGCCATTTTGGCAAACATGCCTTTGGGACGCTTGCTTCCTGAAGAGTTTCAAGATCAAGACCACACCTTGATTCCATGGATTTATGCTTTTTTCTGCGATCTGGCTCATCAAAAACGCTATGAAATTCATTGGATTACTCTCAAAAAATATGTAAAGGCCCATACCGTCCGGCAACTGAAAGGCCAGACCATTCACATTCTGCCTGATCCAAGTTTGGCTCTGGGACTTTTAAGCGGGCATTTTCTTGCCTCTAAAAGAATACGCCTTCTTCTCCATTCCCTGAAACCAGCCCTGGTCCATGCATGGGGCATTGAATTTCCATATGCCAAGGCATGCATGAACCAGCCGTATTCCCGATTATTATCATACCAGGGGGCCCTGCATGCCTATTGCCGGGAAAGTAAAATGCCCTTTCTGGCGCACCTTCAAGCATTCTGGGAAAAACGAACAACTCCGGCATACCAGCATATTACATGTGAATCACCATGGGCTGCGGAATGTGTCCGGAAACTCAACCCGGCAGCCTCCATCCATCTTATCGACTACGGCATTGAGTCCGAGTTCCAGGAAAAGAAACGCGCTCCCAGTACACGGCCATCCTGCCTGTTCGCAGGATCACTGAACGAACGTAAAGGTCTTCCCTTTCTGATTGAAGCCTTTAAAGATCCCTCCCTGGCGCATGTAGACCTTTATATTGCAGGAAACGGGAAACTACGCACCAAGCTAAATTCCGGATGCCCTCCCAATATCCATTGGCTTGGAGAACTATCCAGGATGCAACTCAGGCAGCAGATGGAAACGGCCTGGTGCCTGTTACTTCCAACTCTGGCCGATACAGGACCCACCATTGTCAAGGAAGCCCGCTGTATGGAATTACCGGTTATCACTACGGTCAATGCCGGGAGCAAACAATACGTCAAAGACGGCAAATCGGGATACATCCTCCCAGTCAAAGACAGCGAAGCCATTCGCCAAGCCGTCCTTGCCGTGACGGAATCCCTGGATAAATCCATTGCCATGGGAAAATACGGAATAGAGGAAATAAAAAGGAAGCTCAGTATTCAAACTACTTCCCAAGACTTTATGGACGTCTATGGCTCGCTGCTGGAGATGAAAGAGAAAAAAGACACGGCTTCCTGACAGGCAGGTTTTTCTTTTACCTCCGGAGCTTCCAAAGAAAACCTGTTTTCGCCTTTCTTCCCATGATAAAAAAGCTCATTATTCAGTTCCTTTCAAAGATAGGCTGCCTGCTGCTCAAGCTCCGGGGAGTGCGTACCGGAACGGGCGTCATCCTGTCCGGCCTGCCCCGGATTAAAAAATTCCCGGGGGCTTGCATCACCATCGGCAACGGCGTCACCATCCACTCCATGGCGCGGATGAATCCGGTCCTTTCCCACCATGCCTGCCTGGCGGCCCTTTCCAATGAAGCCCGCATCAGCGTGGAGGACGGCTGCGGCATCAGCGGAGCCACCCTGGTTTGCGTCAACGGCATCCACATCGGGCGCCATACGCTGATAGGCGCAGACACGCTGATTCTGGACAACGACATGCACTATCCCCGGAGCGGCGCCAGCTGGGGCAGCACATGGGGAAATCCCGGGCACGGCAAGCCCATTCACATCGGAGAAGGCTGTTTCATCGGAGCCAGGGCCATTATCCTGAAAGGCGTCACCATCGGTTCCGGAGCCGTGGTAGCCGCCGGAGCCGTCGTCACCAGGGATGTGCCTTCCGGCTGTCTCGCGATCGGCAATCCCGCAGAAAACAAGCCGCTGCCCGAACGCCTCAGGCATCCGGAAAAATCCTGACTGCGCCATGCTCGGCATTTCTACTACAGGCCTTCCCGCCACGCTGTTCCTTGCCGGCCCCACCGGGTCGGGAAAATCCGCCGTGGCCGTGGAACTGGCGGAAATGCTGGGTGCAGAAATCGTCGGTTCGGACGCCTACCAGGTGTACCGTGAGCTTCCCATTCTAACGGCGGCTCCCTCCCCGGAAGACCGGGCACGCGTTCCCCACCACATGGTATCCATCATTCCGGCCCGGATGCCCTGGGACGCCACGGAACACTACCACCGCGCCATGCGGTGCGTGAAGGATATCCATGCCCGCGGAAAAACGGCCATCGTCACGGGCGGCTCCGGACTGTACTTCAAATTCCTCTCCCACGGCATGTCGGAAGCGCCGCCGGGGGATGCCGCCCTCCGCGCCGCTTTTGCGGACTGTTCCACGGAAGAATTGTACGCCAGGCTGGCTTCCCTGGACCCGGAAGGCGCAGCCCTGACCAACTCTTCCAACCGGCGGTATGTGGAACGCAACCTGGAAATCGTCCTTGCCGGAGGAAAACCCCTTTCCTTCTGGAAGCGGAACTGGCTGAAGCCGCCCCTGGGGCCCGGCTGGGTCATCACCAGGGAAGTTCCGGAACTGGACGGGAGAATCGCCCTCCGCGCCGCACGCATGATGCAGGAGGGGGCCGTGGAGGAAGCAGCCGCCCTGGGCCCCTGCTCCGCCACGGCGGAACGCACCCTAGGCCTGGCGTTGATACGCAGCCTGCTGCGCGGGGAAATCACCCGTGAAACCTGTCAGAGCCAGCTGGCGCTCGCCACCCGGCAATACGCCAAACGCCAGCGTACCTGGTTGAAACGGGAGCAATGGCTCCGGGAACTTCCGGCTGCCCCCTCCGCCTCCCCCCGGGAGCTGGCGAAATGCATCATACGGGAGCTGGAGCATTAGCCCCCTCCTAGGACGGTAAACATCCGGAAAACCGCCCGTTTCTTCCCCCGGCAAACTGTATCTAACATATTTTTGGATGCATTGACATTAAAAGGGGCGGAAGACTATCATGAGCATAACTCTCCTCAGCTCGCACCCTGGCATGAATTTCTCCTCTTTCCGCCTTTCTTCTACCGGCATTTTTCTGCACGCCCTGGCAGCGCTTGCGCATGCGGAAGATATTCCCGCCACGGATGACCGCTCCCTGTACATCGAATCAGAAACGAAGGTTGTTTCTCCTCAATGCCTCATCAACCAGGGAGACCAGGACGAGGACAGGAAACGTACCAAAGTCGGTATTGGAGAAGTGGTCACCTTGGCCCTGAACGGCAAGAGAGTTAGGGACGTAGACCCGGATTCCCTTGAATGGTCCCTGGAGCCGGAGAAGGCGGCCAGCATTGAGAAATCAAATGACGATATTAATCAAGCTACGCTGACCATCAGCAGAAACCTTACCGAGGATACTAACCTGAAGGTTCGAGTTAAAACCAGCCTTGATGAAGAACTGCCGAAAAGAGAACCCTCCGTTTTCAGCATTCTCGTTCCCTCTGACATTAAAGCGGAACATTCCGGGAAACGGGTGGAAAAACATCCCCGGGACAAGGAGAAAGACAGACCGGGAGCTTCCTCCAAGCTTGTCGTGACTTTTCTTCCCTTGGCGGTCAGTTTCAGCAATGTTCCCATCATGGAACGGGCAGAAGACCCGGAAGGATTCAAACCGGTGCATACCCCGGGAAAACAGCTGATGTGGCCCAATGCCCTGAATGCCCACCATCATGACAACATCGGCTGGAGATGGGACAAGGAGAAGGATATTCGCTTGCAGCACTTGCAGGACATGAAACTTCCCGATTCCTTTTCATGGACCTGCGGGTGGTACGTACACGCCGACGGCAAGGACTGCTGCAAGGTTGGCAATGACACGTATTCCCAGGATTTCAGTTTTGAGTACGAAGATGAAAGGGAAACCAATAAAGACTCTCCCACCAGGGGCTTGAAAAACATCAAGGTAAGCATCACCAAATTCGGATGCACCGTCACGCGCAGCACGGCAGGCAACGCCCTGCATGCCGACTCTACCGCCAATCCATAACCTCCTGTTTTTAGCATCATGAATAAATCTTATCCCTTCCTTCTGTTATTCGTCCTTTACTCGCTGTCTTTTCCCTGTTCAGCCTCTCCGGAGCAGGACCAGCTCCCCCTTCCTTCCGCCATCAGGAATCTGAACAAGCAAAACCCGGAACTCCTGCGGCTTAAGAAACTGCTGGACAGTGACCAGATCATTCCGTTCTACCAGGGGGCGGATAAAATATTGAAAGAAGCCAACCGCTACCGGAAAAAGGACGTCACCCCTCAGGAGCTGACGGAGGGGCTTTTCCTGTGCTATCTGATTGCCAAGGCCCCGTTCATTGACCTCAACGATTACGAAAATGTCGAATGGCTTGCTACCTACACTAGCGTAGATCACCACGCAAAAGAGTTTTTCACGAACAGCATCCCTTTCCTTGCGCTAACGGACAAGAATAGCAGCCTCCCAGGCAGGGAAGAGGCCCTTCGATTTTATTTATCCGCAAAAGCTCTGATCATCAAACAATTCCACAGCCAGGTAGATTATGCTTTTGAAGCTACGGAAATTTTCGCCCACATGCTCATCGACCATGCCTCCGGAATGCCAGAAGGAAACGATACCAAGCTGTTCAACAAGACAAGCGCGCTGAGTTCGAGAAGCAACAACGCTCAATTCGCCATCAAAAGCAAAGAACGCGGATTTATCAGGGAACTGATGACCTGCTTCCCGACCAAGGCCCAGGAGGTTAAAAAATACCTGCGTCTGGCCGGATACAGGGACAAGGACATTCCGGCCCTGCTGGACAGAACCGTCGGCCGGGTGCCGAAAGCGGCCTACCTTTACAAGGGATTGCCCAAACAGAAAAATTAAAGCGTCATCTAAATCCGGACAACAAAAGCGTCACTAGTGCAAACCCTTTCCTGCATAAAAAGACTGTAAGGCATCTTCTTGTTTTCCCAGGTTACGTCCGAATAATCGTCTCCCCCGCTTTTTGTCTTGGCTTACGGGGGTATCTTTGATTTACAGGGGCAGGCGGGAAAGACTTCCCAAACGCAGGTTCCCTATCACACCCATATCCTTTTCAACATCGTGGCACGCATTCTTGTAGGCTTATCCGGCGGGGTGGACAGCTCCGTGGCAGCAGCCCTGCTCGTGGAGCAGGGACATGACGTGGTGGGGGCCTACATGAAAAACTGGGTGAATGACGAGGGCATTCCCGGCGAATGCCCGTGGGAGCAGGATATTCAGGACGCGCTGGCCGTCGCTAAAAAAATCGGCATTGAATTCCGGGTCATTGACCTGGTGGACGAATACCGCTCCCGCATCGTAAATTATCTGATTGAAGGCTACCGCGCCGGATACACGCCCAATCCGGACGTGCTGTGCAACCGGGAAATGAAGTTCGGCGTCTTTCTGGATTACGCCCTGGAGCAGGGGTTTGACTCCGTAGCCACCGGCCACTACGCCCGCAGGCTGGATACGCCGCAGGGCTCCTTCATCTTGCGCGGGCGGGACCCTAACAAGGACCAGTCCTACTTCCTGTCTCTGATGCGCCCGGACCAGACAGCCCGTGCCGTGTTCCCTCTCGGGGACCTGCTGAAGCCGGAGGTCCGCGTACTGGCGGACAAATACGGCCTTCCCACGGCGCGCAAGAAGGACAGCCAGGGCATCTGCTTCATCGGCCAGGTGAAAATGAGCGACTTCCTGCGCCACTACCTGCCGGACAAACCCGGTAAAATCGTGGATACGGAGGGGAAGGTGCTCGGCTCCCACAACGGCCTGCACCTGTTCACCATGGGCCAGCGGAAAGGCCACGGCGTAGCCTCCCCCCGGGAGGGAATCGCCTATGTGGTGGTGGGGAAGGACGTCAAGCGCAACCGCCTGATCCTGGGGTATGAGGATGCGTCCACGCAGGGACTGTACGCCGCCCATGCGGTGGTTGGCGGCATTTCCAATACGCTGGCGCCCCTGCCCTCCCGCGTGATGGCGCAGCCCCGCTACCGCGCCAAGGCGGAATGGGCCGCCTGTGAATATCTGGAGGAAGGAAAGGTACGCCTGAGCTTTGACACTCCCCTCCGGGCGCTGGCCGTGGGACAGGTCTGCGCCTTTTACGACGGAGGCAAGCTGCTGGGCGGCGGTTTTTTTGAATCCATAGAACCATGATTGACCCGGAACGCACCATAGCCGCGCAGGCCACCGCCGCAGGACAGGGAGCTATCGCCGTCATCCGCATGAGCGGCCCCGGCTGCATGGCCGTCCTGGAACAATGCACCCCCACGACCTTCACGGACCGCCTCCAGCCGCGCCGGGCAACGCTGGCCCGCATCCTGGACGCGGAGGGAGCCGCCATTGACCAGGCGCTCATCACCTGGTTTCCGGCTCCGGCCAGTTATACGGGGGAAGACACCGTGGAAATCTCCTGCCATGGCGGCATGCTGGTGACGGACCGCCTGCTGAAACGCCTGTACCGGTGCGGAGCCTCCCCGGCGGAACCGGGAGAATTCACGAAGAGAGCCTTCCTGAACGGGCGGATGGACCTGACCCAGGCGGAGGCCGTGATGGACGTGATTTCCGCCGGGAGCGACCTGGCCCTGAAGGCCGCGCAAAGCCAGCTGGACGGGGGCATCGGCTCCCAGGTGGACGAACTGAAGGAAAGCCTGGTTCATGTCCTGGCCCATATTGAAGCCTATATTGATTTTCCGGATGAAGACATTTCCCCGGACACCGCTTCCGGTTTGCTGGAGCGTCTCCGGAGCATGGAAGAAAAACTTTCCGACCTCCTCCGGACTGCCGAGGGAGGGCGCCTGCTGCGGGAAGGAATCCGCACCGCAATCGCAGGCCCGCCCAACGTCGGAAAGTCCAGCCTGCTGAATACCCTGCTGGGGTATGACCGGGCCATTGTCAGCAATATTGCCGGAACCACGCGGGACACGGTGGAGGAATCCATCCAGCTCGCCGGGCTGGCCCTGCGGCTGATTGACACGGCAGGCGTCCGGGAATCATCCGACGTAATTGAACAGGCCGGCATCACCCGCACCAACCGGGCGCTGGAAACCGCCGACCTGGTTCTGGAAGTGGCGGACGCCTCCGCGCCCCGCACAGAGCCCTTCCTGACCGCCGGGCGCACCGCGCCGCGGCTGCTGGTCCTGAACAAGTGCGACCTGGGAATCCATCCGGACTGGAAAACCATTCCCGGCATCAGGTTCTCCTGCGCCGCCGGAGAGGGCAGAGAGGAATTGGAAGAAGCCATCGTCCGCGCCTTTGCCTCCGCCCTGCCCGGTGAAACGGGCAGCTCCCAGGTGGCCATCAACGCCCGACACCAGCATGAACTGGGCCTGTGCCTGGAGCATGTCCGGCTGGCTTCTGAGTCCATCTCCCGGCAGGAAAGCCCGGAATTCGCGGCGCTGGAACTGAGGGAAGCCCTGACGCACCTGGGGGAAATCACCGGAGCGGTGGATACGGAGGACGTCCTGGGCGCTATTTTCTCCTCCTTCTGCCTAGGCAAGTAGGGAATAGTTACCAACGATTAACATATGTTCGGCCTTATAATATTTCGAAATTATTTCCTTTAGTCTTGTCGAAATCGCTCTCTTTGTTTTACCTTTTTTGAATTCTTGATGAACAGCGCCGGTCTTTCATTGTTGCCATCCAAATTCCGTCGATGACTGATAAAAACGGCGTTATAAGATTACCCTATATAATTCCGTAATATTTTATGCGGAATCAGGAAATACCACTTATTAAATTAGAAACGATTCTTCTAAAATTAGAATAATCAATAAGAATCAACATTTCACCATAAATAATTATCGACAGTTAAAGATATTAATTATTTTAAATTAAAATTAAAAATTCTCTAACATCATACGCTGAATAACAATGACAACATCGAATGCTATATCCTAATTTTAGGAAAAGAGAGGAATGGCATTTAATAATTTATTGATTGTTTGATGATATACAAAATGAGGATCGAGAGTTTTGCTCAACATTGATTTCCTTGTTTGTAAAAAATTAACATCGACTTTTAGCAGAAATGTTACATTCATCATAAACATTTAAAGTTTTATTTTCTCCGTCCACTGGTTACACTTCCAAATATTCTTGTACATAGTCAAACATATCAGGATCGAGTCCCATATCACCACGATAATGTATATTAAAATTTATTCTTGTTTTTATGAGGGAGTTATTTACAGAAAAAAGATAGTCGTTCAGGGCAACGAGTTCCGGAATGAGCCACTCATGTTTCTTCATCATCCATCGGCAGAGAACACTGCACGCGTCCTGGTGGCATTTCTCTCTCGGCTTACTGCCACTTTTTATTTCTATGCTGATGCTACCGTCTTTCATATTGCATTGGCAACTTTCACACTTATTATTTTTAGTTGCAGAAGTAAGTTGTTTGACATTCAGATATAAATTAAGGTTTATATCCTCTGAAATTGGTTTTTCGTCCAACTTCTTCTCCTCGTCTTCATCTGCTTTGTAAACGGTCTTCAACTCGATCCTATCTGTCACGAGATGCGAAATCCAATGGAATTTCGATGTTAAAGACAAGTGTTGGAGATTCTGTTGTAGCAGATGATAATTCACTCTGTCGTTTGCCACATCAAGTAAATCTGCTAATCGGACGAGTATCATCAAATATTTCAAGCTAACCGTATCATCTTTTGCTCTCGATTTCAAACCATATACATCATATACGTCATAGCCATGACTTTCGGATACTTTTGCCACAAATGAAAGTAACGCAGGTTCAAGGTAGCTGAGCAATGTATTAGACCTGTTGCGAATAAATCGCGCACTATCTGTAGCATGATGGTCTCTTATTTCACTCTCAAAATAACTATATACCTCATTGAAAATAGATATCAAGAACTTACCCGCATTTTTCAACCGAGAATTCTTGCGGTCTTCAGGCTTTATGGAATTGAAAGCTTTCAATTCATCCTGCATCTTCACCATCAAATCGGATATGATAGCTATATTCTTACCTTCGGCAGAACTCATTCTGCCAAGGTCGGGATGAATCACCATGCTAATGTCATGTAGATAACAGGCTAAGAATAAGATATAATAATCAATATCTTTCAAGACAAAATAGTCGATTCTATTAGTCAACTCCAACGACTTGTCAATTAGAGTCACTGCGTGTTCCTCATTGTGAAGTGTGTATGTATTAAGAAACTTAGAACCGTTATACCACAGACCTTTTGTCAGTCGATGAGTGAGAATCAATGAATCAACCCATTCTGGCTTACGCACATGACTGATGAATTTGTTCAACACGCCAAGTAGTCCCATATCAATACCCATACAGTTTGATATATCCTTGTCTTTTATATGTTCAACAAACTCTTCAAACTGCTCTAACTTAAAATCTTTGTTCCTCAGGTATGCTAGTATTCGAAGTTCGGTATAGCGGAACTTGCGGGAATTGGTTTTCATAAATGTCAAGGCATCTGACGGAACAACGCCCATAATTTCTGAAAAATAAACATTCAGAATTCTTCTTTGGTATTCCGAAGATGATTTCATCACAAACACCGTAAAACCTTTCCCTCCGTATCCCTTATCCCTCATTCCATACATTTCCATTAAAGATTTTCCGGTCATGAATGCGCGGAATTTTTCCATCTGCTTTTCAGAATTAATGCTTTTGAGTCCGCTAAAGTTCTCTTTAGACCAACGAATGAGGGATGCGTATACGTCCTGAGAAAATGATTTCATCATAACGGCACTACTGGCATCTTTAGCAAAAAAAAGATACTTGTATCTTTTTTCATCATCTTTGTTTCCAAGTTTTAATGCCTTTTTTTCGAATTCACTAATGTGTAAACTTAACTTTTGAGCTTCCTCTTTCGACTCTTTTTGTATAAGTAATCTATATTCAGACTGGAATATGTCCTCATCGTTCTGCTCAAACCAGTCTGTGAGATTGTTCACCTTTTTTAAAAACCGTTCTTCAAAGCTCTTGAGCAAGGCTACATTGGGACCTCCTTCTTCTCTTATTTTTAATAATCGATTACGATAAAGGAAAAATTTCTTAAATCTGCGCAGGAGTTTCAATTTCGAAGACACTTTGTTTTTATGCTCAGCACCAACATTCTCTTCCGTCTTTTTTTTCTGCTCTTTTATTTCTCGAGAAATTACCTTATCAAAAGCTTCCAGTTTTCCAAGAGACACTTGATCGTCTATTTCATCCAAACTCCAAGAGAATTTGGATGAAATAGATATTTCTCTAGTTAAATTCAGAATCGAGCCAAATTGATTGTCAATTGTATCTATTGGGGTGAACACACTTTTCCCATCCTCATGAAACTTAATTTGATATTTCAACTCTGTATGGAAATCCAAATATCTTTGTGAAACGAAATCTTCTATATCACTTTTATCCAGCGCTATCTTGTTGCACCATTTAGAAAGATCTGCATTAATCTTATTTATTCTTTCTTTGAATGAATTTTCATTCAATTCTGCTTGAACATAAATCACCGAATCATCAACATAGAAATAGGCATCACCGCGGAAACATTCATCTTTCATAAGGCAATTCTTGACTTCTATCATACAGAGATTGCCGAAGAAATAAGACTGAGGCAAACCTTGCGGAATACCGCAATTCATGAACAAATCACCACGCTTTATTTCAAAATCATCTGGATAGTAACAATCTTTCCAAGGCTCAATATTATCTTCCTCTAACTTGAAGAATAGCAATTTTGCAACAGCCATCTTCAAAGCCGGCAAGTCATCTTTATATGTTGAAGAAAGCTTTTCAATAATATAATTATAAAGCAATTTTGGTGAAATAGACGGGAAGAAATTCTTAATATCCAGACACACTTCCGTCAGATAATTATGATTATTCTGATATGATCGGCAATGTTCAATCACATTTTCAGTATATTCCTTGTACTTCGTCTGCCATTTATGGAACAAGTACTGAACATTCGTGCTTGGTATATTACCATAAAAATTATGTGGTACAAGTTTTGACAAGTCCGACAAATTTCTCTTGCCTTCTTTGTAGTTGTCTTCATACATCAAACTATTCAAGATGCTAACCATACAAATTAAGTCAATCAAACGAGCTATATGCAACGGGCGAAATTTCAGCACCTCGTCATCATAATTCTTTAGTTTGAAATAGACTTTAGCTTCAAACAAATTTTCTTCGCTTGAAAAAATCCACTGAAGCTTCTGTTTACAAACTATTATGACCTTTTCTATCAGCTCAACATTATGTTTATCTGCGAGAGCATAATATAACTCCAAATCATTTTTTGCTATTACATCACTCACCTCTCCAGATTTGTCAAAAAAATTAATTGGATCATCAGTATTCAACAAACCTTTATCAAATATATACGATTCCATGCAGAATATCGCATTGAAAATATTCTGATTATCAAGAATCTTTTCATATAATTTATATTGAGTTATATTCAGTATCATAGCCTAAGTTTTGTCCTCTATTTCCGTCTGTTCTTTCCATGCGGCTAACACTTGCCTCACTCCATTGATAAATAAATCTAGATTATTACTATATTTGCGGTAACATGTTAGCAAAGTAGTTTTGCCGATTTTGGCGGATATATAGTAACCACTCTTAACCTTATTGATTTGATTGAAATTTTCCCAATTAAGAGTCGTTTTTACAAACGGCTTGTCATCAATAAATTTTACATTAAATAATCCATTTAACACAATATGCAAATCTTTATTACCGCTAAATTCTGTTTTCATCTCATCTATGTCTGCAAGAAGATAACTAATAAACTTGTGTACGTCGGAAAAGAAGTCTACATATTTGTCCATTTGCTTGCGCAAGTAGTTCCATGAGTAATCGAAGTCAGTATTTGATGATAAAAAAAATGTGTAACCAAACAAAAGTCCATTTCCTTCTATATTGAGTTCAATTGCTTCTTTTATTTTTTCCATGTTATCTTTCTTAAAGATGTACGTCGGAAGTTTCATGTCAAAGATAGCTTGGAGAACCTTCAGCTTATGCCTAAAGTCTCGACGAGCTTTCTCTCCTTCAGGAGTATCCTTTACACACTTTTCCGGAATTGTCTGTATGTCCTCAAACAATTCAACTTTTGTATATAACATAATAGTTTGTACTTTTATTATTCAACCTTCTTGTATTCCATGCGTCGTTATATAATATTCACTGTAATCCTTTACTTCTTCGGGCAGCTGTTCCTCTTTGAACATCGCATAGTGATTGATAAAAAATCTTCTAAGATTAACACACGCTTCCCTTCCTGCCTTATCTCGGTCTGGATACATGTGCAGTTTATAAGTTTTCAACTTGATCAAATCAAATTGTGGCAATATCCTTGCACCCGGTATTGCCACAGCTTTTTTCCCAGTTGAAAGCAATGCCAAGCAGTCGGTTACGCCCTCACTGATGTACAAATCCTCGCCAGACTTCATCGTATTCAAGACAGGCAAATTAAATAACCTTGTCTTCTGTGCTGATATAAACTGAAAACGCGGAGCGTCCTTCTGTGTACCTAAGTATCGTGACTGCATTCCTATTAAGTCAGTTCTTTCATCGTAGTAAGGGAATATCAAGCAAGGTGTGAACAAACAGAAGTATAACTTTCCGTTGGTGGCAGTTATGAAGCCACTATCTTGCAAGGTATTTGAATCGAAAACCTTGACCATCTTCTTAACTAACAATTTGGAATCGTCGATTGATACGATATTCAATTGTTTTATTACCTCATTATTGAGGAACCGCTTCCCAAACAGAAACTCCTTTCCTTTCTCAGTGAGTGAATTATTATCCAGGATCCATTGAGCTACATTCTTTGAAAATGGTTTCTCTGTCTTTTCTGACTTTAATTTCTTTTTGATACAGACTTCCTTTATGCTGTTCTTAGCATGATAATAATTTTCAATAGGAATTCCGAACTTTTTACATAGCCACTGACACGCTTCTACAAAGTTAGATTCCATGCGTTCAGTCACAAAATCTATGGCACTACCACCTTTGTTGCAGACAAAACAATTCCACCTCTCCCTATTGTTACCAAAAAACGATAAACTTGGGTGATGGTCTTCGTGCATAAAGCATAAGGCCTTATGTTTTCTCACTTCAATTCCTAACTGCTCTGCCACACTCTCGCAAGAGAGCATACGCAAACGGGATATAGTTTCTTGTGATATTCTTGCCATATAAAAACTGAAATTTTACATGATTATCTATTTACATTCAATCCAGTAAATATCTCAAATGGTGAATAAATTCTTGGCTGACAAAATTTCCTGATAGCTTCAGTGATTCACACGGATTTCCTAGAATCGTCCTACCAATGATTCTGACAATTCCTTTTCCAATAGTACGCGACTACTACCAAGAAGCAAGACTTTGATATTAAGGTCGTGCAATGTATCTTCATTCCACTCTTTTTTACGACTTTGCTCCAGTTGATTATCTTCTGTATCTCATCAATAACGGAAATAGTACTTTCCAACCATTACTACCTTTCAAACTAGAACTGCCGCTCTATAATTGGAAATCTGAGCACTTCTGGCAACCGGAACTATTATTCAGCACTTTGTATTTGATAGTAAACATTCCACAAAACGGCTAAAAGAAAGCAGTACATTATGTACAGAAAAACAATGATCACCTAAAATTTGCATTTTCCCCATATTGTATATTTACAATTTTTATACTGATTAAACGAATTGTTACTGATTATCAGTGATTTAAATATATTGCTTGGGAAGTAGAGGGATGCGTCCATCAACAGGTTTCTCCCGGCTCCGGATCTTTCTTCTCACCATCTTATGAAAAGAAGACAATCACTCAAAAACTTTTTGCAGATATTTTGAAATGATTCCATATTTCTAATCTGGATATTAGTTTAATGTTATTACAATAAGAACTTTTTATTTTTTCTTCTCACGCTAACTTAGGTCAAGGCCACCATTTATTTTTACTCACAAGGTTCCAGAGATTCGGGGCTCGTAAACACCGAGAATACTGAAAAGGAAATTCCAACTTATGTTGGGCCCACGACAGAATGAAAGCACAAGAATGGAGATTACGATGTATCTGCAACAATTTGCCAATACTGAAAAAGCATGGAAACAACTTGCAGTGGTATCTGCATGGGAAAGCCCTCAATCTTAACAATTATCTCTATGATTTCAAAGATACCGCTACCAATCCGAAAACACAGAACGCTGCTGGGAGGGATATATGCCTCTGGGGCTCTCCTCTTCCAGCTAAGAAGGCAACTCTCTCTTCATCAGCAGTAAGCATTTTACGCAACACGATTTTTCCCTGCAGTTCGGCACAGACCTCGTTCATTTTTAAAGAACGGCGGCGTGGAGGACCTTTTCATTGCTCCTACATCAGGCCCCCGGCTAATGCCTTGCCTCTGCCCTTTTACAATATCCCAGTGCCCTCCGTGACAAGTCTTAGCGCCATTGGTCTTTTGCCGCAGATGCCGCACTCCTAACGACTCATGGAAACATTCCCACCTGTCAGGCTTCCGGTTCTTCAGGCGGAGAGTCGGCATCCGAAGTGAATAATGGAATATAGGAAGGCAGGTTCCAGTTCCAGCGGATGGCCGCCAAGCGCACGGAGAGCGTGACGATGAATCCCGTCACAAAGCAGGTGGAAGAGTCGACTCCGAAGTAGTAAAGTACCGCGTACGCTACGCCGCCCAGCAGAGCCGCGGTGGCATACAGTTCCCCGGGACGGAACACGTAGGGAACGTTTCCGGTGAGCACGTCGCGCAGCAGGCCGCCCG